>Ga0129314_1000285_pt1 | contig 59787 bp, 66 predicted proteins | sample O1111metagenome_FD_94431 | JGI IMG/M metagenome (GOLD analysis project Ga0129314, IMG submission 94431) | Orangutan individual fecal microbial communities from fecal samples from Wisconsin, USA - O1111 metagenome | ecosystem: Host-associated > Mammals > Digestive system > Large intestine > Fecal... | reverse complement strand
GGATTCCCCGGGAAAGCTCCTCGGCGTGAGAGGGGCCGGAAAGGGCGACAAAGGGATGGCCGGGCAGCTCCTGCGCCGCCACCTCGTGCAGCGGCAGCAGGGTTTTCGGCTCAAGGCCCTTGGAGGTGCAGGCCACCGGACGGCCGGCGGGCAGCACCCCGCGCAGCGTCCCGGCCGCGCCCCGCACCCCGATGGTCGGGGTGGCGATCAGGGCGAGGTCGCAGCAGGCGGCCGCCCCGGCGGTGTCCACAATCTCGACCTCCTCGGGGATTTTAACCCCCTTGAGCAGCGGGACATTCTCCCGCGCGGCGCGGATCGCCGCGTTTTCCTCGGCGCTCCAGCCCCAGAGCCAGACCTGATGTCCCATCTGCGAGAAAGCGACCGCGAGAGCGGTCCCCATGCCGCCCGCGCCCATAATCATCAGCTTTGCCATTGTTGTTCCCTCCTGCCGCCCGTGTCCGCGGGCTTATTTTTTATTCTGCTTTTTCCATTCAAGGTATTCGTCGTAGGTGCTCATCCGGTCGATGCATCCCTCCGGGGTGATCTCGATAATCCGGTTGGCGACCGTCTGGATGAACTGGTGATCGTGCGACGCAAAGAGCACGACTCCTTTGAAATCAATCAGGCCGTTGTTGACCGCGGTGATCGATTCAAGGTCGAGGTGGTTGGTGGGCTGGTCGAGCAGCAGCACGTTCGAGCCCGCGAGCATCATCCGCGAGAGCATGCAGCGGACCTTCTCGCCGCCCGACAGCACCTTCACCGGCTTGTAGACATCCTCGCCCGAGAAGAGCATCCGGCCGAGGAAGCCCCGCAGATAACTTTCCGAATCGTCGGAGGAATACTGGCGCAGCCATTCGACCAGATTGAGCTCCACATCGTTGAAAAAGGCGGAGTTATCCTTTGGAAAATAGCTGCGCGAGGTGGAAAGCCCCCATTTAAAGCTGCCCTCGTCGGGCTCGGTCTCCTCGGTGAGAATCTGGAACAGGGCGGTGGCGGCCTGGTCGTTTTCGCAGAGGAAGGCCACCTTGTCCTCGCGGTTGAGCCGGAAGCTGACATGGTTGAGCACCTTCACCCCGTCCACCGTTTTGGAAAGATCCGCGGCCTCGAGCGTCTCGCGGCCGATTTCGCGGTCTGGCTTGAAAGCAACCCACGGATAGCGCCGCGAAGAGGCGGGCATCTCCTCAACGGTCAGCTTGTCGATCAGCTTTTTGCGGCTGGTGGCCTGCCTGGATTTCGATTTGTTGGCCGAGAAGCGTTCAATGAACTTTTGCAGCTCCTTGATTTTTTCCTCGTTCTTGCGGTTCTGGTCCTTGAGCATCCGCTGGATGAGCTGGGAGGACTCATACCAGAAGTCGTAGTTGCCGACATACATCTTGATCTGGCCGTAATCGACGTCAACGATGTGGGTGCAGACGGCGTTGAGAAAATGCCGGTCGTGGGAGACGACGATGACGGTGCCGGGAAAATCAATGAGAAAATCCTCGAGCCAGTCCACCGAATCGACGTCGAGATGGTTGGTCGGCTCGTCGAGCAGCACGATTTCCGGCTGGCCGAAGAGCGCCTGCGCCAGCAGCACCTTGACCTTTTCGCCGCCCTGCAGGGTGTGCATCTCGGCGTAATGCAGCTCGGCCGGAATTCCGAGGCCCTGAAGGATCTGCGCCGCCTCGGTCTCCGCCTCCCAGCCATTGAGCTCCGCGAACTCCCCTTCGAGAAGGGCGGCGTGCTCGCCGTCCGCTTCGGTGAAGTCCTCCTTGGCGTAGAGGGCCTCCTTTTCCTTCATGATCTCATAGAGGCGCGGGTTTCCCATAAAAACGGTATCCATCACCGGATACTGGTCATATTGGAAATGGTCCTGCTTGAGGACCGACATCCGCATCTCGGGCGGAATCACGACCTCGCCGCGCGTACTCTCAAGATCGCCCGAAAGCAGCCGCAGGAAGGTTGATTTGCCGGCGCCGTTCGCGCCGATGACCCCATAACAGTTGCCGGGGGTAAATTTGAGGTTGACGTTCGAAAAAAGCCTGCTGCCGCCGAATTGCAGCTCGAGATCGGTTACTGTAATCAAGATTTGATACCGCCTTTTCTGTGATCGGTGTGTTTGGCCGGGATGCTTGCCAACAACCTATTATATCGGAAAAGCGCGGCAGGAACAAGCCCTTTGTCAAAGTCCGGCGGAATGAAGCAGGAAAAACAGAAAAAGCTTCGGTTTCGACACCCGGGTCCAGTCCGGAGCGCGGCAGGGCGGCGGAAGAGGACAGGGAGAAAGCGCCGCGGGAGCGCCGGGCTCCGGGCTCCTCAGGGTGAAGCACCGAACCTCTCCGCCGTCGGAACGCAGCAAAACCAGAGGTCCCCGCCCAAAGCCCTCTCCGGACAGGCACACCTCGACCGGGGACAATCCGCCCGCGCCGCGCGGGAAGGCGCGAAGCCCTCCGAGGGCTTCGACCGCGTCCCCCGCCAGCGTCGCGGCCCGCAGGGTGTCCGCAAGGTCCGCTTCCGGAGGAAAAAGCAGCAGCACCGCAAGAAGCAGCGCGAGGCATCGGCTCATCAGATCTCCCTCATTTCTCCTCCCGAAAACGCCGGGAAGGATTGGTTGCTTTGCCAGAATATTATCACATATGTATTCATGATGTCAACATATGTATTCAATATTCTTTCTTCCATCTCATACACTAGGGGAGAAAGACGAACGGGCAGGCGCCGGCGGGGACAAGCTTGCCGGTTTTCGTCTCATATACCAGCGAAGAAGGGTGAGCGGTGACCAGCGAACGAAGCCCCCGTAGGACGCTGTCATCTCATTGCGCCTGGGAAGAAAGGGTGTGACGGCATGTCTGCTCCGGCGCTTGACGCAAGGGCGGTGGGCGAGGCAATCTCGCGGCTGCGCAGGCAAAAGGGGTTGTCCCAGGAAATTTTAAGCGGGCTTTCGGACATCGGGAGGACCCATCTCAGCGCCATCGAGCGCGGAGAGAGAAAGCCCACCCTCGAAACCTTCTACCGGATCTGCTGCGCGCTCGATATCCGGATGAGCGACGCGATGCGGGAGATTGAGGAGATGCTTTGAGACGGGGGCTTTTCTTCCGGCCGGCGGGCGTGTATAATGATTGTGCGGCGAAAGCCGCGGCAGAACCCAGACCGCTTCTCTTTCCGCCGGCGGGCGTGTATAATAAGGAAAAGCATCTTCGGAAAGGGATGGAGCGATGCAGCGGGTAATGGGCCAGGCCCGCCGGGCGATTCAGGAATACGGCATGATCGCCCCGGGGGACCATGTAGCGGCCGCGGTGAGCGGAGGCAAGGATTCGCTGGCGATGCTCGCCGCCCTCGCGCGGCTGCGGCGGATTCTGCCCGGAGGCTTTACCTTGACGGCCCTTTCGCTGGAGATGGGCTTTCCCGGCGGCGCGGAGGACTGGGAGCCGGTGCGCGGCCTCTGCAATGCGCTGGAGGTGCCGTTCGAGCTGCGGCAGACGCAGATCGGGGAGATTGTTTTTTCCGTCCGGCAGGAGAAAAACCCCTGCTCGCTATGCTCCCGGATGCGGCGCGGCGCGCTGCTCGACGCGGCGCGGTCGCTCGGCTGCGGCAGGCTCGCTCTCGGGCATCACCGCGACGACGCGGTGGAGACCTTCTTGATGAACCTCACGCGGGAGGGACGGCTGGACTGCTTTTCGCCGGTGACGGTGCTGGAGGATCGGGGAATCACCCTGATCCGTCCGCTCTGTCTTGTCTCCGAGCGGGAAATCTGCCGGGCGGTGCGCGGCGGCGGGCTGACGGCGGCCAAGAGCCGGTGCCCGGCCGATCACGCCACCGCCCGGCAGGAAATGAAGGAGCTGCTCCGGCAGCTCGAACGAAAGGACCCCGGCACAAAGGAGCGGATTTTCGGCGCGCTGCGCCGGAGCCGTCTCTGCGGCTGGTGATTTATAAGGAGAGAAAGGGGAAACCATATGCAGTACCACGACTATCCGTATCCCTCGCAGCGCCGCGTCACCTTCGGGAGGCGGGGGATGGTGGCAACCTCGCAGCAGCTCGCGGCGCAGGCGGGTCTCGACATCCTCAAGAAGGGCGGAAACGCCGTCGACGCGGCGGTTGCCACCGCCGCCTGCCTGACGGTGGTGGAGCCGTGCTCCAACGGCCTTGGCGGGGACGCCTTCGCCCATGTCTGGACAAAGGACGGGCTTTTCTCCCTCAACTCGACCGGATGCTGTCCCGCTCTGCTCGATGCCCGGACGGTGCGTGACGCCGGATATGCAAAAATGCCGTCCACCGGCTTCTTCCCGCAGACGGTGCCGGGTATTCCCGGGGCGTGGGCCGAGCTGTCGCGCCGCTTCGGCAGACTGCCCTTTGAGGAGCTGCTGGCTCCGGCGGTTTCCTACGCGGAGGATGGCTTTGCGGTCAGTCCGACGGTGGCCGAGCAGTGGCGGATTGCCGCGGAAAAGACCTACGCGCCGCTGCGCGGCCGCCCCGAGTTTCAGGAGTGGTACCGCGTCTTTACCGAGGACGGCCGGGCCCCCGGGGCCGGGGAGCTTTGGCGGCTGCCCGACCACGCGAAAACCCTCCGGGAGCTGGCCGCGAGCCGCTGCGAGTCCTTCTACCGCGGCGCGCTCGCGGATGAAATCGACCGCTATATGAAGGAGGCGGGCGGCTATCTGCGCCGGGAGGACCTCGCCGCCTTCTCCCCGGAGTGGGTCGAGCCGGTGACCACCCGCTATCACGGCTATGACGTCTGGGAGCTGCCCCCCAACGGGCAGGGAATGATCGCGCTGATGGCGCTCAACATCCTGTCGGGGATCGACCTCCCCTCGCCGGATGACCCGCTGTGCTGGCACCGCCAGATTGAGGCGCTCAAGCTCGCGGCGGTTGACGCCTACCGCTATATCGCCGATCCCCGGTTTATGGAGCTTTCCCCCGCCGCGCTGCTCGACCCGGCCTATGCCGCGCGCCGCCGCGCCCTCATCGGGGAGCGGGCGCTGCTGCCCGAGGCGGGCCTGCCGACCGACGGCGGCACCGTCTACCTCTGCACCGCCGACGAAGAGGGGAATATGGTTTCGTTCATCCAGTCGAACTTCAGCGGCTTCGGCTCGGGAATCGTGGTGCCGGGCACCGGCATCGCGATCCACAACCGCGGAACCGGTTTTTATCTCGATCAGGAAAGCCCCAACTGCCTCGCCCCCGGAAAGAGGCCGTTCCATACCATCATTCCCGGTTTTCTCTCGAAGGATGGACAGCCGGTGGGCCCCTTCGGTGTGATGGGGGCCTTCATGCAGCCGCAGGGCCACCTGCAGGTGCTGCTGCAGATGATCGATTACGGCCGGAATCCGCAGTCCGCCCTCGATGCGCCGCGCTGGTTCTGGACCGGCGAAAAGCAGGTGAGCCTCGAGCACGGGGTGCCTCTCCATATCGCGCGCGCCCTCGCCGACCGGGGCCATGAGGTGAGCTATTCGGCCATGCGTGCCCCCTTCGGACGCGGACAGATCATCCGGCGGCTGGGAAACGGCGTCTATGCCGCGGGAACCGACCCGCGCGCCGACGGCGCCGCCGCCGCGTGGTAAGGCCCATGAGCATGATGACGGTGATTCTGCCCGCCGGCGCCGGCGGACTGGTGCTGGGACTTGTTTTCGCATTGTTATGGAGGAAGTGATGCCATGCTGACCAAACTTTTGCTGATCGCCGCCGCCGCCGCGGTGCTGATCGGGGCGCTGATCATCTATGGGCGGCGCTCGAAAAACCAGACCCCGATGATGAACGGGGGATGTCATGGGGATTGCGCCCACTGTGCCTCCCGCTGTGAGGACGAAAAAAAGAAGTAATTCGCCCGGCCGGAAAATCTCCCTGCCCGTCTTGCGGAAAGACCGGCAGGGGGATTTGGGACAATAAATACCCCCGTCTTTGAACCGCCCCCGGCCGAAAGGACGGGGGCGGTCCCATAAATGGGACTGCCCCCGCAGGCGGCAATCGGTCAGCTTCTGTGAAGATACATTCTTGTCCTGTGAGGCTCACCATCTCCCTGTACCATACACAAAAACTCCCACCCATACCGTTCATAAAAAGAAGTGTGACCGGTGATCAGATATAAGCGGTCAATCCCTCTGTCCTTCATGTCGGCGCACGCCCCCTTCAGCAAGGCGCCGGCCACGCCGCCGCACCGCCGGTCCTCTTCCACATAAACCGCACACACGTTGGGAGCAAGGTCCTTTCTGTCGTGAAAGTCATTCTCGATCACCCCTAATCCGCCGATGATCCGATTCCCCTCTATGGCAATATACCACTGGGGAACCGATTTTCTCTCGCCCGAACATTCCTCCATGCTTTTTATATATGCTTCCAGCGGAACGTCCCATTTTTCATGAAACCACCGTGCGGCCCGTTCCCTGATTTCAGGGTGATCGATGAGCCGTATGATTTCACAGCTCATGGGAAACTGCCTCCGCAAATTGAAATTCGTCAATTCAGTTGCTGTCCGCCTTTTTCATCTTGCGTTTGACGATTGCTTTTATCACAATACAAACCAGCAGCACAACAAGGGTAAAAGCACCATACATCAAGATGCTTGTATACCATGGAGCCGACTGAATGATGTATAACTCGGGATGAGTTTTGAAGTCCCGAACAACATAAATCCCGTGCCCGATCAACACGCCGGCGGAAGCACCCATGATGGTGTTTAAGATCATATTCAGTCTTTTCATACAATCACCGCCTTTCTTAAATTTGGGGGCTGTTTTGGTAATTCTATCATATTCTTCTGTTTCATTCAACGCACGGTGAACTGGACAAAGTCATCACCCGTCTGCCCAAATGTAAAAAGATACGCGGCATGGCCGCTTGACAAAATTTTTCTTCCGGGGTATGATACGCGGGTTGGGATATCGCGAAAATGGTGGCAGCTTTTCGCAGGATAGCCCCGCGTCAGACTGCCCGTCCTGGGCGGGCGCGCGGGCGCGTATGGCGCTGCCATAAATTTCACGCGGCCCGCGTTCATGTTTGGAGGCACCCATGAAAAAAATCTCCGTCCGTACCCTGACCCGCTGCGCCGTCATTGCGGCGCTCTATGCCGCCGTTTCCATCGCCATGCTTCCGCTCGCTTTCGGAGCGGTGCAGGCCCGCGTTTCGGAGGCGCTGACCCTGCTGCCGGTGCTTACCCCTCTCGCCGTCCCCGGTGTGACAATCGGCTGCCTGATCACCAATGCCTACGGCGTGGCCGCGGGGGCCAATATCCTTGGGGCGGCCGACATCCTGCTCGGAACCGCCGCGACGCTGTCCGCCGCGCTGCTTACCCGGGCGCTGCGCCGCTTCACCGTCTTCGGACTTCCTCTGCCGGCGTCACTGCCGCCGGTGCTCCTCAACGCTGTGGTTGTCGGCGGAGAGCTGACCTGGGCGGAAGCGAACACCCTGCACACTCCGCTGCTCTGGATAAACATGGCCCAGGTAGGCCTGGGACAGCTTGTCGCCTGTACGGTGCTGGGTGTGCTGCTTGTCTGGACACTGAAAAAAGCCGGGCTGGATGTCCGGCTGTTCGGCCGGGAACAGGCCGAATAAGGCGGGGGAATCCCGCCGCTGCCACATCATCTGGAGCGGGACGGCCCCCGGGGTGCGTCCCGCTCTTCATTGAGCGGGGAAAAAACCTCGGCCCCGCCGGCAAGGGCGTTCCCGGCGGGAGCGTTCCTGTCAAGCGCCGGGCGAAACCGGGCGCGGACAGCGCCCCTTTGATGACGGAAGCACGCCGGCCGGGCAGGCCCGCCCATTGGCCTGCCGCAGGGCGGGTGACGCGCCCGGATTGACCGGTTCAGGCCGTCGGTTCGGCCGGCGATGATGGCTTCATATTGCCGAAAGGAAGGGCTCTTCATGAACAAAAAGCTCTGTGCCGCTTCGATTCTTGCCGCGGCCGCGCTCTGGGGCTGTATCGGGGTATTCCTGCGCGGGATGACCGATCTCGGCCTTTCGTCGATGCAGGCCATGAGCGCCCGCACTGTTTTTGCGGCGGCCGTCCTCCTGCCGGTGCTGTGGTTCCGCGACCGCTCGCTGCTGCGGCTTGAGCGTCTGAGCGATCTGCGCTATTTTTTCGGTACCGGGGTCCTCAGCCTGCTCTTTTTCAACTGGTGCTATTTCGGGGCAATCAAGGCAAGCTCGATGTCGGTGGCGGCGGTGCTGCTCTATACCTCTCCGATTTTTGTTGTTCTGCTTTCTGCCGCCTGCTTCGGCGAGCGGATCACCCGCCGCAAGGCGCTGGCCCTCTGCTGCACCTTCGCGGGATGCGCGCTGGTCAGCGGACTGCTTTCGCAGGGGGAGGGAATCGGACCGCGGGCCTTTCTCCTCGGGATCGGCTCGGGGTTCGGATACTCGCTTTACAGCATTTTCGGACGGTTTGCCCTGCGCCGCTACCGCTCGCTGACCGTCACCTTTTACACCATCTGCTTTGCCGCCGCCGGGAGCGTTCTGATCACTCTGCTCAGCGGGGAGCAGCCGCTGCCCGCTCTGCTCTTCACCGGCCGAGGGGGGGTTCTCACCTTCGCAATGGCGGTGCTCTGCTGTGCGCTGCCCTATCTTCTCTATACGGCGGGACTTGCGGGGGTGCAGACCGGGCACGCCGCCATCATGGCGACCCTTGAGCCGGTGGTTGCCGCCGCGCTGGGGGTCGGAATTTTCCGCGAGGCGGTCACCCCGGCCAAACTCGCCGGAATGGCATTGGTTCTGCTTTCGGTGGCCTTGCTCGCACGCGACCGTTAGACCTGAAAAAAATCGGCATTTTCCGCGAAAAAAGCTTGACTTTTTTCATGCGGCTGGATATAATAAGTACTGCTTGTTACGAGCGATGCCGAATTGTGTAAAGGTAGCACGACAGACTCTGACTCTGTTTGTCTGGGTTCGAATCCTAGTTCGGCAACCATCAAGGACTGAAGCGGAACGCAATAGCGTCTCGTGTCGGTCCTTTTTCTTTTGGCTTTGCAATGCGGAAAACGCAGATCTGAAATAGGATATGAAATCTTTTGAAATGACGGACGCATCGGTCATGCCGTGCAAAAAGCCAAGTGTAAAATACACTTAGGTTCTGTGTCTGTATGAAAATTCAGTCAAGCACCGCATTGAGAATCAGAAAGCGTTGACGGCATTTGCTTCAAAAATTCGTGAACAGTCTCCCATACAAGACTCCTCCTGTAATGACATGGAAAGATCGACGGTCCCGCCTGCTTTGCTTCTATAGGAACGATGAAGCCATAACAGAAGGCGCTTTTAAGAGCATACGGCTGAAGGGAATTGACGCATCAAAGAATAAGCCGTTTCTGCTTTCGGCCGACAGAGCCAGATTCTTTCATAACGCCGCATGACGTATGCGCATTCAAATCTTTGGCGCAAAAAGTACGGCGCCAAATCGCAAGAATGCGGCATCACAGAGCAAAAAGCCTTGAAAGTCCGATTCAAAGCAGAGTGCCCTTAAACAGGGAAGATACCGCAAAACCCATACGGTTCATTCCATAAGAAACGCGGCGGAAATCCGCCGCGTTTCTTGCTTTAGAGGACCGTAAAAGAGGCGGTGGCCATACAAACGCCAGCCTGACAGCAAACGGGCGGCAGAAAGCCGCGAACAGATTTGATGCGGTTTGGACGCGGGAAGACCTTCCTCTATGTTATGGCACTGTCTTCAAGGCTTTTTCATATCGGCCGTACCGATTCGCGTATGATAACCCGTCCGAATATAACAGCGCGAATTTATAACCGTTTATGCTTTTTTAGGGCTTTTCATCTTCGGCTTGACCGGAATGCTTGGCCGGAAGGTGAAGAACCCATTTAGCCGCGGTAGTAGTCGTCGATAATTTCATAGCCCTTGGCGTCGAGACTTTTTTCAACCCACGCGCGATTGGCGGTGCCGTTTTTGGCAGCGGCCAGCTTGGCTTCGTCGGCGGCCTGAAACTTCTTGGCGTCCTCGAGAATTTGGGCGGCGTCGTTTCTCGGAATGACAATAACGCCGTCCGGGTCTGCCAGGATGATGTCACCGGGATTGACTGAGATATTGCCGCAGGAAACAGGAACGTTGATTTCGCCGGGGCCTTCCTTATAGGGACCGCCGGGGTTGGTGCCGGTGGCATAGACCGGGAAATCCCACTTGCCGATCTCGTCGATATCACGGATGGGGCCGTCGATCACGATGCCGGCGATCTTCCTGGTTTCCTTGAGATAGGCCATCATGACCTCGCCCATGATGGAACGGGCGCTGCCGCCTTCATTTGCGACAACGATGAAATCGCCTTCCTGCGCGATGTTGAGCGCGGCATGCAGGGTAAGATTGTCCCCCGCGCAGGTCTTAACGGTAAGCGCGGGACCCGCGGTCATCTGCTTGGAGGGCTGGCTCATGAGACGGATGCGGGGATCCATCCCGCAGGAACGTCCCATGACATCACCGGTGTTGGAAGCGGGAACGGTTTCAAACTCCTTGACGAGGGCGGGGTCGGGAAGCTGGCGCTTGAGGTAAATTCTTTTTCCGACAGACATAATTATCGACTCCTTTTATAATATGTTAAGATGTGGAAATCACTTGAGCGCGGCGAAGGCCTGTGCCATACGACTGAGGCCCTCGATAATATTCTCACGGGAGTTGGAGAAGGAGAGACGCAGGTGCATGGGCAGCGAAAATGCCTCGCCGGGTACGACGGCGACATGTGCCCGCTCAAGGATAAACCGGGAAAGCGCGTCCGAGGTCTCGATAATCTGACCGTCAAAGCGGCGCCCGAGATAGGCGCTCACATCGAGAAAGTAGTAGAAGGTGCCCTGCGGACGGTTGAAAAGAATATCCGGGATTTTATCGAGCAGGTCGCCGGTAAGAACCATGCGGGCGGCATATTCCTCCGCCATGAGCTTGACGGATTCCGCGGCGCCGCGCATTGCGTAAAGAGCGCCCATCTGCGAAAGAGAAGCGGTGGCAGAGGTGACGTGGCCCTGAATGCTCGAGATCGCCTTGGCCAAGGTACGGGGGGCCGCCGAGTAGCCCACACGCCATCCGGGGAGGGCGTAGGCCTTTGAAAAGCCGTTGGTGGTGACACAGTGAGACCAGACATCCTCTGAAACGGAGGCCACTGAGAAATGGGTGTTGCCGTTGAAGAGAATTTTTTCATAAATCTCATCGCTGATGATCCAGAAATCGTATTTGACGGCGAGCCTTCCGAGGGCGCGCAGCGATTCCTCAGAATAGACGGCGCCGGTGGGGTTGTTGGGGGTATTGATGACGATTGCGCGGGTGCGGGGGGTGATGCAGCGCTCTACGGCATCGATGTCGAGGGCAAAGCCGTTTTCGAGCCTGAGACGGACCGGTACCGGGGTGGCGCCGCAGAGATTGACCATCTGGTCGTAGCTGACCCAGCAGGGGGTGGGCAGCAGCACTTCGTCGCCCGCGCCGCAGAGGGCGAAGAGCGCGTTGAAGATAGCCTGCTTGGCGCCCGCGCTCACGCAGATTTCATCGGGACGGTATGTCAGTCCGTTGTCGTTTCTGAGCTTTTCACAGATGGCCTCACGCAGCTCGGGAAATCCCGGCACGGGGCCGTATTTCGAAATGTTCTGATCGAGGGCGGCACGCACGCCGTCATTGGCGGCGGCGGGGGGAGCGAAGTCCGGCTCGCCGATATTCAGCGAGATGATATCGACCCCGCTTTTCTTCATTTCGCGGATCTTGGTCGAAAGCTCGATCGTTGCCGCGGGTTTCAAGGTTTTTACGCGTTCTGCCAGCATAATTTGGTGCTTCCTTTGTTTTGAAATTGGGGCGGCCGCGCTTTATTCGCGGGGACGCCTCGGCGTGTGTGGGGATAATGTGCCGCTGCGGACGCAGGGCGTCAGAGTGGGCGGGAGCCGTATTCCTCCTGAAGCTCCGCAAGGATCTCCTTAAACTCCGCGATGGCGCGGATGCAGCTGTTCTGCGGATAGCGGTTGCGGATGAGGTAGCACTGCCGTTCGGGCGGCGCGGGAGAAAGTTCGAAGATATGAAATTTCGGGTTTCCGCGATAAAGGGCGGCGACCGAATCAGGTACGATGCTCCAGTAGTTTTCTTTGAAAAGCGCTTCACTCGCGAGGGAGACGGTATCCACCTTGATATAGTAGCCGTTTTTGGGCCACCAGTATTCGTGCCACCGCTGATAAACCGAGCCCCATGGCTGGAACACCTCCAGCGTGGGATCGAGCTGCTCGGGGGAATAGACACGGTTTTCGTCGAGCGGCGCATCCGAACAGATTACGAGATTGAAGCGCTGACGGATGAAGGGCTCCACCACCACGTTGGGCCAGCGGTACTCAGAGAGGACAAAGCCGAGGTCAAAATCCTGCCGGTTGACCATTTCATAGATGTAGCTGGTCTGGTTAGTGGTAATGGTGAGCTCCAGCCCGGGGCAGCGGCGCAGCAGCTCAGGGTAGAGAGGGGCGAGCACCGAACTGTTGAGACTGTCCACCCCCGCCACCCGCAATGAACTGCGTGCCTCGCCTTCGCAAAACTGCTCCAGGCGCTGGTTGGTGTTCTTATATTCCACCGCAAGAGGATAAAAGCGTTCACCGTCCGGCGTGAGATGAATGCGGCGCAGCCCCTTTTCACGGTAAATGAGGCGAGTGCCAAGCTCATCCTCAAGACTTTTGAGCTTTTTGGAGATGCTTGACTGGGTGACGAAAAGAAGCTCCGCCGCCTTGGATACGCTGTTGGTATCCACGATGGCAAGGAATGCTCTGATCTGCTGATAATCCATGGCATGTGCTCCCTTCGAATCCGTGCGGCGATTATGGGTTGTCATACTGTCATCATACAAGAAGAAGAGGAAAACGTAACTGCTCGCCACCTGGGTGGCCATGCCGTAAACGCCCTCATCCACCATATACATGCGCATGAAGAAGCTTCAGCGTGTTTGCAAATTCTTCTGGGGTCATCATCTCATCCACCATATACATGCGCATGAAGAAGCGGCGTACTGAGAAGCCTCCATGGCCGAAAATGCCGGGGATGTGCTTGCCCAGCAGCGCGTAGAGCGCAAAAAGAACCGGCAGCACCGCCATGGCGTTGCCCACAGCCTTTTTGGTGGCGATCACGACCAGCGTGATGGCGAGAATGCTCATCACACGAGTACGCCGTAATACTTCATAACATTAATAGCGCCCTGTGCGGCAAAATCGATGTATTCCGGCTCGGCGCGCTCGCTGTGTCCCGTTTCCGCCATGAAGCTGGGAATTCCGGCCTCGGCACAGAGCACATCCATCTGGCGGTCCACAGGGGAGGGTTCATCGAGCTTGCGGGTAAGGTCGAGAGTACAGATCATCTTGGAGCCGAAGGCCTTTGCGATGGCGAAGATCTCACGGCTGATTTTTTCATCGGGGTATTTCTTGATGACGGTGTAAGGCTTGGATTCCTGTCCATAACCCCAGCAGTGGAAGTCCACGACTGCGGCGGCGACCTTTTTGATCTCCTCAAGCAGCACGAAGGCCAGTTTCTCGGTCATGCAGCCATCCATTCGGCCGGGGAACACTTCACCCATATTGCAATTTTCTCCCATGCCATAGTTGCCCTCGAGGAAGGAAAGCCGCTTTTTTTCGCGGTAGGCGAGAGGATTGGAAATGGGGGTGATAACCACAGCACCACGGATGTCCCTGGGATCAAGCTCGCGGGCAAGCTTCTGTGCGGCGAGGGTGCCATTGAGCTCGTTGCCGTGCACGCAGGCGTTCACCCAGATGACAGGGCCATCCTGCGCTCCGTTGAGGATTACAACAGGCAGGTAAACCTCGGTTCCGGTGGAAAATTCACCGACGAACAGCTTGCCTTTAACCCTTTCACCACAAGCGGCGGCGACGGTTCCGATTTGAAGCGGTTTTTTCATGGGATTTGACTGCCTCCTTATAACGTTGTGACCAGTGTGTTTCTAAGATATGTCAAATCGTCATTTAAGATGGTTTAAATATAACCATATTAGAATATTTTGTAAAGGGAATAAAAATAATAAATATATTCCATTTAAGAATATATTTTATAAAAATCGCAGCTGTAAAATTTGTATATCACTGTTGCGGACGCATACAAAAGCGTTGAATTTGCAAAACAAAACTCCAATTTACCTGAAAGGAAACCATGGATGTCATCCTTTGCAGCCCTGGCGATGACAATTCAATATGTTCGCGATTCGGATGCGGCCCTGGGTCTCGGACTGTATCCTGCGTTATATAAGACTGGAATGCGGCAGGAAGGAACGGCGCGGAAAAAGCGATTCCCTGCATGGGACGCGCCGACGCAATTTGAATTTCTGCAAAAATTCCCACCCGGCCTTTTTATCGTCGGTCCCGTTATACACATGCTGCAACAGCTCCGAAATGCGGAACTTTCCGTCCTTGGCAGAAAAATCTTCCTCCGGCCCCAGCGGTGGACATCCTAAAACATAAGGGTCGGATATACTCAAACAGCCCCGGATGCCGGGGCGGCCTCGTCAACAAACGCTTTGTCTATTTCGCGTCACAAAAGCAGATTTTGTTATCAATCGTGTGGAGAAAGCTTTTGATGATTTGCCAATTTACGGAAGATTGACCTTGTGATACAATCGTACTGTTGGCAAAATATTGAAGGGATGTGAAAACTTGTATTGCGTGATCGCAGGAAAAAACGGCGATGTAATCGTTTACGGTCTTGCATATGGGGGAAAACGGATCGAGGATATCACAACCAATCGGCAGGGCATGGAGCTGCTTGCGGCGGAATGCCGCAGGGAGAACCTCGCTTTATGCCATTTTGGGGATGTCATAGAAGATTGGGTGCAGAAGGAAGCCATGATCTAGCCGGCCGGAAAGCGACCGTGAAACGGAAAACAAAATTTCGGCGCCTGGTTTTGGTTGCTCCCAAATGGAAATATAAAATTATGCCGGACCGTAAAAGCAGGAAAACCCGCTTTTGCGGTCCGTCTTTTCGGCGGATCTTCCCGCGTCAAAAAACAGCCGTCCTAAAAGGACGGCTGTTTTTCTGTTCAGGCATTTTCTTTGCGCAGCAGTGTCAGGGAATTGAGGATGGCGAGGATGCTTACCCCCACATCGGCAAAGACCGCCATCCACATGGTGGCAAGCCCCATGGCGCCGAGCAGCAGCACCGCAAGCTTGACCACGAGGGCAAAGGCGATATTCTCCCGGGCCTTTCGCACCGTCCGGCGGGCAATCCGGATGGCGGCGGGCAGGGCGGTCAGATTCTCCCGCACCAGCACCACGTCGGCGGATTCAATGGCAGTGTCGGTACCCAGGCCCATCGCGATTCCGACGTCGGCCCGGACAAGGACCGGCGCATCGTTGATGCCGTCCCCGACAAAGACGGTGGAGCGGTGGGACCGCTGAAGGAGGGCGAGCTGTTCCGCCTTATCCCCGGGCATCAGCCCGGCGCGGACGGTATCGATGCCCAGAGCGGCCGCGGCCGCTTCGGCGGCGGGCTTTGCATCGCCGGTCAGGATGGCGATGGTGCCGACGCCGAGGGCGCGCAGCTCGCCGAGAGCGCGCTTTGCCTCCTCGCGGGGGCGGTCGGCGAGGAGAAAGGCGCCGGCGGCTCTGCCGTCAACGGCGAGCAGCACATTTGCGGCGGGCAGCGGCGCGCGGTCCACCCCATATTTTTCAAACAGGCGGGCCGATCCGCAGAGGAGCTTTCTCCCGCCGACGGTCAGCGAAACGCCCATGCCGGGATGTTCGGTGAAATCCGAGACAGCTTCCGCGCGGGGCGCGCCCGCATAGGCGAGCACCGCCCTGGCCGCGGGATGGTTGGAGTTCTGCTCCGCCGCGGCCGCGAGAGGAAGCAGCTCCTCGCGCGAAAAGCCGGGGGCCACGATAAACTCCGAAACGGCGGGCGCCCCCAGCGTGAGGGTCCCGGTCTTGTCGAAGGCGGCACAGTCGGTCTGTGCCAATGCCTCAAGATAGCGGGTTCCCTTCACGAGCACGCCGGCCCGCGAAGCGGTGCCGACTCCGGCAAAGAAGGTCAGCGGCACCGAAATGACCAGCGCGCAGGGGCAGGAGGCGACGAGAAAGACCAATGCGCGGGAAATCCACATCGAAAGGGAGCCGAAGCCGAAAAGCGGCGGCAGCAGCGCGAGGGCGGCCGCAATGATGACCACCGCGGGGGTGTAAATCTTTGAGAAACGGGTGATGAACCGCTCGGCGCTTCCCTTCTGTTCGGCGGAGTCGCGCACCATCCGGATAATCCGCGAGGCGGCGGAATCCTCAAAGGACGCGGTGGTGCGGCAGGTGAGAAGCCCGTCGGTGTTGATGCCGCCCGAGGGAATGCGGCTGCCCGGACGCACCTCGGCCGGAATCGGTTCGCCGGTAATGACCGAAAGATCGACAAATCCGCCTCCCTCAAGCACCTCGCAGTCAATCGGAACCCGATCGCCCGGCTTGAGCAGAATGGTGCTTCCGGGCGCCACCGATTCAGCCGGAACACTCTGCTGGGACCCATCCGGCAGCAGGAGAAGCGCCGTATCGGGGCGGATGCTGGTCAGCGCCTCGATATCCCGCTGGCTTTTGGCGACCGCCCGCGCCTCAAGAGCATTGCCAAGGCGGAAAAAGGCGGTGACCGCCAACGCCTCGAGGGTTCCCTCAAAGGGGTCCGGACTGGTGGCGGCAAGGCCGAGCGAGGCCGCGACGGCAACGGTGAGCAGTCCAAGCTCGTCAAAGGCGCGCCCCGAAAAGAGGCCGGTGATCCCCGAAAGGAAAAGCGGATAGCCGATCAGCAGGGTGCCGGCCGCCATCAGCCAGGGCGCGAAGGCGCCCGCGGCAGGAAGAAAGGCAAAGACGGCGAGCGCCGCGCCCAACAGGGTCATCGCTTTTTCTCCCGGCGCGGTCACCGCTTCGTCGTGACTGTGACCGCAGCCGCAGCCATCGCCGCGGCAGTCGTGCGAATGCTCGTGGCCGTGCGGATGACCGGATTCGCAGCAACCGTGTGAATGCTCATGCGAATGGCCGGATTCGCAGCAGTCGTGCGAATGCTCGTGGCCGTGCGGATGACCGGATTCGCAGCAATCGTGTGAATGCTCGTGGTCAGGGCGCTGTCCTTGCGGCCGCGCGGCCGGGTGGTCGGGGTCGTCGTCCCCTCCCCCATGAGGGGATTCGGCCGCGTCGTGTCCCTCATGGCCCCGGCGTTCGCCGCTTTGCTCCTGATGATGGGCGGCGCAGCAGGCGCAGCCCTGCCCGCTGCAATGGGCATGCTCATGGTGGGTGTGATGATTACTCATTTGAAAATGCCTCCTTTACGTGTTCGACGCCCATGTTCAGAATCTGTGCCACGTGATCGTCGTCGAGCGAATAACAGCTGTTTCGTCCGCTGCGGCGGCATTTGACCACCCGCGCATTCTTCAGAATCCGCATCTGGTGGGAGACTGCCGGCTGGCTCATCCCGACGGCGGCACAGATCTCGCCGACCGTCAGCTCGCCGTCGCCGAGGGCGCAGATGATCCGGATTCGGGTGGAATCCGCGAAAATCGAGAAGATGCCGGTGAGGGCCTCCAGCTCCCGCTCGCTGGGCAAAGCGGGCGGGAAAGCCGGAACCGCCGGCCGGGTGGGGTGAAGCTTCGGTTTGACCTGCATGGGACCGCCTCCTCATTTCATTTATATATTAGCATATAAACATATAAACAGTCAAGCATATATTAAAAATTTATAAGGCGCGGCCCGCTTCCGCGCAAAAGGGGAAGGCCGCGGCGCGGCCTCCCCCTTTTATGGTCAGTTCATCGCATAGAGACGTTGATAAGGATTCTTTGCGTTGGGAGTCAGGGCATAAAATCGGTGGGGAAGCAGGCTTTGCGGATCAACCCCGAAGGTCTCGCAGTAGCGGTGGATGTGGGGCATGATTTGCTCCAGCTCGCCGGGAGTCAGATCGCTGGCCGCCACCTGATCGGGCAGATTTTCGGGGATGTGGTCGGAACGGACCACAATCCGCCCGCCGTGCATCCCGGTGCCGCAGAAGTAGCCGTAGGGAGCTCGGTCCTCACAGCCGATCCCAAGCACAAGGATCAGGCCGCCCGCCTGATATTCCCCGAGAAAGCTGCCCGCCGCCCCGCCGACGACCAGCACGGGGCTTTTCTCTCCGTAGGATTTCATGTGGATGCCCGCGCGGTAGCCGGCGTTTCCCTTGACAAGAATCAATCCTCCGCGCATCGAGTATCCGGTGGCGTCGCCGGAGCTTCCATGGATAATGATTTCACCGTCGTTCATTGTGTCGCCGGTCGCATCCTGCGCGTTGCCGCGCACGATAATCCGCCCGCCGTCGAGATAGGCTCCCAGCGCGTTGCCCGGAACCCCATTGATGACCAGCGTTTTGTTGGCCAGCCCGGTGCCGATGAACCGCTGCCCGAGGCAGTGGTCGATTTCCACCTCGCTGTCGGTCTGGCGGCGCACCGCCTGGTTGAGCAGCAGGTAATCCATATGATGGGCGTCAATTTTCATTTCGCTTCCTCCCTTCACTGCCCGGCGTGCATCACGCCGAGAATTTTCAGCTCCGCGTCGGTCAGGCCGATTCCGCGCAGCATCAGGCGGTTGCCGCGCAGCGTCTCAATGGAGTTGATCCCCATGCCGCCCATCATTTCCTTGATCTCGTGGGTCCAGCCGCCGACGAGATGAACCAGCGCGTCGCGGGCCGCGCCGGGGTCGAGGCGTTTGGTCAGCTCGGGCGTCTGGGTGCAGATGCCCCAGTTGCAGTGGCCGGTATGGCAGCTGTGGCACATATGGCATCCCATCGCCACAAGGGCGGCGGTTCCGATCGCCACCGCGTCGGCCCCCAGCGCAATCGCCTTGACCACATCGGCGCTGTTGCGGATGGTTCCGCTCGCCACCAGCGAGACATGGTTGCGGATTCCCTCCTCCCGCAGGCGGGTGTCCACGGCGGCAAGGGCCAGCTCGATGGGGATGCCGACGTTGTCGCGGGTCTGGGTCGGGGCGGCGCCGGTGCCGGCGCGCAGCCCGTCGATGACGATGATATCCGCGCCCGAACGGGCGATGCCGCTGGCGATCGAAGCGATGTTGTGGACCGCCGCGATCTTGACAAGAATCGGCTTTTTATAGGCGGTTGCTTCCTTGAGCGAATAGACGAGCTGCCGCAGGTCCTCAATCGAGTAGATATCGTGGTGCGGCGCGGGGGAGATGGCGTCGGTTCCCTCCGGGATCATGCGGGTTTTGGAGATGTCACCGATGTTTTTCGCTCCGGCAAGATGTCCGCCGATGCCGGGCTTCGCCCCCTGGCCGATCTTGATTTCCACCGCCGCGCCGGCTTCGAGGTACTGGCGGTGGACGCCGAACCGCCCCGAGGCCACCTGCACGATGGTGTTCGCGCCGTACTGGTAGAGGTCGCGGTGCAGTCCGCCCTCGCCGGTGTTGTAGAGGGTGCCCAGCTCGGTCGCCGCCTGCGCCAGCGCCTGATGGGCGTTGTAGCTGATCGCCCCGTAGCTCATCGCCGCAAAAAGGATCGGGGTTTCGATGGTCAGATGAGGCGGCAGGGTGTTGATGAGCTTTCCCGCCGGGTCCCGCCGGACCGGCACCGCGCTGCGTCCCAGATAGGTGCGGGTTTCCATCGGCTCGCGCAGAGGATCAATCGAGGGATTGGTGACCTGCGCCGCGTTGATGAGCAGCTTGTCCCAGTAGACGGGGTAGCTTTTCGTGGTGCCCATCCCTGAGAGCAGCACACCGCCGGTCGCGGCCTGCAGATAGATTTCCCGCAGGTTGTTGGCGCTCCAGTTGGTGCTGGTGTTGACCGCCTGACGGTTCCGGATAATTTTGATCGCCCGGGTGGGGCAGGCGGCGACGCAGCGGAAGCAGTTGACGCATTTCGCCTCGTCCGCGTGCAGGCGCTTGTGATCCGCGGAAAATTGATGCACCCCGTAGCTGCATTCCCGGGTGCACTTCCCGCAAAGGATGCAGCGGTCCATATCGCGCAGCACCTCAAAATTGGGTGCAAAGGCCGTCATTGACATTGTGCTTCCTCCTTGCATCTGAAAATCGCCGCCTCGCCGCCTTTGGGGGACCAAATGCGGTCAAGCTCGGGCGAGATGGCGCGGATGGCGCACTCCTCGCTCGCAATGCAGACGCGGCTTCCGCGTTCTCCGATCACCATTGAGCGGAGCTTGAGCCGGTCGTTGAGGGCCATCAGCCCTCCCTCAAAGCCCACGAGGATCGAAAACGGCCCGGTCATCAGCAGGCTGGAGTAGGCCTGCCGGAGAAAGGTCAGCCGCTCGCGGCGCTCCGGCTCCTGCTGTGCAATGGTCGTCCAGAAGGGGGCCGCCATGACGTTCGCCGCTTCAAGCAGGCTGAGGCCCTCGCGCCGGACAAGGTAGTCGATGACGTAGGTGATGACCTCGGTGTCGGTCAGCAGGCCGCACTTGTATCCGAACATCTCGATAAAGCGGCGGTTTGCGTCATAGGACGAAATCTCCCCGTTGTGCACCACCGAATAGTCGAGCAGCGCAAAGGGATGCGCCCCGCCCCACCAGCCCGGCGTGTTGGTCGGGTAGCGGCCATGCGCCGTCCAGGCGTAGCCCTCATACTCCTCAAGGCGAAAAAACTCTCCAACATCCTCAGGAAACCCGACCGCCTTGAAAACGCCCATGTTTTTTCCGCTGGAAAAGATGTGCGCTCCCTTCATGCGGGTGTTCACCCGGGTGACGCAGCGCACGACGTATTCCCGTTCGTCGAGCTGGCTGTGGGAAAGCTTGGTCGCCAGCGGCGTCAGGAAATACCGCCAAAGCAGCGGCGCATCGGTGATGCGGGGGTGCTTGCGGGTCGGAATTTTCGACAGGTTGACAATGTCAAAGTGGCGGTCGAGAAATTTCTCACATTCTTCCCTGGCGGACTGGTCCTCGTAAAAAACGTGAAACGCATAGAGATTTTTGTACTGCGGATAGATGCCGTAGCCGGCAAAGCCGCCGCCGAGGCCGTTGGAGCGGTCGTGCATCACCGAGATTGAACGGATCATTTCCTCGCCGCAGACACTGCCGCCTTCGAGATCGATGACCCCGCTGATGGCGCAGCCCGACGGAATTCTGATCTGGCCTTCCTTGAGCATGGGGAACCCTCCTCGCTTGTTCGGACTTTGGGGATCAAAAAAAGGACGGCGGGCCGTCCTTTCAATCGCCCTTAATTGTGAAATTTATTTTACGTCATCCTTCATTTTCTGTCAACAAAAATGAATGATATATTTTATTAAATTGCAAATTTCATCAATTTGCATCGGTAAAATAAACTTATTTTCCGTATATTTATCTGAATTTACAAAAATATTTTGAACCAAAATGAATTATTAATCGAATTCTAAATCAATTTGAAATTAATGTTGGAAATAGACCAAAATTTAAAATTCATTTTTTTGAATTTTGAGCGTGGCGATGGCCAAGCTGTTTTCTCTATGAAAAAGCCGCTCCCCTGCAAAACCGCGGACTTATATCAGCTTCATAAGGGCTGCCCGGTGTGTGGAGGGCGGCGTTCCCGGACGGAGGGCGGTACCGCCAGCATTGTGTGGCGCCGGCGCCATGCCCGTCCACGGAGGCGGGCATGGCGGTTTTTGCTCAAGAGACACCGGAAATTTTTCACCCGCAGCTCCAATGTCCCCACAGCCTGTAAAGGGGCGCTGAAATTTTCCGCCCGCACAATCCCGCGCCATCCGGCCCCGCAGCTCGGAAAAGGGGCGGCTGCAAGCCGCCCCTTTTCTCCCGTTTCCTTTGCCGGCTGTCCCACAGCGCGTAAAAGTCTCCTGCCGCGGCGGGTGCCCATCATGCCGGCGGCCCGCTTTGCCCGATTCCTGAAGCGGGAACTTTTTTTCTTCATCAACAGAGGCGGTATTCCCATGCGCTAAAGCCGTATAGGAACGGTCCCCCGGCGGGTTTACACCCTCCGGGGGACCGTTCGCGGAAATTTCATTTTTACCGCAGCACAAACCGCAGCGTTTCCCCGTTCAGGGCCGCGCCGGACAGAGCGGGCCGCTCGCGCAGAAGGTTTCCCTCAAGAACCGCGGGAGCATCCGGATCAAAATCAAGCGAGGCCGCGAGCCACCGATAGGGAACCATCAGCACCGCTCCCCAGTATTCGCCCTGCAAATCCTCGCCGGAAATTTGATAGGCGGTGAGAACGCCCTCCCTCGGCGCGCCGTCAAGCAGAAGGGAAGCCTCGCCCGCGGCGCTCGCCGCCAGCTCGACGGTGTGCCCGGCGCGGGAAAAGACCGCCTTCACCGCCGCCTCCGGTGCGGGAGCCGTTTCAAACGACCAGATCCGGGTAAAAAACAGCTCGGGGGTACGGCCCGCCTGCGCCTGCGCGAAGATGCGGTCGTTGACCGGTACCGACGGCTCGCAGCGCAGCTTGATCACACCGAGCGAATCAAAACAGGGCTCGCCCTGCATGACTGAAATCGGATAATCCATCTTGTCACCTCGTTTTTTGTTCCAACTGCTGTTTTCAGTATACCTGTTTGTCCCGCCGGACGCAAGAGGGCGGGCCGAAAGGGGAACGGGAATTCCCGCGTTCCTCCCGGGTCAAGCGCAAACCGGTTGAAAAATTCCTTTGCGGCGCAGCAAATCCCTTTCGTCCGGACACCGGAGAGGGAGAGGCGGTTCCCGTTGACAAAGGAGCCGCGCCGGGGTTACAATAACCTTATTCTAACCGCTTTTTACCGAGGAGAAACCAATGAGACAAAGATTTCGCGTGCTTTTGCCGCTTGTTCTGCTGCTCTGTGCCTTTGGCTGTCAAAAGGCTCCCGAACAGCAGGCGGATCCGCGCTGGCCGGTGACGGTGCGGGAGGCGGTGATCGAAAAAATTCCCCGGCGGGTGGTTACCCTCTCTCCGGCGGCGACCGACATGGTTGTGGAGCTCGGCTACGGCGGCAGGCTGGCCGGGGTCAGCGATTATTGCGAGACGCCCGGCGCACTGGGAGAGCCAAAACGCTGCGGAACCGCCCTGCTGCCCGACACCGGTGCGATTCTCGCCCTTTCGCCCGACCTTGTAATCGCTTCGGCCTCCCTCCCTCAGGAAACCGCCGGCGCCCTTTCCGAAGCGGGAATTCCGCTGCTGGTGATCCGCCGTGCCGACACCCTCGACGGGATTATCGGCAACTACCGCGCCATTGCCACCGCCATGCAGGGAGAGGAGCAGGGCGCGCGCGCCGCCGAACAGCTGGAATATTTCGCCAACGCGACCCTTTCCTATCTCAGCGAGACGGTTTCTCCGGCGCTGTCCGAGGGGACGAGCGCGGTCTATCTGCGGCAGATGCCGTTCGTGATCGCCACCGGCGATACCCTTGAGGGGAAATGGCTTTCCTCCCTCGGATTCGTGAACCAAGCCGAATCCTTCGCCGGATGGGACTACCCCCTTTCGGCGGAGCCGGACCTGAATCCCAACTATATCTTCTGCGATACGTCGATCTCCCTCGCGGACCTGCAGGGGAGCGATTATTACCGCCGGACTTCGGCGGTAACCAACCTGCGTGTTTATCCGCTCAACGGGCTGCTGCTCGAACGGCAGTCCCCCCGGATGTTTCTCGAATGGGAGGCGGTGATGGAGGCGGCTTTCCCCGAAGCGTTCGCCGCGTCGCAAAAGCCTTCGGTCGTTCTTCCGATGGAGCCGCCGCCCCCGCCGGAGCCTGAGGAAAAAAGCTGGTGGGAAAAGCTGTTCAACCGTTCTTAGGCGGCTCCCCGGCGGATTGGCGCGATACCGGCCTCGGGAGCGGAGAGCGGCATGAATCCGCTCCCCCGCCGAAAGGAAAGCGGATTCCGCCGCCCCCGCGCCGGCTTTGACCGGACGGAAGAGCCACGTATATGCCCGCAGAAGATCATGGCACACACCCGGGAAGAGCCACGGTACATGCCCGCAAAAGATCATTGTTCATTGTGCCCGAACAGACTGATTGGGACTTGGAAAATGAATCTCCCCGGCAAGGACCCTCCCTTTGCTGTTTCCGTGCGGCCGGCGGACCGCGCGTTTATGATATCCAAGGGAGCTTTCTTTCACGACCGGCAGCGGCCTTCTTTTGAACCGCCGTCCCGGCCGGTGGTTTTGCACTGCGAAAAGCCGCATGGGAATTATAAATTCCCATGCGGCTTTTCCATGAGGCAATGCAGCAAAATCACAATTTTGGACGCGGATGCGAGGCTCCGGACAAAAAGTCCGGAACACAAATCGGTTCCAGACCCTTGTCCGCCGGCAGGGGACGCCGAAAGAGATTTTCCGCGCTCTTTGCGGACGGATTCCAGCCTGCGTAATCCGCAAAGGGCCGGCGGCGAGCCGAGGCCCTCACAAGGATGCCCGCACCCAAAGGGCACACGGGCCGGGCAGGGGACGCGAAGGCGGCCTTTTACGGAAAAGGAGGAGCGGCGGTGCGAAAGCCTTCCGATTTTTCCAAAGAAAAATCGGAGCAAGCGATACAAAGCTTGCTCCGAAATGGTCGGAGTGGCGAGACTCGAACTCGCGGCCTCTTGGTCCCGAACCAAGCGCGCTACCAAACTGCGCTACACCCCGTAAGATTAAACAGCCTAATCACTATATCACACAGGACGCAAAAAAGTCAAGATACCGCGCCGCAAAATTGCGTACTTTTGCAGATTTTGCGTTCCCTGCGGCGTTTTCGCTTGCCAGCGCCGCCGGGCTCTGGTATGCTGAAGCCAGATAGAAGCTGAGGCGGGGAGGGGTTTTGTGGATCGTATGCGCGGCGCTGGCCTGAGCGGAACACAGCTCAAGGGGATCGCGCTCTGCTCCATGCTGGCGGATCACCTCGCGGCGCTGGTTCTGGCCTTCTGGATTCGGTCGGCCGGGCTGCCAAAAGAGAGCGGCTGGCATCTTTTCTATCGGATTCTGCGCGCGGCCGGAAGGCCCGCCTTTCCGATCTACGCTTTTCTGCTGGTGGAAGGCTTCCGGCACACCCGGGTTCCCCGGCGCTATCTCGCCCGGTTGACCGCCTTTGCACTCATCAGCGAAATCCCCTACGATCTGGCTTACCGGAACCGCCCCGCCGACCGGGCCGGTCAAAACATTTTTTTCACCCTTGCCATCGGGCTGGCGGTGCTCCTGCTGCTGGAACATTTCCGGGAACGTCCGCTTTTGCGGGCGGCTTCCCTTGCGGGGGGATGCCTCGCCGCAATGCTGCTGCGCACCGAATACGATATGTTCGGGGTCCTGCTGATCACTGTGTTCCATCTGCTGCGGGAAGAGCCGCTTCGGCGCACGCTGGCCGTCGCTCCGCTTCTGATGTATGAGACATGGAACCTCTGGTGCGCCGGGCTGGCAGCACTGATTCCCATCGGATGGTACAACGGAGAACGCGGAAAAGCCCGCCGCCCTCTTTTTTTCTACTGGTTTTATCCGGCGCACCTTTTTCTGCTCTATCTGCTGCGGCGTTTGGTCCTGCGTCTGTGAAACCCGGACGCATTATCGGTGACGGCGTCCGCCGCGTACCCGGCGTTTGGTCCTGCGTCTGTGAAACCCGGACGCATCATTGGTGACGGCGTCCACCGCGTACCCGACGTTTGGTCCCGCGTCTGTGAAACCCGAATGCATCATTGGTGACGGTGCCCGCTCATACCACATCCTTTTGGGCGCGGTTGTGATTTGGGAAAGCCCCGGCGGGCAGAATCACCGACCCTGCCGGCGGGGATGAAAATTCCCGGCTTCAAACCGCAGGCAAAACGGGCTGACAGGCAGCGGACCTTCGGATAACAGGAGATAACGCCGGAATCATTTTCCCTATTTGAATAACGGCGGAGCATATGATGCGCATGAAAAATTTTTCGGTGCGTCTTGGAACGCCCGCCGGTATCAGGCCCTTATGGGGCCTGCTCAAGCCTCCGGCTTAACCGGAGGCTTTGATCTTTTACCCGGTTTATATGAGCGATAGAACTGTTTCAGCTCCGCTTTTGTTTCGGGATCGAGGTCGTGCCACCGGATTCCCCGAATCGCCCCTTCGAGGGCCGAAAGCCGCATGATGCAGGCCGAGGGGTCCCGGCTGAGAATCCGAACCCATGCCTCCCGGCTCCCGACCCGGCGCAGCTCTTCGGCGGTTTCAATTCCCGCCTCGCGGAGCTGCGCCGCCAATTTTTCCCCGATATTCGGCAGCGCGGTCAGTTCATTCATCGGAATTCTCCTTTTGGCAGCCGTCCTTCCAGTTCCACCAGCGCAGCAGCGCGGGATCGCGCAGCTCATGGGAGGCATAATAGACGGCGCAGCGATAGACATAGAGCATGCAGCGATCCACCGGGCCGCGGCTGGCGCAGTCACGGGTGTAGATTTCCTCCGGGTCTGCATCCCTGAGAGATTCGACGGTGGGATACCCGAGACGGATCAGATCCTGTTCGATGCTCGGTCCCACCCCGGGAATCACACGCAGTCCGCTTTTCAGATTACCCGCCTCCTTCCATGTTTTTTCAGTATACCACCCGCCCGGGAGGAATGTCCATGTGCGGTTGACAAAAAAAGCAGCGCATGGTAATATGGTTAAGCAATTTTATATAAATATATTTAACTACAGGAGACGGCCATGAATCTTCGGGACAGCCTGAATCAATACTATTTTGATATGACGGTCAGCGACCTGCGCCGGCTGGGACGCACCGGCGGCGGGGAGCTTTCCTACAACAGCATGATGTACCTTGACGTCATTTCCTATCAGAGTGCCGCGGGCGCCTGCACCGTCAGCACCCTTGCGGAGACACTGCACATCTCCCGCTCGGCCGTCACCATCAAGGTGGGGGAGCTGGTGCGGCAGGGTCTGGTGGTCAAAACCCGCAGCGCCGAGGATCACCGGGTCTTTTTTCTGACGGTCAGTGAGCCGGTCGCTCAGGCGCTGGGAGCCTGCGACCGCCCCTTTGAACGGGCGGCGCGGCTGGTGGAGGAGCGGTTCACCCCTCAGGAAATCGAAGCTTTCTGTGAAATTCTCGGAATTTTCAGCGCCGAATACGACAAGGGATTGTAACGATATGATGCAGCACAATCAGATTTATGAACAGCTTGCGCCCGGGCGGCTTTTTGCCCGCTGCGCTTTTCCGAGCATGGTCAGCATGGCGGTGACCTCTCTCTACACGGTGGCGGACGGAATATTTGTCGGCCGGATGATCGGCGCCGACGCCCTTGCGGCGATCAACCTGGTGATGCCGCTGATCATCATGAGTTTTGCCCTCGCCGACATGGTCGCGGCGGGCTCCTCGGTGCAGATTTCCATCCGTCTGGGCGAACGCAGGGAGGGAGAGGCCTGCCGCATCTTCAGCTTTTGCAGCCTGCTGATCGTCGCCATCTCCTGCGCGGCCGGAGCCGGCGGCCTTCTGCTGGCGGAACCGCTGGTGCGCCTGATGGGCGCCGGAGGCGCGGTGGCGGAGCTGGCGGTTGCTTATCTGCGGGTTTACGCGCTCTTCTCTCCGGCCATCATGATCTTTTTCGCGCTGGACAATTACCTGAGAATCTGCGGTTTGGTGCGGTACAGCATGGCGCTCAATGTTTTGACCTCGGTGCTGAACATTTTGCTGGATTTCTGGCTGCTGGTGGTCCTGCGGCGCGGTATCGCGGCGGCGGCACTCGCCTCCTGCCTGAGCCTTGCGCTGGGAACCCTGCTGGGGCTGCTTCCCTTCCTGATGCGGCACGACCTTCCGCTGCGGTTTCAGCGCGGGCGGCTGCCGCTGCGGACGGTCGCCAACATCCTCGCCAACGGAAGCTCGGAATTTTTCTCGAATATCTCCGGCTCGGTCCTGATGATTATCCTCAACACGGTGCTGCTGCGGCTGGCCGGTTCCCTCGCGGTGGCGGCCTTCTCGATCGTCATGTATGTTGACAGCGTGGTGAAGTCGCTGCTTTTCGGCATGGCCGACTCGCTTCAGCCCGCCCTCAGCTACAATTACGGGGCGGGAAACCGCAGGCGCATCCTCGCGCTCGAAAGATGGGTGCTCGGCGCGGCGGCCCTGCTTTCGGCGGCCACCATGCTCTGGATGCTGCTCGGCGGGGAGCAGATCCTTACCCTCTTCGTCCGGACCAGCGACCCCGCCCTGCTGGCGATGAGCACCCGGGCGATGCGGCTCTTCTCGCTCTCCTATCTGTTCAGCTGGGCGGGGATAGCACTGAGCAGCTTCTTCACCGCTCTCAACCGCCCTGTCTTTTCGCTGGTGATGGCCTTCTGCCAGACCCTCGCCTTTCCGCTGTTCTGTCTGACGCTCCTGTCGTCCCTGCTCGGACTCGACGGGGTTTGGCTGACCGCGGCGGCGGCCGGGGCGCTTTCCACCCTGCTGGCGGCCTCCCTGCTTTTGTTTGTGCTTCGCGGCCTGCGCCGTCAGGAATTCCCCGGGCAGTAAAAAAGAGGCCATGTGGCCTCTTTTTTACTGCCCCAGAGCAGCTTTGCGGTGGGCGGAAGCAGTGGAACGTGACCGCTCTTCTGCCGGCCTTCTACGGCTTAAGACAGCTTTGCGGTGGGCGGCAGCAGCGGAACGCGATCGCTCTTCCGCCGCCCTTCCGCGCCTCAGAGCAGCCTTGCGGCGAGCGGAAGCAGCAGCGCCAGTCCCGCCAGATTGGCCAGGGTAAAGGCGGTGAGGAAAGGCAGCGCCCGCGCTCCCTCGGCGCGCAGATAGAGGCGCAGGGAAATCAGGCTTGCCAGCGAAGCAATCGGCGTGCCGAGTCCCCCGACGTTCACACCCATCAGCAGACCGCGCCAGTCTCCGGTGAAACCGGAGAGCAGCACCGCCGCCGGGACGTTGCTGATCACCTGGCTGGCGAGCGCCGAGGAAATTAAGGTGCTTTGAGAGAGCAGGGCAGTGAGCGCCTCCCGCACAGGGCCGATCCGGCCGAGGTTCCCCGCGAAAACAAAAAAGCAGGCGAAGGTGAGCAGCAGACTGTAATCCACCTTCGGCAGCAGCCGCGGTGCGAACGCCGCCATGCAGAGCAGGACGGCGGCGGTCAGCAGACCGTAATGCAGCACCCGGAACACCGAGAGCAGACAGCAGGCGAATAATCCCGCCCAGAGCCGGAGGCCCGCCCTATCGAGGCGGACCTGTTCCCGAAAATGGACCTCAACTGTTTCGCGGCGGGTCCAGAGAGCGGCGGCCGAGAGCGCCAGCAGGCTTGTGAGCGCCAGCGGGAGGACGGCGGGGAAAAACTGCCCCGGTGTAAGGCGGTAGCAAGCGTAAAGGAAGAGATTCTGCGGATTCCCGACCGGCGTAGCCATGCTGCCGAGATTAGCCGCCAGCGTCTGAAGCACCACCGTGCGGATCAGCAGGTCCCGCCGTCCGGTCAGGCCGAGCACAAGGATGGCGAACGGAACGAAGGTGATCAGCGAAACGTCATTGGTCACCAGCATCGAACAGAAGAAGGGCAGCAGGACCAGCACCAGCAGCAAAAGCCGCACCTGCCTGCGTCCTGAAAGCAGCCGCTGGGCGAGCGCGGCAAAAAGCCCGCACTGCTGCATGCCCAGAACCACCGCCATCAGGCAGAAGAGCAGGCAGAGCACCCGCAGGTCGAAATAGCCCAGATACTCCCGGTCGGGCGGGACAAAGGGCATCGAGCAGACGGCGCAGAGCGCCGCAATGCAGAGGACCGCCTCTCCGCGCAGCAGAGCCGCGGCCCGTGAAATCAGCCGCATATAAAAGCCTCCTGTTCCCCGGCGGGCGCCGGCCGACCCCGGGGGATTTTCGCTGTTTTCGCGCCGGGTGTGCAGCAGAGCCGCGGCCCGTGAAATCAGCCGCATATAAAAGCCTCCTGTTCCCCGGCGGGCGCCGGCCGTCCCCGGGTGGATTTTCGCTGTTTTCGCGCCGGGCGGCGTGGATCAGATGCCGTCCGGCGTGCCCGCCCCTGCGAGCAGCTCCCGCTGCATCTTTTTGGTCAGCTTCCCGAAAACCAGCCGCCAGGATTCGTCGATCATCTGCCGCAGCAGGCCGTCCGGCAGCGCCCCTCCGAGGTCGATGGAGTTCCAGCAGCGTTTGTCAGTATAAAATCCGGGCAGGACTTCGGGATGTTCCCTGCGGTAAAGCTCGGCCAGCATGGGATCGCATTTGAGGGTCAGCAGATTACGGCCCGCGTATTCGGCGCTGTACTGCGCGCCGGGGCAGAGGGTTGCGGCAAAGAGCCTGCCGCCCACCTGATAGCGCTGCCACTGCCATTCGGTCTTAAAATCGGCGGTGGCTCCGGGTTTCGAAAGCAGGTAGCCGTTCAGCCAGTCGTATCGGTTCAATTTTATTCCTCCCTGTTTGATGTGGTACGGCGCGGGGCCCGCTCAGCCGAGCAGCGGGGGCGGAGCCTCCCAGCGGGGGGCGCCGGAGTGGCCCTCCCGCACCCGGAACCGTTCTGAGTGAATGCGGTCCTCCGCCAGAAAATCCTGTACGTAGTCGAGGAAGGCCTGCGCCAGCGCCGTGGGACGGCGCCCCCGAGGCCGCACCAGCACATACTGCGCCCGGCGGGCCGGACCGGTGATGACCCTCGACACCACGAGGTCGTTGGGTGTGTAGGTGGTCTGCGGAAAGATGCTTACCCCCACTCCCTGCTCGGTCAGGGCAACCGCGTCGAGATAGTTGGACATCTCGCAGAGAATCTCCGGCTCGGCGCCGATCTCCCCGAACCACTGCCGGATCGCCTGAATGCGGGACCGGCGCGACGGTACGATGAGAGGCTGTCCCACCAGCCGCGCGAGGGGGATGGAATCTTCCGGCAGCGCCGCGAGCGGATTGCCGCGCGGCAGGATGGCAACCCAAGGCTCCTCTCCCACCACAAATCCGTCGAGGTGCTCGGTGTCGTAGGGCGCGGCGATCACCGCGAGGTCGGCCAGCCCCTTTTGCAGCCGGTCGAGCACATCGTCGCTGCTGCCGTTCCAAAGGCGGTAGCGCACCAGGGGAAATTCGTCGCGGAAGCCCGCGATCCAGCGCGCGCAGAGAAACGGCGCCCGTCCCTCCACCATTCCCAGATCCAGTGTGCCGGCGATGCCGCTTTTCATCTCCCGGATTTCCTGCCGGGCCTTTTCCGCGAGGTCAAGGAGCTCATTTGCGCGGCGCAGCAGCGCGGCCCCCTCCCCGGTGAGCTGAAGCCTGCGCTTGCCCCGTATAAAGAGCGGAGCGCCCAGCTCCTCCTCGAGCAGCCGGAGCTGATGACTCAGCGGCGGCTGGCTCATATGGAGCTTCTGCGCCGCGCGGGTGATGTTCAGTTCCTGGGCGACGACGGTAAAATAACGCAGCGTCCGCAGATCCATCCCGATTCCTCCTGTCTGCATTATCATATCAAAAAAGTATCATAAAGGCAATAATAGATGTATTTCCTTTTTTAAAAATTCGGTGTTATGATAAAGGCGTCGAAAGGGAGAATGAAAAATCCCCCTCAACACCGATTGAAACGAAAGGAAGGTCCCGAAGATGAAAAAGATGCTGAAAACCGTCGCTCATACGCTCGATCTGTACTACCGGACTTTCTCGGCAAATTTTTGAACGCCGCCCATTCACACTTTGACACAGCAAGGAGGAGCCTGTTATGAAAAAACTGTTTTCCCTCTTGGAAGAATATTATCGTTCCTTTGGCATTGATATCGACTGAATCCATTGGAGATCAACCAGGGACGCCCCGGCACCAGCCTGCCGGGGCGTCCGTTTTTGCCTGACGGCCGATTGTCCTTTCCAAACCCGAGCCGGCGGGTTTTCCGAGGGGTGCGCTTTCCCGACGCCTCTTTCATGCAGGGGTGTATTATTTTGCATCGCCCGGTAATATCAAATCATCGTGGCCATCATGCGGTCTTTCGGAATTCTTATTAAATAGCACCGGATTCTGTTGTCTGCCGTTTTGCCCGAATAAACGGCAAAATGCATTAAAACAAAAACGCCCGGAATTTGGCTTGTTTAAGCCATTTTTCGGGCGTTCATTGTGTCTACCGGGGATAAAAGAGATGCCGTTGCATTTTCAACCGTTGGACTCGAACCACCACGTACTTCAATCTGAATAATATTCTACCATATCATCGAGCCGGATACAAGCCAGCCGGCAGACGGGGTGGCTATGTCCCGCTCCGCAGTCAATCCCGATTTTGTCCCCGCCATGCCAGATCCGAAGCGGCACCCCCTCCTGATAGTATTCGGTGGGTGTGTGCCCCAAAATAACCGTTTTGCCTTCGGGCATAGGATCGTCCTCACCAATCCGTGTCCATACAGAGAACTCTTTTTTATCCATATACTTAGTCGGTATCTTCCCATGCAGTTCAGGCGGCGCGCCGTGTACCAGAAGATACTGCTTTCCTCCGGCCTCCACCTCCGCGGTCAGCGGCAGTGATGACAGGTAATCCAGAATCCTTTTCTGTATTTTTTCCGGCTGGTTTAGAAATTCCATCCGGGTAAATCTCCCGCCGTTCCGGTTCCATACCTCCATCGGGTTGTATTGGATTGACCCCTGGATGGCCTTTATCATCATCAGCTCATGGTTGCCAAGCAGGACGGTGGCGTTTTGCATCTCCATCAGTGCCAGCAGGATTTGGATTCCAAAGGGATACCGGTCAATCACATCCCCCAGGATATAGAGGTGATCCTCCGCGGCGAGATTGATTTTTGACATCACCGAGCGGTACCGATCCAGATTTCCATGTATGTCGCTCATCACATAAGTCATTGGTTTTTCCCTTTCTCGCTATAAGTCTGCGGCCAGTTCCGTGCCATCCTTGAACCGGATGATGATCTGGCTGGCATCCACCACCTTGATGCCGTCGATCAGCTGGCGGACGATCCGGTCGTCGTATTCCACCGGATGGTTTTTTAGCCCCTGCATGACGGTGACGGCTTCCTCCATCCTGCCAGCGTCCCGTTCCAATGTGGATTTTGCCTGTTCCTCTCCGTCAAGCTCGTCCCGGATGGCATACATCTCGGTGTAAAGGCTTGCGAACAGCCCGTCAAAATCGCCGTTTTGCGCCGCTTCGCTGTCCATGTTGGTCAGTTCCTCGATCCGGTGGTTCAGTTCCCGCAGCCGTTCCTGCCTTGCTCTCAGGGCGGAGTCATCCTGCCTGCTCTGGTAGCTCTCGATGTGTTCCCGAATCCGCTGGAGATCCGCGCCCTCCTCCTGTGCTTTGCGGGTGATGGCTGCGGCGATGGCGTCGTGCAGCAGATATTCCTCTATGGACGGAGAGTCCTTGCAGTATTTGGTACCGTAATCCAGACGGCTGATGCACCGCCAGACCACCTTCTTCTTTCCGTCTTTGGCCCAAGTGGTTCTGCGGTAAGGCGTCCCGCAGCTGCCGCAGAAGAGCAGGTCGGTCAAGGCATACTTGCCGGAATATTTGCCAAGCTCGGTTTTTGTCCCCATCTGTTTGACCTTCTGCTTGCTGCTGCGCCGGGAGACCTCCTCCTGAACCCTGTCGAATACCGGCCGCTCGATGATCGCCGGGTGGTTGTTCTCCACATAGTACATGGGCAGCTCGCCGTTGTTCACCTTGGAGCGTTTGCTGATGCAGTCCACGATATAGGTCTTTTGCAGCAGGGCGTCGCCCTTGTATTTCTCATTAGTGAGGATGGAGAGAACCCCTTTCGCCGTCCATTTGCTTTTCCCCCTCGCCGTGAGGATTCCATCGGCCATCAGCGACTTCGCAATTTCCAGCAGGCTTGCGCCCGCCAGGTATTCTTTGTAGATGCGCCGGATAATTTCTGCCTCCTCCGGCACGATTTCCGGCTTCCCATCCGCGCCCTTCCGATAGCCGAGGAAGGATTTGTAGCAGAAGGGGACGTTGCCGTTTTTGAGGCTCTGCCGCCTGCCCATCTTGACGTTCATGCTGATGGATTCGCTCTCCGCCTGAGACAGCCCGCTGAACAGGGTGATCAGCAGCTCGCTGGATACCTGCAGGGTATTGATCCCCTCCTTCTCAAAGATGATGGGGATGCCCCGCTCTTTCAGTTCCCGCACATAGAGCAGGCAGTCCAGATTGTTGCGGGAGAACCGTGAGACCGATTTGGTGATGATCATGTCGATTTTACCCCTGCGGCAGTCCTCCAGCATCCGCATGAAGTCAGGGCGCTTTTTGGCGATGGTGCCTGTGATCCCTTCGTCCGCATAGACGCCCGCCATCTGCCAGTTGGGTTTCATCATGATCATGTCGGTGTACATCTCTTTTTGCGTTTCAAAGCTGTGCTCCTGCTGCTCCTTGTCGGTGGATACCCGGCAGTACGCCGCCACCCGTTTCGGGCGGAAGTCCGCGTTATTCTGCCCGCTGTATTCCGGCTTGGGCGGGATCACTCTCACCACCTTCGGCATTGCCGTTGTCTGTGCCGCCATGTGTATCCTCCTCCTTTCCCACCAGATTCCCGTTTTTCAGCCGGATCGCCACCGCGCCGTCTTTTGAGAGCAGGACAGCGGTCACGGTCCTGTCGAACAATTCCCCAGGGCAGCAGGAAAGCGGAGCTGATTTCTCAAACTCCGCTTTCAATCGTTCTGTAATATGTTTTTGGCTGTCAAATACGTCATACCGCATGGACGCGCATTGCAGGATATTCTTTTGGATGGCCTCCTTGTCAAAGTCGGGTTGTTCCAGGGCGCGCCGGATTTCATTTTCCATCCTCCTGATCGCAATGGGTGTTTCCGCCTCGGCTGCTTCCTCCGCCCGGTCTGCAAGGCTGGGATGCCGGATGATGCGGTTCAGGATGTCTGTGACCTCCTGCTCCAAGATATCGACATTCATCCGGACAACCGCTTTGCACCCGCTGGTTTTGCAGTACCAGCTTTCCCGTCCTGTGCGGGTGGCGTCCGTCTTATGGTACAGCCGTTCTCCGCACCCGGCGCAGCGGACCGCATAGACCAGCGCCTTGTTTTCCGAATGGACCACATAGTGGCCGGTGGTGCGCCGGTCGGATTTGACGGTGTTGGCCTGACGTAGCAGTTCTTCTTCGATGATGCGTGGATAGGTTTCATCCCCAAGGTACCGCCGGTCCTCGATCATCCGCTTGATGCGGCTTTTGTTCCACCGGCACTCGCCGGGAAGATATTCCACCGCTTGTTCCGTCAACTGGTCGGCAATGTCTTTCAGCGCCTTGCCGCCGATGTAATCGAGAAATATGTTTCGGAGGAGGCCTGCTTCCGCTGTGCAGACACAGATCTCGCCGTTTACCATTTCGTACCCATAGGGGAACCGCCTGTTTCTCATTGCCGTTTGCACCTCCTGCGGTCGGGAATTGGTTCTGTCAAGGGAAGGCCGCCCAGCAGATGGAAGCACACGCTGGTGTCTGTGGGGACGGTAATCCGCTGGACGATTTGCGAGAAGACCGTTTCATCGAACCGGGTCATCGGTTGGGCAAGCCCCGCAAGGATGGCATAAAGCCTGCGCAGGCCCCGCAGGGTGCTGTCGTCGTCCTGCTCTCTCAGAAGCCTGCACCGCTCGCTGCGCAGCCCGTTTACCATGCTGCGGATGCCGCTGCTCTGCTGGGAGTACTCCGCCGCCCGCAGGATGCCCTTGCTGTTCAGGCGGGACAGGACCAGGTTTTTGTTGTTGAGGCCGGCGATTTCCCGGTCGATCTCCCGGATTCTTGTTTCCAGCCCATCCGTTTTCATCTGTAACTGTTCCGTCTGCGCGATGGCTGCGGGCAGGATGTCCGTATAGCAGTTTCTCAGCTTGTTGAGCATGGTGATGAACGCTTCATAGAGATCCGCTTCGGGAATCCGTCTGGAACCGCAGAATTGGGAGTCCAGGTTGTGCATCCGGCATTCCCAGTATTGCTTGCCGTTCACAGTGGTCGGCTTATACACATGGCCGCACCCGCACAGGATCTTTTCCCGCAGCGGCCGGGGCTGGACGCCGCTCCGTTCTTCGATCGAGTACCGTTCCCTCAGCCTGCGGGCCGCCTCAAACGTCTCTTTCTCAATGATGGGCGGGTTGGTGTCCTCCACATAATACTGCGGCTTTTCACCCCGGTTGGGCCGTGACCGGAAGGGGAGGGTGTCGGTGGTGTACTTCTTTTGGAAGAGGGCGTCCCCCATATACCGTTCATTGGCGAGGATGTATCCAACGGCGTTGACCCGCCAGGTGGTGAACCCGAACCGTTTGGGCGTGTTCCTCTCGTTGAGCATATCCGCAATCGCTTTTTTGCCCATGCCGGAGAGGAAGCTCTTAAAAATCAGCCGGACCACCTCGGCCTCCTCCTCGACAATCTGGAACTGCCCGTCTTTCAGCTGGTAGCCGTAGGGTGTGGAGCTTGATAGATAGGTCCCGTTTTTCATCCGCCTTTCGCAGCTCCACCGCATATTCCTGGAGATGGAGATGGACTCCTCCTGGGCTTGCGCACCCGACAGGGCGAGCAGCAGCTCGCTGGACATGTACGCTGTGTCGATGTTCTCCTTCTCGAACAGGACGCTGACGCCGCTCTCTTTTAGGATGCGGGCGTACATCAGGGCGTCGGCTGTGTTCCGGGCAAACCGGGATACCGATTTGGTCAGCACGCGGTCGACTTTCCCTTTCCGGCAGTCGGAGATCAGCCGGTTGAAGTCATGGCGATGGTCGGTTTTGGTTCCCGTCAGCCCTTCATCCGCATAGATGTCCGCCAGTTCCATCGCCGGGTTCTCCCCGATGGTTCTGGTGTAGTGCTGCACCTGTGCGGCGAAGGAGTGGAGCTGATCCGAGGAATCGCTGGACACCCGGCAATAGGCTGCCGTCCGCATCAGCCGCTCCTGCTGCCCGGTTGGGGCAATGGTTGTGATGGTTGCCATCTGGCTCACTCCTTTTCTTGATTTTCGCGCCTGTTTTGGCGCAACACTACCATACTCTAAGGGTTCGAATATATCCAGTAGTTTTCGCCAGAGTTATCCGTTTAGACATATCTTTTTGCAGCCGGTGTAAAGGGTCGCGCCCAAGTCCTCAGCGGCAATCTGGGCGATGCCGGTATAGGCTTCTTCGCTGAGGTATCCGGACTCTACCAACGCTTTCAAAAGGCAAAGTTCGTAATAAAAAGAGCAGTTCTTATCTTCCGTCATTGTGCATTCCCTCCTGATGCTCAATCCCAAGGCTGATTACCATCGCCCGGTCGATGTCTTTCATCGTCTGTGCGTCCGCTTTCCCGATGTACTCGGTGAGGCGGGATTTATCAATGGTACGGATCTGTTCCAGCAGGACGGTGGAATTCTGGCGCAGCTCCTTTGACGAGATCGCCACATGGGTGGGTAAGTGTGCTTTTGGTATGCGGCTGGTGAGCGCCGCCACAATGGTGGTGGGGCTGTGCCGGTTGCCCACATCGTTTTGCAGGATGATGACCGGGCGGACGCCCCGCTGTTCGCTGCCAGTTACCGGACAGAGGTTGGCACGGTACAGTTCGCCCCGTTTGACTTCCTTCATCTTCTCCGCCTCCTTTTATGTAAGGGCGGCAGCCCATCCTGCTGGACAGGCTGCCGCCCCAGATATCAATCGTTTTTCGTTTGCCGATATTTGTGCCACGACGCCCCTCGGCAGGGAACGCATCTTCCGGCTGTGCAGGCAGCCTCATGGGAGTTTCACCCCTCTGTGGTTCTCACAGAGCCGCCCTCGTTGGCTGCGACGGTTTTATCACGCTCGGCCTGTCGACTGGACGGAAGTACCTTTAATGCTCCTGCCTGTCATCGCCTTCGCTGGGGATGCGCCCCAGCGTCTGAGTCCTGGAGCCGCGTCTGCGGGTCCGCTCATGTGGCTTGCCGGTTTCAGCCGGCGGCAGAAGGGAAGTAAAAGATGCGCTGTACGATTCACTTGTCAAAGAGCGGTCAGGGAGCCAACGGAAAAGCCCCCTCACCTTCCATGCCGAAAAGTGAGGGGGTCTACAACCAACTTTTTTTAATTTTCCAAAAGTTTTTTCAGTTTATCCTGGATTTTTCCGATCCGCTTGCTGATTGCCTGCTGGGAAATCCCATACAGTGCTGCCAATTTCGTCTCGGAAATATTGGAATAATAGTGTTGATAAATCAAGAGCTGCTCCTCATCTGGAAGCAGAAGCATCGCCTGTTTCAGATTGTCCATCATCATGCTGCAGATCACCCGATCCACAACACTGTCTGCATCATTCGGCAGGATATCCTCTCCGTTAAACGCATCGGTGGTGAGCATGTCAATGGAGATGTCTCCATTTTCCGCTGCACGTTCCGTCAGATATTTCTGGCGGCGGCAGGCTTTGTAGAAGGCCCGGTACTCCTCTGGGGTCACCTCCATCAGCATCCCATGAAGGGGCAGGAACTTCTTGGTCCGGTAGGTGGTATCTTCTTCCCGCCTGCGGCACAGCTCGGCATATGTAATCTCCAAGTAGCCATCCGGCGAGAACACAAAACATTTGGCGTCTGCATATTTCTCATTCGCCATCTATGGTTCCTCCTATCAATCGTTTTCGAGGTCGAAAAACGATTGATCTGGAGGTCCGCGGCAGCAGGGCAAAACCGCCGCGTTAGAAACAAAAGCGCACCTGCGTAACGGCAAACATTGCCGCCACTTAGGTACGCTTTTTCTTATTTCATCTTTATACTGGCTTGTGGGTTCAGTTTGTGGGCGGATATGTCCCGATGAGGGATTGTCCCTTTTTTTGACTGGGCGGCATCAGGCTGTATCTGATCTATGTCATACAGGCATATTCGCTGCCCATAACCAGCAGCGAGGTGCGCATATAGACCCAGCGCATAAAAAATCCCTCCAATCCAAAACTCGGGTTTGGAGGGCAAAAAGCAGGTGGAATCGCCCCGTCAAACCCTTGTTTTTTTATTGGCGGGGTTGGGGAACTATTTGTTTGACAAATTTCCGAACTGTTGGTTCTTTCATAATTGAACTGTTATGCCATTATCAATATGGCATAAATCGGTCACAATAATAGCTATGGGGGTGAACCGATGGTACAGTATGAACCTGAAACACTTGGAGAGATTCTGAAAACTGCCCGCCAGCGCGCCAATATCACGATGGAGGCGCTGGCCAATCGAACAGGAATCACCGAGCGGTATTTATATCGGATCGAGAACGAAGGGAAAAAGCCGAGCTACGATGTCCTTTACAAGCTCATCCGGGAGCTTTCCATGTCAGCGGATTCGATCTTCTATCCCGAGAAGCCGTCCAAAGATTCCGAGATAGAAGATCTTGTCCGTATGCTTTACAACTGCGATGAACGCTCAATGAAGATTATCCAGGCCACCGTCAAGGCGGCATTAGAAAGCCAGCCAAAGGATCATCCGTAAAACAGTGTTGCCTCTCTTTTGCTCTATTATAAGTCATAATAGGGAAATCTTCGGGAAGAATCTGGGGAGATTTCGGGTGAAACATAAAGGACAGTGAATCCACTCTATTCACTGTCCCTTTTTGTTGTAAAACAGTAACCGATACCCCAGATATTTTTGATGTGCTCTATTCCCAAAGACGACAGTTTTTTGCGCAAGGTTTTAATATGGGATTTTACAACCTCGTCCACATTGATAGCGACCTCCGAATCCCATATCTGGTGATACAATTGCTCGCGGGTAAAGACAAAATTAGGTCGGCTTGCCATATACAAAAGCAGATCAAACTCTTTTCGTGTCAGATCCACCGGCTGCCTATTCAGCAAAACCAGCCGTTTTTCGGGTTCAATTACCAATCCGGTTTCAAATACAAGCGGAGGAAGATCCGGCTCTGATTCTAACTGTTCATAGAGATTGATGAGCAGCTGCGTATGGGCAATACATTCGTTCAGTATCCGCTGGAGTTCCCGGCATATTTCTATCCTGTTATGAATCATCCATGTTTGTCTTTTCACAATTTTGCTGTTTGCCGAAATGTCCGGCGTTTCATCTTCCCCCATCTCTTTAGATTTTCGTATGCTGTTTTGAGTCATTTATTTCTATCCCATATAGGCATTCAAAACATAATCGGTAAAGTATAGTTGAGGCGTATAGGAACTCTGACAATCGCTGGTGAAAACTGTGACCAAATGCGAAGTAAGTACCATAGCTTGCAGAAGGATAAGGCGTTACATAGGTACCGTATTAGTAGGTGGTATATGGCTGTATCTACCGCTGGTAGCCATATTTATTCCGTTACAACCTCAAAGGTCACATCCGCATCGCCAGTAGAAGCAAACACCTCCACGCCCTCACTGATATGTCCGATGTGCTGGCGTTCAAACTGTTCGCCATTCTGCTCATAGAGGATAACCAAACTTCCTCTCGGCGGCCAGTAAGCAATATCGCCCACCGCATAGCCATCCGAACACAGGCTATCTGTCGGCAATGCATTGGCACCATAGCGATAGCACATCTCTCTGCCGTAAAGGTCACTCATAGAAAGGGTCATCGGCATCTGCTCGATCAATGCCCTTGTTGTGGAATTATCTTCCAAAGCAGCAAACAGTTCTGTATCGCCAACGGTAATTTTGATCCGCACTTCTTCTGCTCCTTCCTGTGTATTGGCAGTAGACTCTGCCGGGATTTCGGCTTCCGTTGAGCTGGATTCCGGCGTACTGTTTTCTGGGCTGTCCGCATCGACGGTTTCTTTTAGAGCAATCGTCACATCAATTTGCCCCTCCAAAGCGTCCAGCATTTCCTGCGGGCTGGTAATATGCCCAAGTTTTACAAGGTCGCCTGTGCTTGCAGAGCTTTCCTCGCCGCTTACAAAAATCACAAAATTACTCGCAGGTGTCCAAAAGACCAAATCGCCGTTCTGATAGCCGGAAGTCACATCGCTTTCGGAGTATTCAATGTCGAGGCTGCCGCCGCAGAAATCATTGTCCGAATCGTTCAGAGATACCGTCAGGGGAAGCTGGGAGATTAGACTTTGGGCTGGAACAGAATCATTGAGAACCCCTTCCAGCACGGTGTCGCCGATTGTCAGGGTAACCGGAGCTTGTTCCTCATTGGTTCCAACGGGTTCACTGCTTGCCTCCACATCGGGTGCGGATGATTCCTCAGACGGGATTTCTTCCTCGCTCTCTGAAGACATCTCTGCTTGGCTTGCACCATCACTTGATGTCGAAGACGGTTCGGAAGGATCGGATGGCTGACTTGCTCCGCATGCCGTCATAGTGAATACCAGTGCCGCAATCATCAAAAGTGCGAATAACTTTTTCATATTTTTCTCTCCTTTATTTTATTTCAATATCGGCAAGCCACTGTGCGATCTCTTCGCTCAGGTCTTGCCGTCCAGTGCTGAGTGTAACGCCGTCCAAAACGGTTGCGTCGCCTGCAAGGGAGGCGATATTTTCCACACTTTCCTCGACGCCCGCTCCCATACTTGTGCAGAATGGAATGACGGTCTTGCCGGAAAAATCGTATTCTTCAAGGAAGGTGCGGATTGCCATAGGTTCGATGTACCACCAGATCGGGTATCCGATATAAACAGTGTCGTATTCGTCCATATTCTCCACATGGGTGGAAAGTTCCGGGCGGGCGTCCGAGCGCATTTCCTCCTCTGCAATGGCCGACGCTTCTCGATGGCTGACAGGATAGGTCTGCACAGTTTTAATCGCAAACAGGTCGCCGCCTACCTGCTTTTGAATTTCCAGTGCCGCCGACTCTGTGTTGCCGATCGACGGTGTGGCGTGAGCCGAAGCGTCTGCACCCTCCGGCACAATATCAATCAGTGAAAAATAGGCGATAAGGGTTTTGCCGCCGGCTTCTTCGCTGCTCGTAGGTGTTTGTTCGGTTGGCTGCATAGCGGTTTCCTCCTGTGGGGTGTTTTCTTGTTCAGAAGACACAGAAGCTTCTTCAAGTTCTTTGGATTCATCGGAACTTCCATGTTCCGGCATGATCTGCGTGTTTTGCGATACAGTGTCAGAAACGGCGGGTTCTTCCGATGCGCTTCGTTGCTGGCCACACGCAGCAAAGGAAAAGAGCATAATCAGCGATAGGCAAATTGCAATTCGTTTTTTCATCTTGGTTCACTCCTTTGTACCTTTTGGGGCAATTTTGATAAACAGTAAGTTCCGGCCGCAAACAAAACCAAAATGCAGAGATAATCCGCGAAAAAGAACAGGGCCGGTTCTTCATAATCGAAAAAGGCATATTCCATCAGCAAGAACATTCGGTCTGCAAGCTGCCTTGTGATCAATGCGCAGATACCGTAAGCGGATAGTAGGACAACGGAGATTCTTCCGGTCATAGCGAGCCATTTGCTTTTGAACTTGATTTTCTTTTTGAACATTCCGGCGATCATTCCAAAGTGCAAACCGATATGCGCCGACATTAACAGGTAGCCCCAAGAGGTCGAAACCATATGTAATCTGCGCCCGAACATTCCGGCTCTCAAATTCAAAAAGCCGAACGCCTCGCGGGAGAGCATGACACCGCTTACCATCATTCCGGCCATTGCTGCAAACAAAAGTACATTGATGGACGTCATCAGAATTCTAACAGCTGAATATTTGCCCTTGAACAGCGTTTTGTACCAGTTGAGATTCCATATATGGTGCAGAATAAAAAGAGCAAAAAGGATGGTCCCCAGCCATTCGTGCAGCGTATTTCCCGTGATGTGGTATGCCATTTGCAAAACAAATAACAGCAGCATCCCCGCATCCACCGAGATTTTCAGTATTTGTTTTGGCCTCATTTCGATCCTCCTTCCCACTTAATATTCGATATCCAGGGCAGACAGCCATTGAAGCAGCTCGTCCTTCGACTCTTTGACTTCCGGGCGGTATGCACCGAATTCTTCTAAAACGATACAATCATCGGGCAGAACATTTCCAATATCCCGCAGGCTGGCGGCAAATCCACCTGTACCGTGAGAGCAGAAGGGAATGATCGTTTTGCCGGACAGGTCATTTTCTTCAATGAATGTCAGAATTGCCATCGGGCAGGAGTACCACCAGTTTGGGAAGCCCAGAAAAACAATGTCGTAATCTTCCATATTATCAACCTGTCCTTTAATGGCAGGCCGGATATTGTCGTCGTGTTCCTCAATTGCCCGGTTCAGGCAGGTGTCATAATCGCTGGAATATGGTTCTTCGGTGATGATGGAGAATCTGTCGCCGCCAGTCTCCTCCTCAATCCAGTATGCCAGCAAACCGACGTTCCCTGGCATTAAAACGCTTGCTGAGGTGGTGGCGTCTGCGTCCACAGAGTCCGGATCGTCCACATGGGTGTTCTCGGCCCATGTAAAATATGCAATTAGAATATTGCTTTTCTCTTCACTTTGGCTGGATGGAGGTTCGATGATCTGGATGTTTTCAGATGGTTCCAAACTGCTTGAAGATGCCTCCAAAGGTTCCGAACTGTTTGAAGACTCTGCCAAAGGTTCCGAACGGCTCGCATCCGGACTACCGCTCCTTTCATCTTGGGATGCATCCGAACAGGCGGTGGTCATTGCCAATATGCCAAGCACCAGTAAAACGCTGGCGATTTTTCTCATTGTGCTGCCTCCTTTCATGGTTTTAACGCATATACGGGAATATGCTGATACGGTTGGTTCAGTGTAAATTTATCTTTGAGTCCCGCTGTGAGATAAAGTTCGCCCTGTTCCGTCATAATGAGCGCCTCAATCCCACTGTGTTCTTCCAAATAGGCCTGCGTTTTCTCCAGCCCCATCACAAAGAATGCTGTTGCCAGAGCGTCACACAATTTTCCCTCTTGCCCAACCACCGTAACCGAAGCAAGACCGCTTTGTGCAGGCTGGCCGGTTGCAGGGTCAAGAATGTGTCCATAGCGTTTTCCGTCCTCGCTGGTAAAATATCGCTCATATGCGCCGGAAGTAACGACACTTGCGTCGGCTGCGGAGAGCATCCCTAATGAGTCGCCATTCTGAGGATGCTCAATGGATATCTGCCAGTCGCTGCCATCCGGCTTTTTTCCGATCACCTGAATATTTCCGCCAAGGCTGACGATGCCGGAGGTCACGCCATTTGCTTTTAGATTGTTGGTGATGATATCGCAGGCATAGCCTTTGGCGACCGCACCGAGGTCTATTTCCATTCCGGGCCGCAGCGTTACGGTACTGCCCGAAAGAGAAACCTTATCGTACCCCACAAGCCGCATCTTTTGTGCCAGCGTTTCATCAGATGGCACTTGGCAGCTGCCGATTGTAAAGCCCCAGGCAGTCAGCACAGGATAGAGGGTCATATCCAGCGCACCGTCCGTTTGCCGGGACATGGTAAGTGCGAATTGCAGAAGATCGGCGGTCATATCCTCGACTTCGACGGGCATTCCATCTGCGTGATTGATGGAATAAATCTCGCTGTTTTCATCTGTGACCGACCACAGAGCCTCCATCTTTTTCAAGTCCTGCTCCGCGTCCTTCAAAATGCCCTCCGGGATATTGCCATACACCGTAATTGTATTGTAGGTGTTCATTGCAAAAAATTCTCTGCGCATCACGTTCCCTTTCTCTGCCGGAGAGAAAGAACAGGAGGCAAGCAGCAATAAAAACCCTGCCGTAAAAATCGAAATCCATTTGCAGCCCTTCAAATTCTTCCCTCCAATCGATTCTCTATTTTGCTGTATAACGAAGCCAAACGCAGCCGTCTTTTGCAGCTTCCACGCTTTTCAAATGAAATCCGACAGGTGCATGAGGTGGGAGTTTTTCACTGCGTTCAAACAGTGTCGGCGTATCGGTTGCACCGTCTGCAACCGGTGCAATAATCAAGCTCAATTCGTCAATCAGACCAGCCTGTGCGAAAGACCAGTTGAGAACACCACCGCCGGATAATTTCAGTTTTTCAATGCCAAACAATGCTTTTAATTTTTTCACTGCTGCGGCAAAATCAATCATATCGGTGCCGGCAAAGATATAAGAAATCTCTTTTTCCTGTAAAAAAGCAAGATAGGCATCGCTGACCTGTTCGGTAAGAATTTCAATGACATAGGCTTTGGGGCGGCCGGCATACTCCACATAATTCTGCTTCCAGCCGAGTCGGCCTATTGGATCAGCCGCAACAATGTAGTTTTCAGCATTGCTGACTGCGACATAGTCATCATGGGAAATAGCCGGTGTATTTTTCGGAAGCTCCGGCTTTTCATAAAAAGTAAAATTCTCGTCAACCGTCACTCTGCCGTTAATCCAAGCCTGTGGATGATAAAACTGATTGATGCGTTCATATTCCTCAAACACACTTTCTGATTCCGGTGTATCCATATACGGGCCGGTGATTTTGCCATCCAGAGAGGTGCTCATGTGACAGATAATATAAGGTCTGTCCATTTTTCTTTTCCTCCCATCAAATCAGCTTGCTGTATTCCTCATCAGCCACCGGCTCCAGCCATTCATTGGAGGAGCCTTCCGCCGGAACCTCGATAGAAAGATGGGCGAACCAGCAGTCTTTCGCTGCGCCATGCCAGTGCTTGACTTCCGGGGCAATGCTCACCACATCTCCGGGGTTCAATTCTCTCGGAGGCTGTCCCCATTCCTGAAACCAACCCTTGCCGCCGGTTACAAGCAAAATCTGTCCGCCCTTGTGATGAATATGCCAGTTGTTGCGGCAGCCCGGTTCAAAGGTTACATTGGCAATACTGATTGGTTCTTTTAACAGCCGTTTCAAATAACTCTGACCGATAAAATAATCCTTGTAGGCATCATTCGGCGTGCCCAGGCCGAATACACCGGATTCTTGCTTTTCGTTACTGCTCATCCTCATAAACCTCCTTTGCCAGACGGAATGCCGCCCACGCATTGGGCCAGCCTGCATAAAATGCCGCATGGGTCAGCATCTCCGCCATCTCTTCAGCCGTGATACCATGTTTTTTCGCATTGGTAAGATGGACTTTCAGAGAACTGTCCGTGATTCCTTTTGCCATCAGTACGCTGACGGTGATCATGCTTCGGTCACGGAGGGATAGCCGATCCTCCCTTGACCAAACCTCGCCGAACAGAACATCATCATTCAGCTCGGCAAACTTGGGAGCAAACGCACCCAACTGTTTTCTTCCTGCGGTTTGCTTTTCCATTTTGATCCCTCCGTTTACTGATAAGATTTTTCAAGGATGGCGATGCAGGCTTTTTTATCAAGAACTGCCGGGTCATTTTGAAAAAGCCGGCCCATGGTTTCAAAAGCATTTTGAACAATCTGCGGGATTTCCTCCGTTTTCATACCATAGTCGCTCATCTTCAGATTTTTCACATGGCACTTTTCTTTCAGCGCTTCCAGTGCGGTGATAAAGTTCTCCGGCTGCTCTGCTGCGGGAATTCCCATTGCTTTTGCCATATTGATAAAACGGCCATCACAGGCGTGAACGTTGATAAAATGCTGATAATACGCTTTTGAAATCATAATAAGCCCGGCGCCGTGCGGCAGATCACCATGATAAGCTGACATCGCGTGTTCCAGAGAATGCTCGCTGGTACAGCCGCTGATGGTCATAACCGCACCGGAGAGATTGCTTGCAAAGGCAATATGCTCCCTCGCTTCCATATCGCTGCCGTCTTTCACCGCACGGGGAAGATATCTTGCAATATTCTCAATGGCAGTCAGCGCATACATATCTCCCAGCAGATTTGATTTGTTGGAGATGTAGCACTCCACGCTGTGGAACAATGCGTCAAATCCTTGATAGGCGGTGAATTTTGCGGGGATGGATTTTGTCAGTTCCGGGTCAACAACCGAGAGGACCGGGAACAGGACCGGATTTCCAAAACCGATTTTTTCGTTGGTATGTTCATTGGTGATCACACCGGCAGCATCCATCTCCGAACCGGTCCCGGCGGTTGTTGGAATTGCGATGATGGGCAGGGGCCTTTTCTGAATGGGTTTTCCTTTGCCGGTCCCGCTGCTAATATAATCCCAGTAGTCCCCGTCGTTGACCGCCATAAGAGCGATGGCTTTCGCTGCATCGAGCACGCTGCCGCCGCCAAGGGCAACGATAAAATCACAACCGTTTTCACGGGCAATCTTCGCCCCTTTCATAACGGTGGACTTCAGCGGATTCGCCTGTACCTGATCAAACACAACCGCCTGCAGCCCCGCATGTGCCAACTCCTGTATGACTGTATAGAAAGACCCGTTTTCTTTCACTGATTTACCGTTTGAGATCACAAGCAGAGGCTTTTCTCCCGGCATGGCCTGGTTGTGCAGTTCGTTTAATTTTCCCATACCAAAAATCACTTTTGTGGGGATATGCATTGTGTAGCTCATCATTTTCCTCCTTGCTTTCTCTTGTGCCAGATCATAAAGTCCAGATTATCCAGAAGCTGCTGCTTCTCGTGAATATCACTCAGCAGTGAATTTCGCCGTTTTCGCAGCATACGAATCTGCTCCTCGTCAGTTCCCATATTTTCTGTAAGATACAGAAACCGTTTGGTCTCCTCTGGAGTGAATCCGGCGCTTAAAAGTGTTTCGATCAATCCAATTCGGTTAAAATCTTCATCACAGTAATCTGTGACGCCGCAGGCATTCCCTATGGCTTTTATGAAACCGAAAGACACAAATTGCTGCAGCCTGCCAGGAGGAACATCGAATATCTTTTCAGCTTCTTCCAAGGTCATCTTATCTTCTCCTTTTTCTAACAACCAACATAAAAAAATATAAGTGCCGTCGGATCGCAATTGCTTTCCGCCTACACTTATATTTTAATTCTCATCTGCCCATATGTAAAATACTTATGCTCTATACGAAAGTATGTTATTAAAGCATACTTTTTAAATGCTCCAAAAACTTTCCCGATGCACCAAAGCTGGGCTGAAATTTTTTCCACGCCAGCACAGAGGTCATAGAGAGTTCAGGAAACAACGGCTTAAAAATCAACTTATCGTTGCCAAATAAATTGACCGCCCCCTCAATGGTCAGCGCAGATGCCGCTCCGCTGTTTACCAGCATGGCAACATTGGTAATGATATTGTAGGTTGCAAATAGATCCAGTTCAGAGAAAGGCCTGCCGAGCCAGTGTTCCAGTTCGTTTTGCAAAGAGAGCCTGTCTGTTGTAATCAAGGGGATCGACCGCACATCATCTCTGGTTATATATTCGTTCTTCGCCAGAGGATGATCCGCGCGAAGAAGGAGGCCCCATTTTTCTTTAGAGGGCATCCGAAGATAGTCGTACTTGGTAATATCAATCGGCTCCAGCAGCAAACCAAAGTCAAGAAGGCCCTGATCCAGCCTTTCTTTCACATACTCCGCACTGTTGGTGTAAAATTGGAACTGCACTTTCGGATATTTTTCCCGGAAGCTCTGCATAACCGGAAGCAGATATTGTGTAGCAATAAGTCCGCCGCTTCCGAGAGAAATCATGCCGCCTACCTCATTTTGTTCCTCAAATTCGCTCTCAATTTTATTCATAAGGCTGACAACTTCTTCTGCACGGCGGCGAAGCATGATACCTGCATCCGTCAATGTCAAATGCTTGCCACGGATAAAGAGTGGGGTACCGAGTTCTTCCTCAAGCTGCGCCATCTGACGGCTCAATGTCGGCTGGGTAACATGAAGCGACTCTGCCGCCCGTGATATGTTTTCTTCCCTGACAACAGCCAGAAAGTATTGCAATACACGAAGTTCCATTTCAGTGTCCTCCCTCAGTGGTTGTGTTATTAGCATATCATAGGTATGCTTTATTCTCAATGTTTTTGAAAAAATATAATTAAATTGCATATTTTCTTTTTGCATTGTTTTCGCAGCAGTTGTCGATGAAGATATTAAACTTGTTTCTCTTTCTGCCAGTATTCCTCTTAAGGTGGGTAGGTCAAGGGGGGCCACAGTGAACCGGCCCCCGGTCCACCGTTTGGGCGCAGCTTCCCCTTGTGCGTGGATTTTTCAAAGCAAATAGTACCGATTGGAGGTGGCGCTGCCGTTGTCCCGGTAGTGCGGCTCTTTTCGTATCAGGCGCACTTTCTCCAAATCCCGTATTGCCCGCTTCACCGTACTGCGGGAGAGGGACAGATCCCGCGCAATGGTCTTAATACCCGGCCAGGCTTTTTTCTCCTTGTCCATCCGGTCGCAGAGATAGAGGTACACCAGCTTCGCCCGGCTGGGCAGCTCCTGTTTGTAGAAAACTTCAAGCCTGCCCATCGGCTTTCACCTCCGTCCTCCGGCTGTGTGGAGCGATCTTCACGCCGCCTGTGGACGCACCGGCGGGCGACTGCTTCGCTTCCAGCGGCGGCTCCGGATGGTATTTTTTCAGGATGCCGTCGATGATCTCGGCCTTCTCCGCGTAGGCCACCTTGCGGTTGCCCTGATCCTTCACCCGGTAGGGATGCTTCTCGTCAAACTGGATTCCCCACTCAAAGAACAACTTCAGCCGGACCTTCATGGGGTAGCATCCGGTTTTCATCACCACAAACTGACCCTTGGGCATACTCTTGAGTTCATCCGGCGTCATCAGCGGCCGCTCCATCATCTGGAGTGACTGGCTGGGGTTGTCCTTGCCCCGGCTGATGGAGCCGCTCATCACGGTGCGGCTGCCCAGCGCCTTGGACAGTACATCCGCGGAGGAGGAGTTTGGCGCAAACCCGCCGAAGATGGTGAGCTGGGTGTTGTCCACAATGATCTCCGCGCCCTCCTTGCCGTAGTTGCGTTCCAACTGACTGAAAGACTGGATGATTGGCACGATCTGCAAACGGCGGGAACGGGAGGCGGAGAACATCATCTCCGCAGACTCAATCTTCGGCAGGGTCCCATACTCATCGCAGAAGAATACACAGCGGTTTTTCAGCTTTCCGCCGTTCTCATCCGCCACCGCGAGGATCTCCCGGTAGAGCTGCTGGATAACAAGGGAAATCATGAAGAAGGTGTTGGGATTCTCCTCCGGCATGATAAGGAAGATGGCGGATTTCTCCTTGCAGAACTGTTCGGCGTCGATCTCGGTGTCAAAGCAGAGAAGCTGTTCCAACTCGGAATCCAGAAATGCATTCAGCCGGGACAGCGCCGTACTCATCACGCTCGCCATGCTCTGCTCAGCGGTGTTGAGGGCCGCGCCCGCGAACCACTTGGCCTTGTGGTCGCTGGGCAGCAGCTCCATCATCTGCTGGAACTGGTTTTTGCCTTTTTTCTGGGAGGGCGCCAGCAGCTCCTGAATAATCTTGAACACCGACACAATGTGCCGCTTCTCCGGCTCACAAAACTCCGCCACCAGCAGGATGGTCGCTGTCAGCAGCCCCTCTGCGGCGTCGTAGAAATAGGCATTTTGCCCGAAGCTGGCGGCGTCCATCCCGGAGAGGATGATGGTCTTGGAGATGATCTTGGCGTACTTCTCCGCTTTGGATTTGTAGAGCAGTTCCTTTGGGTTGGCCTTGTATCGGTCCATGTACTTGTTCACCAGATGGAGCAGGTTGTTGCCGTGGGAACGGGTGGGATTGCGCAGGTCGATGACCGACACATGATACCCGTACTGCTCCGCGATGGCGCCGTAGTTTCGCATCACGTCGCCCTTGGTGTCGGTGGAGAGGAAGGACATCCCCGAAGCGCAGGCGTACTCGATGCAGGGGTAGAGCCAGTATGCGGTTTTGCCCACACCCGCCGCGCCAATCATCAGGGCGTGGACGTCGCCGGTGTCCACCATAGCGGTGGTTTTTCGTCTGCCGCCCACACAGCCCACCACAATCCCCTGGGGCAGAGGTTGTTCCCTGATGCGCCGGTGAAACCTACCCGAAGCGATGGTCGGCGTCTGCCCATCCTTCGCCTGCTGCCGCCACCGCTTTGGCGTGAACGGCAGATGGCGGTAGGTCGCATAGACCTCTTTCTGCGTTGCCCAGCGTGCGGCGCCGTGCTGCCCGTCGCCCACCGTCCGCGACTTTATGCGGTCCAGACTGTAACGATTGGACAGCAGGACCACCAGCCCGAACACACCGGCGATCACCAGAGCCGCGATGATTATAGGGATAAAGTCCGGCATGGCTCCGCCTCCATTTCCTCTGAAAATAACAAATCCTCGTTCCAGTCCTTGCGGGCCGGTACGAGGATTTCATGTTGGATGTTCTGCAAAGAGAGTTTGTCGGAGATTCTCTTGCTGGCGGCCTGTCCCGCCTCATCGTTGTCGAGGCAGAGGAACACCTCCCGGATGCTTGGATTCTCTTGTAGGCACTGGAACAGCACCCGGTCGGAGACCGAACAGGCCGCCGCATAGCTGTGCTCTTGCCAGTGATCCCTGTGCAGTGAGATAAACGAGAGCAGATCAACGGGCGCTTCAAAGAGATACAGCCGGCCGCCAGTACCGTTCCAGTGGAAGCTGTGCTCCGGCAGGCTGCCGCTGACGTTACCCTTGTAGGTGTTCTGTGAACCGCTGCCCCGCTTGTGGGCGTGGCGCGGTTCTCCATTGGCGTCAAAGCCAACGAACACCGCATTGTGATGTTCCGCCGACTCATAGACCATCCCCTTGCGCACAAAGGCGTAGAGCACATCCCGGTCGATGCCGCGTTGGTGCAGCAGGTAAGCGAACACCCGGCGCATATTATCGTTCCTCCGGGGCAGCGCAAACGGTTTTTCCTCTTTTTGCACCGGTGGGGAGGTAACAAGCACACCGCCGCTGCTGCCCAGCAGGTACTCCACCGCCTCGGCATAGGATTTGTGATAAAACCGGCGCACAAAGTCGATGGCGTCGCCGCCCTTCTGGTCGTACTGGTGAAACCACAGGTTGCCCCGGATGGTGACCTTCTGGGAGCCGTCCCGCCATTCCAGCTCCGAGCCGGAGCGTTTGAGGGTTTCTCCCTGACGGCGCAGCAGCTCCGCCAGATCCGTCTGCCGCGCCTGCTGTTTTTGTTCCTCTGTAAAGTGGATGTATGACATAGAATCCCCTTTCCTAATTACTGTTTGATACCCTGGGCCTGTCGCTTTTCCCGGAGCTGCTGCCTGCGTCTGCGGTCGATGATGCCGGTTTTCTCTTTGCGGTCGGCTTCCATCCGGGTATCTATGATTTGGCCAAGCTGCCGGATGAGCCGCAGGGAACCGAGGGCAAGGGAGCAGTTGCGGTGATTGCGGATGCTGCCGAGAAGCTGCGCCGCATACTGGTTGCCATGCTCTGCGGCAGCCGTCAGCCACCGCATTGCTTCCGGTTCATCTTTTTTCACCTCCTTGCCCCGCAGGTACAGCCTGCCCAGCTGGAACTCGGCCCAGTCGTTCCCTTGCTCCGCCGCTTGATGAAACCAGCGGAGCGCCTTTTCGACGTCCCTGTACCCATCCTCGGTCAGCCGGATCTTGCCGGCGAGGTACGCGGCGAAGGCATTTTCTTTTTCTGCCGCCTGTTCCAAATACCGAAGCGCCCGGCGGATATCCTGCCGGATCAGTTCACCGCGGTATAACAGCTTGCCGTAGACATACTGAGCGGATGGGAATCCACCGTTTGCGGATTGCTCCAACAGTTCAAGTGCCTTTGGAATGTCCTGTGAAACAAACTCGCCGTCCAGATACGCTTTGCCGAGGGTGTACTGCGCATACTGGTTGTGCTGATTTGCAGATGCAGTCAGCAGTTGAACAGCACGGTCAATATCCTGCTCCACATCCTCATCCTTGAGGAGCGTTTTGCCCAGCAGGTATTCCGCGTAATGGTTATCCTGCTTGACCGCTTCTTCCAGCCAGTGGATTGCGGAGTCCACATCTTTTGGAACATCCTCACCCCGAAGAAAGAGTTTACCCAATCGATATTGCGCCACCGTGTAGCCCTGCCGCGCCGATTCGGTCAGCCAATGCACCGCCTCCCGCGGGTTGTAGTGTTCCTGTTCACGATCAAGAAGCAGCTTTGCGAAACCATACTGCGCCCACCGATTGCCCGACTCAGCCTGCTGTTTCATCTGGTCATATTCGGATGGGGCAGACGATGATTCGGTGGATTCCATTTCCGCATCCGGCGGTTCCGGTTCAGGGATACCAGTATCGGGGATATCTTCGGCCAGTGCATCGGCGCGGAGGTTGAGTGTTTCCCGGATCACCGCATTCCTGATGGTCTTGAACTCCCTATTTTCTGCCAACGGGACTCTCGGCGGCAAGGTTTGCCCATAGGTGCGCAGGATATTTTCCCGCTGCTCATACCACAGCTCATAGAGCTTCGAGATGCGCTCATTCTTGGACAGTTCGTCCACAATGGCATCGATGAGATTTTTTACATCGGCTTTCAGATAGCCATAGACCTTTTTGCCGGAGGTGCGGCTGAGTTTGTCAGACAGCGTTAAGAGCAGTTCCTCCAGCTTGGGGTTGTCATAGCTGCCGGAATTGATTCTGGAGACGATCTCTGCGGCAACCTCCCGGCCCTGAACCCGCAGGTCATCCCGGCACTCGGTTTCCTTCTCATAGACGCAGAGCAGATCCTGTGCGAAGATGTCCTTTGCAAAGGAGGAGCGCAGATTGAGGATGCCTTTCTGGGTGAGATACCCCTCGTTCTCCAATTTGGAGTAGGCGATGAGGTGGACGTGAGGATGATGGCCCTCGTTGTGGAACGCCGCAAACCACCGCAGGTTCTCCATGGGGATTTTGAGGTTTTCCGAAAGCGCCTGGGTCTGTGTACGCAGCATATCCCGCCAGCGAGTGCCGGAATCGAATCCCAACCTCTCCGCGTCCTCCCGCCGCAGGGAGATGATCGCCGTCCACACATTCCCGTTGTGGCTGTTCAGCTCCTCCGACACCTTGGAAAGCTGCACCTGCACCCCGTCGTCGGTGAACAGGCCATGGGAACCAAAACGCTGGGCGCGGGGACGGGTGGCGATGTAGTCCGCATAGGTCTTTCTGTTTTGCAGGGCATGGGCATTGTCCTCCAATGCGCGGGAGATAAATTCAGAGGCATTCCCCATATTGGGCGTTTGCAGATAGTCCTCATACTCCAGCATCTCTTTTGTGTCAGGAAAGTCCCGCAGGATTTTTTGGATGAGGACTTGCTGTCCCGCGGTGGATGGGGCCAGCCTTTGCGTGTCGTCCAGCTTCGCCACACCCTCGCGTGTGGCGATATATTTCACATACCCGCCGATGCTCTGCCGCCGGTTCGGTTTGAGATATTGAAATTTGGTAATCAGCTTCGCCATAGATAGTTACCCGTTCTGCCAGTCTACTGCATCGTCAAAGGAGAACGCGCCGTTGAGCCTTTTCACTTCCTTGACGCACTCACCCCGCAGCCGGTTCAGTGTCGCCTTGTCGATCCCCTGACCGGCCGCCACCACATTCATGGTGACCGCCAGTTCCACCGCCAGCCTAAAGAGCAGGCGGCTCATGCGGTTGTCGCTCTCCGCCACGATCCCTTTCAGGGTGGAGGTGATGATGCTGGGCAGGTATTGGTTGTGGTTGCCCGCCGCCAGATACCCTGCGTAAAAAATAATAGCCTTCTCGATGAACTCGCTCCGGCTGGAACAGTTGTCGTCCTTGTACAGCCCCTTCGCCAGATCGAGGGTGGACTCCCGCACCCACAGGGCAAATTTGCGTTTTGGCTCCTTTCTCTGTGTTTTCTCCTCCATATCTTGTATCCCTCCTTCTTTTTGGCACAACCCCTGCCGCAACCCATGGATTTTTCCCATGAATCCGGCATTTCAGGTCTTTTTAACCCACAGCCTGACCCATAGCCGATGAAACCGACCCACACTTTTGGGAGGGCCGAAAGCCCTCACAAACCCCGATGCGACCGGCGTTGCCGGGCGCTGTGAGATGAGCCGGGGCGGTTCACCGACCCCGGCTCTTTCTCCTGCTATAATATCGACCTTATCAAACCGCCGCAAAACCTCCTTTTTTTACTGTGGCTCAAACTTGCCCCAAACGGCCCGAATAGGGGTGAGGCCGGGTGTTTTCCCGATCCGCCCTCCAAAGCGGCGACACGGGGCGGCACAGCGGCTCACAGGGCGAGGTTCCGGGCAATAGGAAAGACCGCGGGATGCGATTCCCACGGTCTTTGGCTCCATAGCTCTTATTCCATTGTCATGGCTGGTCCGGATTCTTCCGGCTGCTGCTCCGCCACAATGCCGAGATATTCGTCCAGCTGCTGTTCTTCCAGTGCGGCAATCATCTCGGCAAAGGGGTTCAGATTGCCCTGCACCGCGTAGTCCTCCAACGCTTCAAAATAGGGCAGCCGGTCCTCCTTTGCAATAGACACCGGCAGGAAGCCCGCCCTCATCAGCTGGTAGTTCATGAGCATCCGGGAGGTCCTTCCGTTGCCGTCCACAAAGGGATGGATCTTGACAAACTCAGCGTGCGTCCATGCGGCCAGCTCGATGGGGTTCAGGTCTGTCCGGAATGGCAGGTCCGCATAAAAGTCTTTGACCTGCCGGTACATTTCGGTTGGCGCCGGAGGCTTATGCCTCGCGCCGGTGATGCGCACCTCCACGCTGCGGTAGACGCCGCCGGTCAGGATATTCTCCATGAGGATGGCGTGGATCTCCTTGACAATAGCTTCGGTCAGGGAGCTTTCTTCGCCCACACATTTTCGGACATAGGCGAACGCCTTTGCATGGTTTGCCACCTCATAGATCTCCCGCAGCGTTTTCCCGCCCACAGACAGGCCGTCCTCCAGGATCGCCTTGGTCTGGATCAGAGTCAGCGTATTGCCCTCGATGGCGGTTGAGTTGTGCGCATATTCAATCTCAAAGCTCTTTTCAAAGCTGGCAAGGGCCTCCTGCGGAATGAGATTCCACTGTTCATCCAGCCTGTTTTTCTTTTGGATCAGCCGCTCCAAATCCATCTTTGCGCACCCCGCTTCCACTTCTTTTTGAACTTATATTGTACCATTTGTCTCAGAATAACGCAACTGCGGGACGACATCATTTCCAAGAAAGATTTTTGTTCCCTGTCAGCCCGCTGCGAAGCCATTCCGAAAACTGCAGCACAGCGAATCACAGGGCGAGCGTTGGAGACTTCTCTTTCGGTGAGATCTCCTTGCCCTCCAGCCGGGCGAAGCAGCACTCGGTGTAGGAAAGACCGTTTTCCTCCACAACGCTGTCCAGGGCGGCGAGCATCTGTGTTTCCTCAAAGCTGTCCTGTTCCGGCAGATTGTCGTAGCAGATCCACTCCGGGGAGCCGGGGTCGTCCTTCACAAATACATCGTAGCCCAGCGAAATCCCATCCCCGGATTCATACAGCACCGCGTCGATCCGCAGGCAGCCCGCGACCAAAACAGCGGCAATCTGTTCCGAAAAGTGTACCGGCGGCTTTGCTTTCAGGCGCGCCGCTTTCTGCTTGCTCATCCGCTGCTCGAAAGAATACCCCTCGCCCAGCAGTTTTTTCAGTTCGTTTACCCGATTCATCTGGTTCATCCTCTCCCTCCAAAGGTCATACCGTCCGAGAAATAGAACGGGTCGGATTCCTCCGCTTCCAGTTCTTCTTCCTCATCCGGGCCGTAATCCTCATCGAACTCATCTGTATCTTCATAACCAAACAGGGTTTGCTGGCGGCTTTGGCTGCCGTATTCCGCATAGAATTTCCGGGCGCTGTCCTGTACCGCCAGATCAAGCACTTCGGTATCCAAGCTGCAATCCTCATAGCCCTGCCGCACAGTCTGGTAATAGTGGGGCGAGGGCATCCCGAAATGCATTTTGAGGTCCATCACATAGACCATTGCGTTCACGGTTTTCCCGCCCAGATGCACCGGTACGTCCTGCTTAAAATAGTGGGAGGGGTATCCCTCATACCGGTCGAGAAACTGCTCGTCCCGCGGCTGGATCTCCCACACCGCCACCGGTACAGACGCCCCCTCTTTCGGGGCAATGGTGGCGAAAGCGCCATAGGGAGCACCTTTAAACTGCAGCTCATACCCATTCAGCACCCCTATTCCATGGAGCTTTGCGGTGGGGCAGCGGTACTTCATCTGTTCCAGATTGAGGTTGCTGCCATAGGCAACGTAGAGCCGTTTTCCCATTTTTGATCATCCCTTTCACATTGAAATAGAAAAAGCAGGACTCTCGTCCTGCTCCTGTTCGGTTTGTTCTGCTGTGGTTTCTTCCTGTAACTGCGCCAGCCGCCGGGCGGCGAGGCGCTCTTTCTGCGCCTGTGCCTGCGCCGGGTCCTTCCACGCGATGTTGCCGTCCAGATTTTTGAGGAGGTGGAGCCGCGCTGTTTTGAACTCGTCCCCGATCATCCCCAGCCGCAGCAGCCAGGTGCGGAAGGTGTATTTCTCATTGTCGCTGTGGGTCCGCGCCCGCGAAGCGCCCTTCTGAATGAGGGCTTGGTGGCTGATGGCGAGGCAGAGCTGGATATAGGATTTGATCTCCCCAGCGTGCAGGGTGGAGTTAAACAGCCGGAATTCCACCGTCCCTTTGGAGAACACACTGTGGAGATTGAGGGCATGGTATCGGGTATCATCGTAGTGGTGGTGCCGCCCGCTGGGACCATTGTACCAGAGCCGCTCCACCTCATCCATTGTTTTCGGTTTTTGTTCATTCAACCGGTCAAGAAACCGGGTATCCGCCTTCTGGCAGTAGTGTTCACGATCCACCTGCACCTTCAGCGCCTTATAGAGCAAGTCCTCTTTGGACGCCATGATGTTCACGAGATTCCGCAGGGTTTTCGGCGTGTGGGATGCGGCGTTCACATGAAGGTGCAGCCCGCAGGAATCATTGATCCGCGCGCCTCCCGCACGCAGCTTACGCACGATCTCCTGAATGGTTTCAATATCCTCATACCGGCAGATGGGCGAGACGAACTCAACAGAATAACTGCGGTTCGCCGGCTGACCGTTGCGTCCATAGCAGTGGATCGAGGCATCACTCATCACCTTCCATTGGCGGCCCTGCTCATCCCGCACCGTATACGAATCGTATCCGCCGCCTATATGGATGGCCTCGGTACCAAAGTATCCGGCGATGATCCTGGCCGCCGCGCTGCGGGTGAGACCTGTCATCTCAATCTCGATGCCGAAGTTCTGGCTTCTCAATCGGGATCACCGCCCGGCTCGTCAGGCACGCCCACGGCAGAGGAGGGAGACGGGCGCGGCCTTCTGGGTTTTGCCGCGGGCTTGGTCCCGGCGCTCAGTTCGAGGAATTCCCGTACATTGGCGGGGACATATTTCCCGTAGAGGGCTTCCGCCGCCTTTACCAGCTCCTCCTCAAAGGACAGTTCCTTCTGCTCCATATACAGCTTGGCCGCCGCCAGCTTCTCCTCATCAAAGGGAATCTGCACCATTGTCTTTTTCACATTGTGTTCCTCCTCACCACATATAAAAATCTATTTTCGGTTCCAGCTCCGGCTCCTCCCCGGTGAACTGCTCCGGCTGTGCAAAGACGTCCATCCCCAGCGCCAGTTGCTCGTCTGTAAGGGAAACAAAATTGCCTGCGCCATCCTCTCCAACCAAGAAAAAAGGTCCGCAGATGATGTCATCTGCGAGCCACCGGTTGGGCTGCATCCCGTTCCGTTTTCCTTCCTCGTTGCAGCATAAAACCATCCCATCTCCTACATAAAGCGGTTGAAACAGCCCGCCGCCGACCTCGGCTTGAATGCTTCTGAGGCTGTTGGAAATTTCCTTTTCGTAGGGTGCTCTGCCAGGTTCTACTTTCAGAATTCTCATGCTTTTCTTCCTCCTTTTTCAGATTCAAAAATAAGCAGTCTCATACAAAAAGTACAAGACGGCTATGTAAAAGCAGCCCGAAGGCTGCCTCAATATATTTACGGCAGATAGTTTCTTGGATTCTGCGGCACGCCGTCCTGAATCACCTCCAGATGCAGATGCGGGCCAGTGCTTCTGCCGGTGCTGCCGCTCTTTGCAATGACCTCCCCGGTGTGAACCTCCTGTCCCTCTGTTACCAGAATCTCCGAGCAGTGGGCGTAGAGCGTCACCAGCCCGCCGCCGTGGTCGATGGCGACATGGTACCCATAGCCGGTCTGCTTGTAGCGGACGAACAGGACTTTCCCATCCTTCACCGCCCGGACGGGCGTGCCGAGTGGAACCGCCATGTCCAGCCCGGTGTGGCCCTCGCTGCCCGCGCCGGTGGGGTTTTGCCGGTAACCAAACTCGGAGGTCACCTTGTCCCGCCAGCCGCTTTCCAACGGGCCGACGAACCCTCCTTCGGATGGCGTCACATCCGAATCCTTCGTCATCTCCCCAATGAGATCGTGGGTACCGTTGCCGCCCTCCAGCGACATGTCCGCGCCCACATCGAAGTTCCGGTACATCACCCGGAGGTAGATCTCGGTGATGTTCGCCATGTCATCCGGCGTGACCGCCCGCCCCACAACAGAAGAAACGTTGGCGTAGATGGTGGGCAGGTCGTGGATCGGATAGGCGCGCAGATGAACATAGTCCTCCTCATCCTCATCCTCCGCCGGGTGGACGCACTCCTCGTAATAGACAAAGCAGTCCACAAACTCTCTGGCCTTTGCCCGGCGCAAAGACAAATCCTCTGTCCCGAAGTTCAGGGCATAAAAAACAGCCTTGATCCGGTTTGAATCAAGGCTGTCGCCGCCCTCCATCTCAGATTCCACCGCCGAGATCGCACCATCCAAAGCGGAGAAGCAGGCGCGCATCTCGGTGATGTAGTCCCGGTACTCGGCGGGCATGGAGGTAGGGATGCTGCCGCTGAAAAAGGTCAGCTCCACCGCCGCGTTGTTGTGGCTGGCGGTCCCGTAGAGCATGGAACAGATGGCCACCACAATCAGGATCAAGGGTGTCAGGATGGCGGCGAGGAGAATCCCCACCGCTTTCCATGTCCGCTTGTCGGTGGCAAGAACAATTGCCGCTTTGATGAGGGCGGGATGCGCCATATACAATCACCTCCCCAATGCGTTTGCCCTCACATCAATGCGATCCCTCTGTCCGGCTCCTCACAGGCCCGGTCGATGGGCGCGTCAAGATCGGCCTCCAGTTCTGTTACCAGGTTCCACAGGGCGTGCCCCATCTCCTGATGGATGTCCACATCCTGCTCTGACAACCACTGATCCCGCATCATCTCCAGCGGGTTTTCAACCTGCAGCAGACGCTCCAATTCCTCCTGCTGGTACCGGTCGCCAAAATCACGGAAGGTCTCGCAGACCACCTTGGCGGCGGCGATCTCCTCCGCCCGGTCGATGAGCTGCGACGGCGTGAGACACAGCAGTTCCGACTGGTACTCCCGCATATTCTGGTCAAATTTTTCCTGCAGCTGTTTCACAGTGTCCTTTTCTGTCAATTCAGTTCCTCCTC
>Ga0129314_1000284_pt1 | contig 59817 bp, 39 predicted proteins | sample O1111metagenome_FD_94431 | JGI IMG/M metagenome (GOLD analysis project Ga0129314, IMG submission 94431) | Orangutan individual fecal microbial communities from fecal samples from Wisconsin, USA - O1111 metagenome | ecosystem: Host-associated > Mammals > Digestive system > Large intestine > Fecal... | reverse complement strand
GATTTTGGCGGAAGATACGCGCACCAGTGGTGTCCTGTTGAAGCACTTCGATATAGAGACACGTATGCAATCTCACCATAAATTCAATGAACATCGGGCGGTGGCGCATATTGTGGAGAGGATAAAAGCAGGAGATTGTATCGCTTTGATATCGGATGCCGGTACGCCGTCTGTCTCCGACCCGGGCTTTTTACTCGTGCGAGCCTGTGTCCAGGAGGGGGTGGAGGTGGAGTGTCTCCCGGGGGCGACAGCCTTTGTGCCTGCCCTCGTGGAATCAGGATTGGCTTCCGAGCGTTTTTGTTTTGAAGGCTTTCTTCCACAGAAGAAAGGAAGGCAGACACGGTTGAAACAACTGGCAGAGGAGAGCCGGACCATGATTTTCTATGAGTCGCCGTATCGTGTAGTGAAGACGCTCACTCAATTAGCTGATAATATGGGTGATGACCGGGTGGCCTCGGTGTCGAGAGAGATATCGAAACTCTATGCGGAAACGGTCAGAGGTACTCTTGGTGAGTTGGTCATCCATTTTACCGAGAATGAACCAAGAGGAGAATTTGTTATTGTAGTGGCAGGAAAATAAAAGTATAATCTACAAATAAAACTTTTTATAACATCAATCGTTTAATAGAGAAGAAAAATTTTGTAATCATATGAAGAAGATTGGAATACTGTTTTTTGTCATCGGACTCATTGTCTCATGTACAAACGTAAGGGAATCAAAAGAGTATAAAGAGCTTCAGGCTCAACGTGATTCTTTGTTGCAGCAGTCTGCCGGAACAGAAGCTGAAGCAGCCGAGATGATGGCTGTGATCAGTGAGGTAGAGGAAAATTTCGCCAAAATCAGGGAAGCGGAAAAGTATATCTCTACACAATCGGCAGAAGGAGGTGAAATGAGTAAGGCTACCCGCGAAAGGGTGAATGATAATTTCAAGATGATCAGTGAGATACTGCAGAGGAATAAAACCCAGTTAGATGAACTGAATAGGAAATACAGCGGAAGTAGCAAGGAAATAGTCTCGTTAAAAAATACCATCAACCGTTTGAATAACGAGATGAGGGAGAGTTCAACGCGACTGGCTGAATTACAGACTCAATTGGCACAAAAAGATGAACAGATCACCCAACTGTCGCAGGATATTGCTTCACTCGCTGTGGAAGCTGAGCAGCAATCAAACACTATCCGTGAACAGGACAGGTCATTGCATACTGCTTATTATGTTTTTGGTACGGCCGGTGAACTGAAAGACCAGAAGATACTTTCCGGAGGATTTCTCCAACAGACACGCGTCTTACAGGATACATTCAATAAGGATTATTTCCTGAAGATAGATGTGCGTGAGGTGACTGAAATCCCGCTGTATGCTTCAAAGGGTAAACTCTGGTCTACCCACCCTGAGGGTACCTATGAATTTGTGAAAGGTAGCGATGGAAATCTCACTTTCCAGATTACCGATACCCAGCGTTTCTGGAGTCTTACTAAATACTTGATTATTGAAGTGAATTGATCAACAGGTAGATGATGTCAAACTGAAAATAAATGTTGCGGAGTGGCCTGAAACCACTCCGTGATTTTTTACTGATGCAATATAAAAATCTTTTTATTGACCTGGACGATACCCTCTGGGATATTCATAGAAACGGGAAAGAGTGCCTGGAGGAAATTTATCGTGATTACGGATATGAGGAATTCTATCCGACGTTCGAAGCATATTACCGTGTCTATTTGCCCGGAAATTATCATCTCTGGGGCTTATACGGGCAGGGAGAGATCACTAAGGAAATGCTCACTGTGGAGCGTTTTCTGGCACCGGTGAGGGCATTCGGAATTGATGACCCGGAATATGCAAAGAATTTGAGTGACGATTTTCTGGAAAGAACTACCCGTAAGACGAAACTGATTGATGGGGCTCTGGATCTGTTGGATTACCTGAAACCGAAATACAGGATGCATATTCTCTCCAATGGATTCAGGGAGGTGCAGTTCAAGAAGATCAAAAATTCGGGGCTAAAGCCTTATTTTGATAAGATCATCCTTTCGGAGGATGCAGCCATCAATAAGCCACATCCCGATATATTTACCTATGCCCTGAAGAATACCAATTCCCGACGCGATCAGACAGTGATGATCGGTGACAGTTGGGATGCAGATATCGTCGGGGCACACCAAAGCCGAATTGCACAGATATGGTTTAACCCGAAAGGGATAGCTTCGGATGGCTTTGAACCTACTTACACTGTGAAAAGGCTGGCTGAGATTAAAGATATTCTGTAGTTCGTCGCAACGGCATAGTCATACATCGTGGGCCGCCACCCCCGCGGGGAAGTTCAGATCCTTCGAGGGTAATTACGCAATTACCTGCGGAGACAATATCCCGTTGGCCGTTAATAATATCGGCTGCTTTCACTACTTCAAACCCGTTCTTGTTCAACTCTTCCAATGTATGGATATTCCTTGCATAGGAGATCACTTTACCGGGTGCGAGTGCTAAGAAATTTGCACCGCTATGCCACTGTTCCCGTTCCTGATCCCAATCGTCGGATTTACCACCACAAACTATCGGCATCAGGTCGATTCCCAATTTTCGTAAAACGCTGAGGATACCGCTCACCGAAGAAATTTTTGTCACTTTACCATTATCGATCTGCATATGCACTGTCTGATAAGGTGAGTCGTTCATGATCAGTGGTTTGTAAACCATTGCCTTGTCGTTGTCGAGCATGGTAAAAACCATGTCGAGATGGATAAACGATTCGGGAGATTCCGGCAGTTGCTGCACGATCACATGCTTCTTCCCCGATCCGGTCTTACAGAATTCCCGTACCAGAAAGTCTATTCCCTGTGCACTGGTTCGCATGCCGTTACCGATCAGAAGGATGTCGTCCCTTACCACTAAGATATCACCACCCTCCATCTTTACCAGCGGGTCGTTTTGCGACAGGTCATAACTGTTCACTATGTTTCCACTAAAAAAGAGATCGCTTTTAAAAATGGCATCCATGATCAGCGATTCCCGTATACGGACACTGTTGGCCATCTTGCAGACCAGTGCATTATTCCCGATAACGGCCGACGGATCGCGTGTGAAATAATAGTTGTAAAGCGGTTTCAGCGCGTAATATTCTTCGCGCAGGAAATCAGTCAGGGTATTAATTTGCAGAGGAAGTCCCTCAATCAGTACTTTCGTAAGATTAAGGGCGGAAAGATCCATTAGATAATCGATATATTCCGTTGCCTGTTCCGTGGTACATATCTTCCGGATCAGGTCGTCTTTCAGATGTTCATGTTCCAATACCTTTTCCAATAAGTCAGCAACTTCGTACACATCCGATATTTTTTTCAATACAGCCAGTAGCTGATCATATTCCCTGCGTGCAATGGAAAGATTCAATATGTCGCTGTATAAAGCCCTTTGTGCATGCCGTGGAGTCATATTTTCCACCTCGGCACCGGGATAATGGATCAGTACGGCTTCCAGTTTTCCGGTTTCCGACTGAACCTGTAAAGTACATTTTCTGTTTTCGGTCATAGCGGTAAGTCAATAATTATAACAAAAGTAGGAAATATCTATTGCTTTCTTCCCATTTTTTCTCTATTTTTGAGGAAACTATTTTATATATGGGACGAATAACCCTGAAAGATATTGCCCAGGCGCTTAATCTCTCTCCATCCACTGTCTCAAGAGCGATGAAAGACCATCCTGCCATCAGTGAGGATACCAGGAGACTTGTACAAAAATATGCAGAAGAGCACAAATATAAACCCAATACGCTTGCGATGCAGCTCCGCACCAACAGAAATAATACCATCGGAGTTATTGTGCCTGAGATTGTACATTATTTCTTTTCCACTGTACTTTCAGGGATCCAGGAGGAGGCCGAGAGTGAAGGCTATAAACTGCTTTTCTGCCACTCCCAGGAAGATTACGAACGTGAAGTGAAAAGTGTGGAAACCCTGCTTGATGCACGGGTATGTGGAATTTTGGCGTCACAGTCGAAAGAGACACAGCAATATCGCCATTTTCAGGAAATCATCGACAATAATATTTACCTTGTGTTTTTTGACAGGATCTGTACCGGAATCAATACCGATAAAGTAGTGGTGGATGACTATGCGGGTGCCTTTAACGCAGTTGAATACCTGATAAATACGGGATGTAGCCGGATTGCTTTTCTTGGCTCCCATCCATCGATGCCTATCGCCAATAACCGTCGTATGGGTTATGAAGACGCATTAAGGAAGCATAAATTGCCTATTTTGAAGGAGATGAACAGGGTGTGTGATACGCCTGAACTGGCAAAAAAAGTAGTGCCGGAAATGTTGCGCTTCAATCCGTACCCCGATGCCTTCTTTTGTATTAATGATGAGGTGGCTGCTTATTGTATGCAGATCGCGAAATCCGCCGGATTTAAAATTCCGGAAGAGATATCGGTGTGCGGTTTTACCAACAGTTATATTACGGATGTGACGGATCCTACACTGACTACGGTAGACCAGCATGGATTCGAAATGGGAAAAGTTGCTGCACGATTGCTGATTAACCGTATTGAAGGGAAAGAGACCAAACCGGGGATCGTTAGCCGGCTGATCAAGACTGACCTGGTGATCAAGGGTTCGACCAGAAAATAGTTATTCAATAGTTGTTCAGTTATTAAACATAAACGTAACGAATGAACAACGGCGAAGCCGAATAGTATGGGTAGGGCGAGTGGAGAAATGCATACGATTGCATGAAAAAAATAATTGGTTTTTATGAAAAACCGTTTCCGGATATTGAAAGGGAAGTATATTTACTTCATTAAATTTATATCATTCAATAATCTTACAACATGAAGAAAAGGCGCTTATCTTTTTGGGAGATCTGGAACATGAGTTTCGGTTTTTTGGGTATCCAATTCGGTTTTGCTTTGCAGAACGCGAACGTGAGCCGTATTTTCGAGACGCTCGGTGCAAGAGTGGAAGATATACCCATTCTGTGGATCGCCGCTCCCATTACCGGGTTGATCGTGCAACCCATTATCGGACATTTGAGTGACAAAACCTGGAACCGTTTTGGACGCCGACGGCCCTATTTCATGATAGGTGCTCTTTTTACTACGCTGGCACTATTCTTTATGCCCAACTCCCCCTCCCTTTGGATCGCTGCCGGGATGCTGTGGATCATGGACGCATCCATCAATATCTCCATGGAGCCGTTCAGGGCATTCGTCGGTGATAACCTCCCTACCGAACAGAGGACAATGGGTTTTGCCATGCAGAGTTTCTTTATCGGTACCGGTGCTGTGGTAGCTTCTGCATTACCCTATATATTGACCAACTGGTTCGGCGTTTCCAATATAGCAGACGAGGGAGTTATTCCCCAGTCAGTAAAACTGTCATTCTATATAGGGGGTATTGTACTGCTTGCTTCAGTACTATATACCGTTTTCACATCGAAGGAGTATTCTCCGGAGGAGCTGGCTGCCTTTGAGGAGGAGAAAGAGAGAACGACCGGGGTGAAGATGGTTGCGAAAGCAGCGGTAACTCCCTCGCAGTTTTTAAAGAATGGTGCGATATGGACGATCATAGGTGTTGCCGCCACTTTGTTGATCATGTTTACCGATCTGGGAAGTCAAAATGAACAGCTTTATATTGTGGGAGGTCTGTTACTCCTATTCGGTATTATCCTGATCATCTCAGGCCTTCTCAGAGGTAAATCGGATGAGCCGACAGGATTAGTAGGGATTATGAACGATCTGTTGCATATGCCCAGGACAATGGGACAATTGGCTGTAGTGCAGTTTTTTTCCTGGTTGGCATTTTATGCCATGTGGATCTATACTACACCGGCTATTACACAACATGTATATGGTACTACCGATTCTGCATCGGCTTTATATAATCAAGGGGCTAATTGGGTAGGAGTTCTGTTTGCAGTGTATAATGCCGTTTCGGCTGTTACTGCCTTTCTTTTGCCGTTGATTGCCCGGCAGGTGGGCCGGAAAGCAACCCATGCGGTAGCACTGGCATTGGGAGGAATATCCTTTATTTCCCTCTATTTTATCAAAGATCCCATGATGCTGCTTATTCCCATGATCGGGGTAGGCTTCGCATGGGCAAGCATCCTTTCTATGCCCTATGCAATCCTTACCGGATCTCTACCCGCGAGTAAGATGGGAACCTATATGGGGATTTTTAATTTCTTTATCGTTATACCCCAGATACTGGCCGCCAGTATACTTGGTTCCATTACCCGGGATCTGTTCCATGGACAGGTGATACTCACGATGGTGCTTGCCGGTTGTTCACTTGTCTTGGGGGGACTTTCCGTCTTTTTTGTCCAGGACAGGGATGATGTGTATCGGCTGCGTAAATGAGACTGAGGTGATTGAGGAGACCGGGAGATTTTGAATTTCCAAGTCTCAGATCCGAAATCCCAGATCCCAAATCCGAAATCCCAGATCCCAAATCCGAAATCCCAGATCCCAAATCCGAAATCCCAGATCCCAAATCCGAAATCCCAAATTTAAAATAGTCTTTATTCTTAAAAATGAAAAAAATATTTCTATTATTTCTTTTGTCGGTGCTGTTGGTGGCATGTGGCAATCGGGACAGGAGTCACGAAAACGGGAATGTTGTTAAAAGTGCACATCCTGAATGGGTTTACAATGCAGTAATATATGAGGTAAATATACGACAGTATACGCCGGAAGGGACACTCCATGCTTTTTCGGAGCATCTGCCCAGATTAAAGAAGCTGGGAGTAGATATCCTTTGGTTTATGCCGGTACAGTCTATCGGTAAAGAGGATCGAAAGGGTTCGCTGGGTAGTTATTACTCCATCAAGGATTATACTGAGGTCAACAGTGAGTTCGGTACGCTGGCCGATTTTAAGGCTGTAGTGAAGCAAGCACAGGACCAGGGAATGAAGGTGATTCTCGACTGGGTCGCCAATCATACTTCCCGCGATGCTATATGGGTGAAAGCTCATCCCGAATGGTATGTAAGGGACAGTTTGGGAAATCTGAATATTATGTACGACTGGACTGATATTGCCCAGTTGGACTACTCTGTTCCCGAGATGCGTGAAGCGATGATCGATGCGATGAAATTCTGGATCCGGGAGACTGGTATCGACGGCTTTCGTTGCGACGTGGCCGGTGAAATACCTACTGATTTCTGGGAGGTGGCAAAGGATTCCCTGGTCATGCTGAATCCGGATATCTTCCTGTTAGCCGAGGCGGAAAAACCGGAATTGAACGAGTCGGTGTTCGATGCCTATTACGCCTGGGACTTCCATCATAAAATGAATAGCATAGCACAGGGAAAAGAGCCTGTCGATTCATTACGCGCTTCCCTGCAAAGAATGAATGAACGTTTTTCATCCCATGCCATACCGATGTATTTTACTTCTAATCACGATGAGAATTCATGGAGCGGTACCGAATTCGAACGGATGGGTGAAGCAGCAAAACCTTTCGCGGCACTGACCTATATGCTCCCTGGAATTCCCCTGATATACAGTGGACAGGAAGTGGGATTGAACCGCCGGCTGGAATTTTTTGAGAAGGATATTATTGAATGGGAAGATGAGGGTAGCTTCAGTGACTTCTACAGGAAGCTGAACAGATTCAAAAAGAAGAATAAAGCACTCTCAGCTCAGGAGCGTGACGGGGAGATGACAGAGATACCTAACGATTGTACTGAAAAGGTGTGGTCGTTCAAACGGGTGAACAATGGAAACGAAGTGGTTTGCGTTTTCAATTTCAGCAATGAAATCGTAAATGTACAATTTAACGGAAATGTGCCGGGTGAAGGATTTTCTTCTTTTCCCGACACATCCGAAGTGCTCCCTGTGGAAGAAATGGAATTGAAACCCTGGGAATACAGGATCTATTCCAAATAGGGTTTCAGCTTTTCTATCCAGTTAATGATACGCCCTTCCGTCAGGTCGGGTTCGTAATCGTCATCGAGCGGTAGCCCGACGAATTTACCGTCTTTGAATGCCCTGGAATATTCGAAATCATATCCTTCGGGAGAAACTTCCCCAATAACGGTTGCTCCTTTTTGAATGACAATTTCATATAATATACCCATGGCATCCACGTAGGAGCTGGGATAGATAGAAGCATCACCCAATCCGAAAAGTGCTACGGTTTTTCCCGACAGGTCCAGTTTTTCCAACTTGGGATAGAAATCATTCCAATCGTCCTGTAAGTCCTGTACTCCCCAGGTAGATACGCCCAGGATCAACACATCATGAGTTAGGAACGGCGTTTCATCACCTTCATAAATATCGGCAAGGGTGGGGGAGTAATCAGCCAGCAATTCGGCTATTTTTTCCGCCGCATTCTTGGTGTGTTCGGTGCTTGAACCGTAAATAATTGCGATCGACTTCATAAGATTATTCATTTTTTATGTTCGGAATAAACATCTACTGTTTCATACGATTATTTTACATTTCAGTGTATGTTTGTTTCCCAACCGTGATTTTGCCTTGTTAATTACGCAAAGTTAATATAAGTTTTAAAACAGCCAAAAACAGGGGACATAATTATCGAATAATCCTATGTAACCGTTCCTCCTTTCCCAAAAAATCAGAAATGTTCTTTTAGCTTATCCGGTTACTTTCAAATTAGGGCAACTGAAAATAAAATGCTCTGATACTCCGTTTATATTCCTCCGGTAGGAGTTTTTCTTTTAATAGGGGGGATGTTTAAAAATAATTAAATGTTAAGCTTTGTTTTTTTGGAAAAATTAACAATTTTGCCTCTTTCTTCTTTTTAATTTTGTACGGCTGTTTTCGCAGCTTTCATTCTGAATAACATATATATTTTGACTGATTCACTTTAATCAGGATTTTGTTAGCGCACGGCTTAGAACTCTGCGCTAAGATTTTGCACGGTATAGGCTATAAAAGTAATATTATAATAATATATCGTAATTGTGAATGAGCTATGATGAAATGTAGATTGAATTTTTGGATGATTTTTTTTGTGGGCTTCGTTGGCCTGTTACATGCGGAAGAAAAGGAAAAGCAGATGCTGCTCTACACGCCTTACACCAAAATTTCCGTACCGCCGGGAGAAACCATTAATTACAGTATCGACATTGTGAATGAGACGGAGAGTCTCAAAAATCCTGACATTTCCGTCAGCGGTATACCCCGCGGATGGGAGTGGGAGATAAAGTCGGGCAGCTATGTCGTCAATCAGCTTGCCGTCATGCCCAACGATAAAAAATCGTTTAATCTTCAGGTGACTGTTCCGCTGCAGGTGAACAAAGGAAACTACCGTTTTGTCGTACGTGCGGGTGAAGCTGAATTACCCCTTTCAGTAACGGTATCTTCACAGGGGACTTTTAAAACCGAGTTTACTACCAACCAGCCCAATATGCAGGGCAATGCCAGATCTAATTTTAACTTCAATGCCAATCTGAACAACAAGACTGCCGAGACACAACTCTATGCCTTAATGGCGGCTGCACCCCGGGGATGGAATGTTATTTTCCGTGCCGGAGGAAAGCAGGCCACGTCGGCACAGGTGGAGCCGAACACTACTGAGAACATCAGTATTGAGATCACGCCGCCCGGCAATGTGGAGGCGGGAACCTATAAAATCCCTGTTCAGGCAACCACCGGAACCACTTCCGACGAGTTGGAACTTGAAGTGGTAGTGACTGGTTCTTACGATATGGAACTTACCACTCCACGGGGCTTGTTAAGTTCGGATATCACGGCCGGAGACACGAAACGTATTGACCTGGTCGTCAACAATACCGGATCTGCAGAATTGAAAGATATCAAACTGTCGTCGAGTAAACCCACCGGCTGGGAGGTAAGTTTTGAACCTGTTTCAGTAGAGGCGTTGAAAGCCGGTGAAACTGCAAATATCCAGGCTGTTGTCAGGGCCTCGAAAAAAGCTATCCCCGGCGATTATGTGTTGAATATCAGTGCTAATACGCCTGAGGTAAACAAAAGTGCCAGTTTCAGGATGACCGTGAAAACACCGCTGCTCTGGGGATGGATAGGTGTAGTAATTATTCTGGCAGTAGCAGGAACAATTTTTTATCTGTTCCGTAAATATGGAAGGAGGTAGAAATGGCTCAGCATGTAATTGAGTTAACCGGCCTGACAAAGCGGTACGGAGATTTTACGGCGGTAGACAATCTTGACCTGAACATACGAAAGGGGGAGATTTTTGGCCTGCTTGGACCCAATGGAGCCGGAAAATCGACTACCATCCTGATGATTCTGGGCTTGACGGAGCCTACCGCAGGCAATGTTTCGGTCTGCGGAATCAATTCTACCACTTCTCCCGTCGAAGTAAAAAGAAAAGTAGGCTATCTCCCTGAAGATGTCGGATTTTATGAAGATATGACGGGAATGGAGAACCTCATTTATACGGCAGAACTGAATGGGATTCCCCGATCTGTGGCCTGTGAAAAAGCCACTTCCCTCCTTCATCGTGTGGGGCTGGGTAACGAAACGGATAAACGGACCGGAAAATATTCAAAAGGGATGAGGCAAAGGCTCGGATTGGCTGATGTCCTGATCAAAGATCCGGAAATTATCATTCTCGATGAGCCCACTTCCGGTATTGATCCTACCGGTGTGCAGGATTTTATTCATCTGATCCGCCACCTGAGTCATGAAAACGGATTGACTGTGCTCTTTTCTTCGCATCATTTGCATCAGGTACAGCAACTGTGTGACCGGGTCGGGCTGTTCGGAAAAGGACGGTTGCTTACCCTGATCGATATAAATGAGTTGCATAATAAACCGGGAGAATTGGAAGAGGTATATAACCATTATTTAGGAGGGAATGAACATGAATAATATATCAAAGCCTTTCTGGGTAATAGTGCGGAAAGAGATATCCGATTATATGAAAAGCTGGAAAGCAGTTATCCTGATCATTCTTATTGCCCTGACCTGTATGGGTTCACTCTATACGGCTCTGAGCAATATAGGTGAAGCTGTGAAACAGGGGAGTACCGATGATAATTTTCTTTTTTTAAAACTGTTTACAGCTTCAGACGGCGCTTTACCTTCGTTCGCTGTTTTTATAGGTTTCCTCGGCCCCTTGCTGGGGATCGCGCTGGGATTTGATGCAATCAATACCGAACAGAACAAAGGGACTTTAAGTCGCCTGCTGTCGCAACCTATCTACAGGGACTATATCTTAAATGCAAAATGGATAGCTGCACTTTTTGTGATTGGCATCATGCTTTTTGCTCTCGGCTTTCTGGTGATGGGCTTCGGATTGATATTTATCGGTATACCGCCGACTGCTGAGGAGTTCTGCCGTATTGTGGTCTTCCTGTTGCTTTCAATGGTCTACATTGCGCTCTGGCTCAATCTGGCGCTCTTCTTCTCTATCAAGAGCAAACAACCTGCAACATCCGCATTGTCGGGGATAGCCGTATGGTTGTTTTTCAGTCTCTTCTATAATATTATCATGAATGTGGTGGGTAAAGCACTGAGTCCCTCGCCTATGGCTATGCCTGATCAGGTCGTCCGCTACCAGAAGTTTATGTTGAATTTACTACGATTTTCACCCGGGGAATTGTTCCAGGAGATCACTATGACCATGTTGATGCCTTCGGTGAGGAGTCTTGGACCACTCACATTCGAACAGATGGATGGTGCTATCCCAAGTCCTCTGTCATTGGGGCAGAGTTTACTGGTGGTATGGCCTCAACTCACAGGATTAATCTCCATCACGCTCCTCTTTTTTATGTTTGCTTACATTTCATTTATGAGGAAAGAGGTACGCTCAAGGTGACAGAACACCGATATTTTTTTGCTTGTCTGAGATTTTTGTGCATCTTTGTACTCAGATTAACTAAGTCGGATCCATTCTGCCTCCCGGTATCCAAAAGCGCGTAATACAGGCTGTATCTGTGAATTTGTCAGGTGATTATCTGTTTTTCTTGCCTGTTCCGGAACCAGGGAAATGGTAAATGTAACCAGTTATGTATAAGACAAACAGAAAAAAAACGATTCAGTCGATTATCTATTCTTTGTTGATAGTCGCTGTTGTTTCATGTGGATTAAAAAAGGAGGAACAACAGGTTGACCAGACTGATCAGGAAGAGACAAGTTGTGTGTATGAATATGGGATATGCGTCGATTCGCTGGATGTAATCCATTATGAAATAGGGCGTAGGGAGTATCTTGCCACTATTTTGTCTAATCTGGGATTTGAAGCCAATAAAAGGGAGAAGATTATAGATGCGGTATCTTCCATTTATCCTCCTTCAAGATTGCAGGTTGGAAATTCATATGCGGCAATCACCGACTCTACATCGACCGTGAAATATGTTGTTTTTGAAAAGTCGCGTACCGATTACGCTGTAGTAGATTTAAGTGGCGATACAATCAGTGTATATGATTATACAAAACCGGTTACCCTGAAACGTGAATATGCAGAAGGAACAATTAACTCTTCTCTGTGGAATGCGATTATGGATACCGGTGCACCGGCTTTGCTGGCACTTAAACTCTCGGATGTATATGCCTGGCAGGTCGACTTCTTTGATGTCAAAAAAGGCGATTCGTTCCGCTTGATGTATGACGTAGCCTATATAGACGATACTACTAGGGTAGGAATCTCTTCTATCGAAGGGGCAGTTTTCACGCACCAGGGGAAGAAGTTCCGGGCGATCCCGTTTCAACAGGATTCCATCATGGAGTTTTTTGACGAAGAGGGAAATAGTCTGCGGAAAGCATTTTTAAAAAATCCTCTTGATTTTTTCCGCATTACGTCGAAGTTTTCCAACTCCCGCTTCCATCCCATATTGAAACGTCATCGTCCGCATCATGGCGTGGATTATGCCGCACCGGTGGGTACGCCCGTAAAGACGATTGGCGACGGGGTAGTAGTTGAAAAAGGATTTCAACGTGGTGGAGCGGGGAATTTTCTGAAGATAAAACACAATGCCACCTATACGACCACTTATATGCATCTTAGCCGCTTTGCCAAAGGGATTGAGAAAGGGAGTCGGGTAAAGCAGGGGGATGTGATCGCTTACGTAGGTTCTACCGGACTCTCTACCGGCCCTCATCTCGATTTCCGGGTACACAAGAACAATCAGCCCGTCAATCCCCTTACCATCGAGTCGCCTCCCTGCCTGCCGGTGAGGCCTGAATTGAGGGATAGCTTTATGCTTGTGCAGGACAGGGTGATGTTTCAACTGGATAGTTTACGGATGGCAGGACAGTTGTTCGCGGAAGAGGAGCAGGTCCCTGATTCCTTAACCCTTATACCGTCCCACTCCTGAAATCGTCCACTATCCCGTTCCTGATCGTCTCACATGGATCCTGAGCGTGTCACCCGCTCCGTTTATGAAATAAAAAGAAGGGTATACCACACAAGTGAAATGCCCCCAAAAGGTTAGACAAAGATCTTTTGGGGGCATTATTGCGACAGTTACTGAGATATCCTGTTTATTCTGTGAAACTGGTATACATTTTGAAACTGTTCGCCGGGACGGTGATGTTTGTGGTCGATGTTACATTCAACGGTGGTTCGCCGGGCGTCATATAATTATACCAGGTACCGGTTTTCGGAAAGGTGGCCGAAATAGGGTCATTGGTGAAGTTCCCTATTACCACTACCTGTTTCGCCTCGCCAAAAGAGGAAAGGGTGATAAACCGGCCGTCCTCCCAGAATGAGGGTGTTACTTTCCAATCGAGTTCTGCGGTCGCGTTGAACAGTTCCGGATGATCGAAACGGAGGGAAACCAGTTTTGTGTAAGTATCGTGTAGTTCCTTTCGCTGTGGTACATCCATATATTCCCACTTCACCGGTTTTTTTCCGGTACGTCCGTTATAATCGATCGAAACATCATATCCCAACTCGCCGAATTGCCAGATCATTTTCGGGCCGGGTACGGTAAAGAAAAAGGCGGCATTGGTCGCAAGTTGTGACATGCGGGTATTAAGGTTCGTCCTTAAAATACCAACACCTTCTTGCGTTTGTTCGTACGCCATTCGCTCTTCGTCGTGACTTTCCATATAGCTTATCAAGCTATTAGCGGGGCGGGAAGAGGTCTTGTAATAAGTTCCTCTGAAATCAGAACTTTTACCCGCAGCAGAATTCCGGAATGCATGATTCATATTACGCCATACCATCATTCCCTCCTCACTTAGTTCAAACTCTTCACGATCATCACAAAAATGCTCCAGAATCACGTATGCATCCTCTTTTACCTCTTTTACTGCTTCATTGTAATACTTCAGGATAGCAATGCGGGTCGGATCATATGCACTATTATCATTATTGGGATTTCCGTTTTTATTTTGTGTAAAACCTTTAGTCAGGTCGAAACGGAAGCCGTCTATATTGTACTCTTCCAGCAAGAATTGCAGGTTACGTTTTACAAAATCAACTACCAGTGGCGACTCATGATTGAAATCGTGAAATACGCTCCAAGGGTGAGGTGCTGTTACGTTAAAGTAAGGATTATTGGCTGCCGTACGGTTGTTCGCGGAATCCCACCACATTCTGGCGAAGGGATTGGCGCCGGTAGCATGGTTATATACCACATCAAGAATTACCGCTATTCCACGTCTGTGACATTCGTCGATAAATTCCTTATACATCCTGTCGGTTCCATAAGCCTTATCCATCGCAAAAAAGAATGCAGGGTTGTATCCCCAACTGTCGTTGCCGTCGAACTCCTGTACAGGCATCAGTTCAATGGCATTTATACCGAGGGATTGCAGGTAATCGAGTTTGGCCATAGCGCCGTTGATATCACTGCTCTCTGTAAAATCACGCAACAACATCTCGTAAATTACCAGATTGTCCCGTGAAGGGATCTCAAAATTAGGCTCCTTCCATGTATAAGTTTCCGGTTGGGTTTGGAATACCGAAACAATACCTCTCGCTCCTTCCGGATAATTCAGATTTCCTGGATAGGTAGTTGAAGAGATGTATTTATCGTTATTAGGATCAAGTATCTTCCGGGCATATGGATCGGCTACACGGATAGGGTCTCCGTCTCTTTTGCCGACATAATACTGGAAAGCATATTCTTCATTGGCGCTTAATCCATCAATCGTGATCCACCAGCAACCGGCATCTTCGTCACGGAACATCTGCGATTTCTCGTCGTTACTCAATGTCCAGCCATTGAAGTCTCCTACCACATGGGCAAAGTCTTTTCTTGCATTATTTTTATCTTTGTCGTATAGTGCTAATGTGACGGTGTTATTGTTCACTATATTGATGCCATGTTTCAGACCTGCCGGCATATCCCCGAATTTTGCCTGTGCCGGTTCGAAGCCTTTGAACTGCGTATCGGTGACAGGGATAAATAGATCTTCGGTTTGTTTCGACCCATCGTGAGAGCGGACAACAATACCCAGTCTGTTGACGGGAGTTTCACCTGAACCATACCATTGACGAATGGAGGGGGAGAGCTTGATGGACCATGTGCTCAGTTCACCTTCTACCCTCGTCATTTTGCACTTCTCCAGGTTTTCATTCCATTCGGCGGGAACGAATTCCCACACCCCTTCAGATATAACGCCCGTATGGATATAGACGTCTTCTTTGTAATTATAGAGTGCTGTACCCGAACGCGGTTTGAACCAGATTGTCAGTTCTTTGTCGGCATCCGCCTCTTCGAGGTTCCATGAGAGTCCCGGCTGAATTACAGCAGGTGGCTCCGGTTCTGGTTCCGGCTCCGGAATAACCACCGGATCTTCCCCGCAGGCAACAGCGAGAAACAGGATTAGCAGCAAGTAAAATGCTTTTGAGAATATTTTCATATTATTATTAGAGCTAAAAAAATCTATACATATGACCTTTCTACTATTCCACACTATTATTCCAGCACAAGCACTTCTTTGGGCGCAAGTGTCAGCGTTTTTTCCAGCGAAACATTTCTACCCGAGAGCAGGTCAGTCCATCCGGTTCTGTCTCTTATTGACTCGGTGTACCGGTCAAGGTTTATCTCCACCCGGCCGGATGTCCCGTTCATAAAGATCAATACGCTTTCATTCCCTAAGTAACGCTCATAGACATAGACGCCTTTTTGCAGCACATAATGTTTCATGTCGCCATAGGCGATTACGTCGTTGCCCTGCCGCCAGTGGAGCAGCTTCTTCATGAAGTTGAACGCTTCATTCTGTAACTTGTCGCGCCCTTTTACAGTGAAATGGTCCGTCTTATCCCCGGGCCACCCGCCCGGCACGTCGAGGCGGATATCGCCGTCGCTTCGGCTTTTGTTTCCGTACATCAGCAATTCGGTGCCATAGTAGATCTGGGGAGTACCGGGCATGGTGAGCAGGAACGTAATCCCTTGCTTCCATCCGGCCAGATCGGAGGGACACTCTTTCAGGAACCGGTCAGTATCGTGGTTGTCCAGGAAGCGCAGCACGTTATAGATATCGGGATAGATAAAATCGTAGGTCATGTGGTCGTAGATGCCGTGCAGTCCCCCGTTCCATTCACCCGTTTCTTCAAAGAAAGCGCTGTGCGACAATCCCATAAAGCGGAAGTCCATCACTGATTTCAATTTGGTGTTGTTCGGGTTGATCGGACTGTTCCTCTGCCAGAAAGAGGTGCCGATAGGGTTGTTGAGCCATGCCTCTCCTACGATATTGTATTGGGGATATTCTTTCTCTACGGCTTCAATCCAGTCGACCATCATATCATAATCGGCATAGGGGTAGGTATCCTGCCGGATGCCGTCCACTCCCGAGTATTCGATCCACCAGATACTGTTCTGGATCAGGTATTTTGCCACATGCCGGTTCCGTTGGTTGAGGTCGGGCATGCTGGGTACGAACCAGCCGTCCACCATTTTGCTTTTGTCATATTTCGAGGCGTAGGGATCGAAATACATCTCTTTCATGTGCGAAGTCTGCACATATTCACCCATGTTGTTGAACCAATCCGTCGAGGGTACGTCTTTCACCCATGGGTGATCGCTTCCGCAATGGTTGAAGATCATATCCATCACCACTTTCATTCCTCTGGAATGGGCGTCGGCGATCAGGTTCGCGTACTCTTCATTGGTGCCGAAACGGGGATCTACGCGGTAGTAATCGGTGGTAGCGTATCCGTGGTACGATCCGCCCTCCATATCATTCTCCAGCACCGGATTGAGCCAGATAGCGGTTACGCCCAGGTCAGACAGGTAATCCAACCGGCCCGATATGCCTTTCAGGTCGCCTCCATGTCGTGCACTATGGTGATTGCGGTCTACCTTGTATGGCATTCGCATCGGGATCTGGTCGTTAGAAGGATCTCCATTGGCAAAACGGTCGGGCATGATCAGGTAGAGCACATCTGATGCATCGAAACTTTTTATATTATATCTGTCCGGATTACGTTCTTTCAATTCATAAGAATAAGTGATTTTCTCCTTTCCGTCGGTGAACAGGATATCGAATGTTTCGGGACTGCTTTCCGAGATATCGAGATAAAGGATCAGGTAATTCGGACTTTCCAGCCGTACCGATTCTTTGATTCTCACATTTTTTGAAGTCACTTCCGGAATATAACCGGCAATGTTTTCGCCGTATACCATCAACTGTAATTCCGGCTCTTCCATGCCACTCCACCAAAACGAGGGTTCGACATGCACCTCACGGGCGTGTGCCGTAGATATTGCTATTACAATAAGGGAAAAAAGTAAAATTATTTTCTTCATACGATTATTATATTTAATGCGGATAAGTAGATTGAAAAAAAGATTAGGGATTTATATTTTTAATTCCTCTGATGATCTTATCATTACTCTATAAAAGCGTCCATTGCTTTTGTCGGCCGTCCGTTATCACCCCATGCACTGAGCGGATAACGGCTCCACGAACGGGCTCCCTGCGGCTCCCAGTAAAAGACGCCCGTTCCTTTGCCGTCGGGTACTTCCTTCACTTTCCGGATCACGGCACGTAACATCTCATACGTATTTTGCGGTTTGGTATCCTCACCTCCTGTTTCCACGACCATCACCTCTTTCCTGTAACGGCTTGCCATATCGTTCAGATTATATCCCAGATCGTCGATGATCTCACTGTAATCGGGTTTATCCTCTAACCAGTAAGGGTAAAACGACATGCCAATAACATCATATTTGACACCATATTCCTTCGCATGGTCAAACCACCAGCGAAACCGCCCGTTATTATTTCCCTGATCTATATGTAAAATCACTTTGGTAGCCGGGCTGACTGCCTTGACGGCATCATATCCGCAGTTGATCAGTTGCGCCAGTTGATCCCAGTTATCGGTATGCCCTTCAGGATAAATCATTCCGGAAGGGATTTCATTGCCTGCCTGCACCCATTCCGGAGTTACTCCAGCCTCTTTCAAAGCAGTCATCACTCCCTCGGTATAATCATACAGTGTTTCTTTGAGTTGATCGAAATCGAGTCCTTCCCAATCTTTGGGTTTGTGTTGTTTGCCCGGATCGGCCCAACTGTCGCTATAATGGAAATTGATCATGACACGCATATCCCAATCCTTAGCTCTTTTCGCCATAGCCACTGTTTCTTCTTTGCTGCAATGGCCGCTGTGCGGATCATCCGAAGGATTCACCCACGTGCGTAACCGGACAGAATTGATGCCGTGGTCTTTGAGTATCTTGAAACAATCTTCGGGAGTGCCGTTGTCGTTGTAGAAAATGTATCCGGCAGCTTCCATCTGTGGCAGCCAACTGATATCGGCTCCTTTGGCAAACATATCTTCCGGTTTTACCTCCGTTGTCGTTTGTTGGCAGGAAAGGCACAGAACCAATAGATAAAAGCAAGCGAAAAGCGACAAAAAGCACGGCACAGTCACCGTGCTTTTAATAATCCCATTTACCATATTGTTTATGGTAACTCTGAGGTCGGTATGATAATATAATGTCCCGTCAAATCATTTAAAGCAATATAATAGGTTCCTGCTGTTTCTATTGCTATGTTTGCTCCATTATTCGTTGTGCCTGTTCCGAACGGGAGAGACTGATTATCTTCGGCAGTGGCTCCCCAACTGACATCCCAGGCATCATTCGCACGGATTTTCAATTCGCCTACCGTAAGCTCTATTGCATTTGAAGTCCAGATATGTTCGGCTACCTGGGTTAAATCCGTATCGGTATCCCATCCGCCGGCCGTTGCCGTTCCAATTACCCCCATTGAATTATAGGTAACGCTAACATCACCTGTATAGGGTATATATTCAGCTGCTAAAGTCCCCAAGTCTAACTTTAAGGTGTAATAACCATCGGTAGCGGGGCCGGGTAGATTGGGAGAGTTGTTTTCCAGCACCAATGCACCATCCCTATATCCCCAGCAAGGATCCCACACTCCGGCTTTAATCGGAAACTTCTGCTCCCTTCCTCCTGTAAAATGTGCCGTGAAGGTATATTTCGAATCAGCCGAGCTATTGTCGGCGAAGAGGATTTGCAGGCCGTTTCCGATTGCAGCAATCTCATTGTTCCACTCCGGCAAACCGGTAATAGCGTTTCCCGTCATATAAACAACATCTTTCGTATAGCCTAAAAGTTGGATTGTATAGGTATACTCCATCATATTGAGCGTAATCCTCACCCAACCCGGTTCCATTACCCGCATGGCCTGGGAATTTTCAATGATAAGATCCCCTTCCAGTTCAGTATTCCCGTCTACGGGGTTACCTAGCACACCATCCCACGAAGCGGCCTCTTTACCCGATTTGGGAACGATCTTGAAATATCCGTTGAAATCTTCGCTTTCCGGTTTTTTCATTTCCACCAAAATAGTAAAGATAGGATCTTCATATACGTCTTTACCACTATGGTTGAATTTGTAGTCATCGAGATCTTCAATATTCCATCCATTGATATTGCCAATCAGGTAATACTCCTCTTCAATGACGGGTCCTACGGGCGTAACGGTAACGGGACCCAAAACAGCGGGAGTGGGCATCATCACCGACGAAGTACCGTCGTTGATATAATATTTTACCCGTATAAAAAGTTCACGTGGGTTGGGTGCTTTCCCATAGAGGCCTTTCACTGCTTCATCCAGATCACCGGGCGTAACGGTTGCGGCATTTTCCCCGCTCACTGATGGAAGTTCCTCTACCTGGTCAAAATTTTCCGTGTCGGACAATTCCAGTTTAAACGTCACGGTGGCGCCTTCCGCCAATTGTGGAGTAGCTGTTGCTTTGACCGCTTCGAAAGGAGTGTTTTCTTCCAGTGCTTCCTCCGTCAATACTATCGCCGAACCAAAACCTGATCCCAGGGCAATGGTGAATCCGTCGACCGATTGTGCATCTTCCTGTTCATAGGCTTGCGGTGGGGCGGCCATATGGTCGTATACATCATCGCATGCTCCGAAGCCGACCAATGCGAGCAGGGTTGTTAAAAGGTATATTTTAGGTTTCATTGTACACATTTTTATAGTTATTCTATTTTACCTGTCCTCTTGGTAAAGTTAATGGATAATCTCTGTCCCGTTGTTCCGGCTACACGAGCCTGGTCGTCTCCTGCACCGCGGGGTACGAATACGCCGTCAAACACCATGAACTCAGTATGCCACCATTCATGGTCGGGCAGTTTAATGCTGGCACGTATTCCCCCGTCGTCAGCGGTTGCAGGCGCGGTAAATACAGGTGACACGAATTCGGCATCGGCTCCCAATGAAAGATCAGGTATCGCGAACCGGTAAGTCTGATCGGTTGTTCCCCAGTTCCCCCCGTTCACAGGGCCTTGCAGATAGACATGCGGAGGATAAAAATCAACGGCATACTTGTAATCGCGCCCTTCTATAGAGGTGGTCACGACTACGATATACCATCCGGGATTCCCTATTCCTATATTGCCGCCGGCGTCGGATGTACCGGCCAATCCGGCAGAACCTTCACCAATGGTTACCTCATTGTAGCCAAACTCATTTCCATTCCACGCCATAGCGTAATTGAATTTGATTTCCGCATTATCGCCACCTTCGGTTTGTCCGAGATATTGCATTGCCCAGAACTTTCCGGGGGATCCCCATACGGGGATCATCTCGGTGGCACTGTTCCAATCCCAGTTACCGGCCACGTTACCGATCAGGTACATCTCTTCGGGCATCGTCATTGCTTCAAGTGCAAAATAACCGAGTACCTGAGGGAGTTGGATCACATTTGAATAGACCGGTTCCACCTTACTCCCCGCGATGGTGGCAGTGAGACGAACGTACAGGGGATGCGGATCCGCGGGATAATCACTTTCCTCTTCCACGTCATGCAAGGCGACCAATGCTACGGCTACATCCTGTGCAGATATGTCGAATTTGGCTGCGGAATAAGTACCCGGCAGGGTGGTATATTCCGCGAAATTCTGCGAGAGGGAAATCTGCACTGCATAAAGGGTTGCGGCAGTAAACCCATAGTTGGGCTGAGAAGTGGTAAACTCGATCGTTTCCGTATTCTTCAGGTCATATATCCCCGAAGCGTACTTGGGTATGTTGAGCACGAAACTCTCCGGCTGCTGCAGGACAATTTTTTCATTATCCTCGCATGCATGGAAAAATCCTATACCGGCCAGTAGAATTATTAAACTAAATATCTTCTTCATATGATTGATTATTTGTTTAGAGTCAAGAATATATTTGATTAGTTGATTTACTGATGTGATGATTCGTAAATGGTAAAATTAGCTAATGAATAGTCATTGAATTATCACATCGTTACATTATCAAATCATCTCATTAGTCTCATTGGCACATTATTCACATTACTAATATCCCGGATTTTGCGTCAGGTTTTGATTAGCTCCTATATCGTCGGAAGGAATGGGATACACCTTATAAGTGTCGGCAATGGATCTTCCTGCGGGTACATTGCCTTTCCACGGCCATATATAGGAGGAGCCGGTAAATTTCCCGAAACGGACCAAGTCGGTGCGACGCTGTGCCTCGAAGAAAAATTCACGACCTCTCTCGTCCAGGATAAAATCGAGCGTAAGCTGGCCGGCGGTAATTGTGGCTGCTGTCGCTGCCTCATTTTTATAGGCGCGTCGGCGAAGGTCGTTTACCAGTTGCAGTGCAGTGGCCTGATCACCTCCTGTTCCGCCTCTTAGGACAGCTTCCGCATAATTGAGATGGATCTCGCCCAGGCGGAAGAGCGGGAAATCGGTATACACAATATTACTGGGCGGGAGTGTCCCGTCGCTGTAGGTATTGTAGTATTTCACGATCGGTATTCCGTTATTGGTGAACAGGGAAGGGTCTACAATTTCATTGTTCTCGGTTTGGTCGGTACGTACCATAGAGAAACGGGTATCATCTTCATGTCTGTTTTCTCTTTCGAAAAAGCGTAACAGGGAAACCAACGCACGGTTACCCTGCCATGCGCCCACTGAATTTATTTCGGCCTGCAGGGCGGAAGGAACCGTACTGCTCATCAGGAAAGTCATTCCTCCCCAGGTCTGGGTATCTTCCCCTTCGTAACGGATTGGAAGGATCATTTCTACCGAATTTTCGTTGTCAGCCGTGAATACATTCTTATACACCGGGTCAAGGGCAAAGTTTTCGTCGAGTACCTTTTTGCTGTAAGTAATACTTTCCGTATACTTATTCACTCCCATATATGTTTCCGCATTGAGGTAGAGACGTGAGAGCAATGCCCAGTTGGCGGCTTTATGTGCACGTCCGTAGTAGGTTGGGTGATAACCCACAAATGGATCGAGCATATCCGCTTCACATTCTGTCAGTTCTTTTTCGATATAATCAAACAGGTCTTCCGCCATGATCTGTGGAGGAAGCGTACTGCCTACCGGACTATCTTCATTCACAAAAGGCACATTCCTGAACATATCCAGCAGGTAGTAGTAAGAGAGAGCCCGGGCAAAGCGGGCTTCGGCGCGGTAGGTTTTGATTTGCGCTTTCACTTCCTCACTTGCCCCCCTTGAAGAGAGTTTTTCTTCGGTTGTTTCTCTCAACAATGCGTTAGCCAGGTTAATCTGATAATAGAGACGATAGTAAAATCCTTTGATAAATACGTTGTTTGCTGTCCAGGTCATATAATTCAGATCAGGGATACCTACGTCATTCCACGTACATAACGCTTCGTCGGAAGGGAGGGTTTGCAGGTTCCAAAGCCCTCTCAGGAAAGATGCCTGGCTTCCTCCGTCTACACCAGCCACATCGGGATCACCGTCGCCGCCCTCGTTACCACTGATAGCCAGACCGGCATAAATCTTGGCGAGCAGTTCCTGATAGGGGCCTATTTCACTTCCGAAAACCACTTCCGACACTAACTCTTCCTTGTCGAGCGGGATGGTGTTTAAGTCATCGAGACAGGATGAGAGTCCTGCAATCATTAGACTGATTGTTACGATGAACAGAAATTTATATTTTACTCGTTTCATATTTTTCAAGAATTAAAAGTTTAAATTAAACCCAAGGATAAATACGCGTGGGTGAGGATAGATATTGTTGTCGATACCGTCGTTGGTGAATTCCGGATCGAGTCCTTTGTATTTGGTGATCACAAACGGATTCTGTACGGTTAAATGAAGCCTTGCGGATTGCAGCCAATTGGATACATTATTGAAATTATACCCCACTGAGATGTTATCCATCTTTAAGAAGGATGCATTTTGGATATAATAACTTGACTGATAGTGGACGGCATCAAAATTGGTGAAAGTAGCACTATTCACTTTGTTCTTCAGCCAACCCGAAGGATCGTAGGTGATTGACCTTGACTCACGATTCGATTGTATGTTATTGTATACATAATTTCCGATATTGGACCGCAGTGAGAAATTGAGATCCCAGTTTTTGTATGACAACTGAGAAGATAGTCCCATAAACAGGTCAGGTGCTGCGTTTTTATAAACGATCATATCTTCTTCATTGATCTGTCCGTCCGCGTTTTGATCCACAAACACTCCTTCCAGAGGTCTTCCGTCATTATCATATACCTGTTCATATACATAAAAAGAACCAGAAGGATAATTTACGCTGTGGATGGCGATATTGTTACCCGTACCGCCGTCGATGCCACCGAAACGTACACCCACATAGCTGGGATCATCATTAATGGTCAACTTAGTGATTCTGTTTCTATTATAAGTGATGTTGTAACTGACATTCCAGTTTAAATCCTTGCTTACGATGGGCCGACCCGTGATGCTGAACTCAACTCCCTTGTTTTCCAGTTCCCCTACGTTAGTGAGTAACTCGTTGCTGAAGTTTGTTCCGGCAGCTATACCTACAGTATTCAGCAGGTCGGTGGTCTTACGGTAGTACACATCGAATGTACCGCTGATACGGTTATTGAGGAACCCGAAATCCAATCCGGCATTATAAGTGGCTGTTTCTTCCCACTTCAGGTTTTCGTCGTATGCCAACGGTCGAATCAGGGGAACTTTGGTGTTGCCAAAGAAATAATTAGCTCCCGCCTTACTGTAACTATATCTTCCCATCCACGGATAATCTCCGTTACCCAGGTTCTGCTGTCCGGTAACTCCATATCCTAACCGTAGTTTCAGGTCGGACATCACATCACCGGCATTTTCCATAAATGGTTCGTTGATGATACGCCATGCGAAGGCTGCAGATGGGAACAATCCCCACTTATTGCCCGGACTAAACCTGGAAGAACCGTCGTTACGTAATGTGAGCGTAAAAAGATAACGTTCCAGCAATGAATAATTCAAACGGCCAAAGAAGGAAATTACATAGCTTTCCGTAGAATAATCATTCCCTTCCTTGTAGAACTCATTTCCCGTTTGTGCAGCCATGGCTGCAGAATAGGGAAATTTATTCTCTTCTTCACTGTAGAAACGTTGCCAGGAGTATCCTCCCATCGCATCGATCCGGTGTACACCGAAATTGTTGTTATAATTCAGATAGAAGTCAAGCAGGGTATTACTTTTGTATTGGTAATAGGTGGAATTCTCACCCCAGCCCGCTTTGTAACTGCCCCATACCCAACTCATGGGAGAGTTGTCAGTTATGATTACGTCTCCGTTACTTTCTGAGATATCGTATCCCATATTGAGGTTGGCTCTCAGTCCTTCCAAAAACGGCAGGTTATAATCGACCTGCATATTACCGATACTCCTGTAGACTTTTGATTTGTCCGATTTTTGCTCCAGTATGGCGAGCGGATTGGCCAATCCGATATCGATAGGTGTCCCGTCGGTTTTGAGTGACATATGATACCCATTTCCATAAGGAGAGTTGGTCTCGGAATAGACTGGCATGGTCGGATCGAACTGGGTGGCCGAATTGATGGCACCACGATCGGCAAAGCGGTTGGTGTTATAAACACCCTTGGCATTCAATTGTACTCTTAATGAGCCGTCGAGAAAGGAGGGTGACATATTGATACTTCCCGTATACCTTTCTAATCCGGAAGTTTTCAGGATACCTTTTTCATTGGTATATCCCACCGAGACACGATAGGGAAGGAAATTAGATATTGAACCGGCAAGACTGACATTATGGTCGGTGCTGGTAGCGGTTTTGAATATCTGATCCTGCCAGTTAGTCTGGGTATTGCCTAAAGCGGCGGCCTGCTGGCTGTCTTCCCCGAAAGAGTCAATAACATAATTCCTGAAAGTGGGTGCATCCATCACATCTACTAATCCGGTTTTGGTGCTGACAGACACAGACCCGTTGTATGCCACCTGCAGTTTTCCGCTATGTCCTTTTTTCGTTGTGATGATAATCACACCGTTGGATGCCCTTGAACCATATATAGCAGTAGCGGATGCATCTTTCAGAACGGTAAATGTTTCGATATCGTTTGCATTGATAGTGCTTAACGGGTCAGCCATCCCGTTGATACCCTCAGTGTCTACAGGTACACCGTCGATAACAATTAGCGGGTCATTGCTGGCCGACATTGACGATCCACCTCTGATCCGGATATTGGAAGCCGATCCGGGTGCACCGCCTGATGAAACCACGCTCAACCCGGCTACCTGTCCTGCCAATAGTGAGGAAGGAGAAGTGGCAAGGCCTTTATTTATTTTAGATGCATCAATAGCAACTACAGAGCCTGTTGCATCATCTTTGCGTACAGTTCCGTAACCGATTACCACCACTTCCTCCAATAGTTCCGTATCTTCCTCCATCGTTACATTGATAGTACTCCTATTGTTGATGGGAATCGATTGCGGTCTGTAGCCGATATAGCTTATCTCCAATACGCCGTCGGCAGGAGCCTGAAGCGTAAAATTACCGTCATAGTCGGTAATTGTACCCGAGGAAGTACCTTGTACAAGGATATTGGCGCCGATAATAGGTTCGCCGGCAATATCAGTAACTATTCCTCTCACATTTATCGTAGCGCCGGTTTGGGCACTGGCCGACAAAACCATTAGCATTCCTGATAACATCGTCATCAGAAACACTCTCGTAATTCTTTTGAAATTTACATACATATTGTTAACATTATAAGATTAACTGATTAATACTCTCTTCGTCCTTCACATAGCTATCAGGTGGTACAACAATAAGACACGAACGGTTAATGGACATTTATTTACTATATTATTGGCACCCTACTTCTGGCATCAAAATTAGATTTTCTTAGGCGGATCAATATTAAAACGAAGTTAATTAACTCGGTTTGCTTGTGCAAACGATTGCATTTTAGAGGATAAGGGTTGAATTATCAGTTAGTTGTGATTTGGTGTGAGGGGGCGTGAAAATGTCCGGTTCAGGAGTGGGTATGCAAGACCAGTACGGGAATATTGGATGTATTCCTGTCTTTTTGATAGTGTGAAGAGGTGATTAAATACCGGGAGGTACCTATTTTCTCTCTTTCCTTTTTTCTATACGCTTTAATTTCGGGAGTGTAACCTTTCTTCTTCCCGCACTGCCGGCTATCCTTTTTCTGAGTAACATAAGAAAACGTTTGCTAGGATTACTCTTCAGGTAAGACTCAATGTGGCGTGCCCGTTTTTCTTCCAGTATCTGGTCTATCTCAATGAGGATACCTGATTCTTCCACATCTCCGAACTCATCGTTGATGGCAGTACCGAAGAAGCGCATGGTGGGCGATAAACTCATATAAGCATTGATCAGCGGAGGTATATTATACCCTAACGCACGTACTTCCTTATTAAGTATCCTGTAATCTTCACTGAATTTTTTTCCTGTAAAGAGCTGCTTCATCCGGACTATGTCGGTATTTGTCATGAGCGGATCGATGGGGGTTACCAGCTTTTCGTTATCGGGAAAATGCTTGTGAAGGAAATAGAGGATCATGTTGCGTGCATCCTTATTGTAGGTGCCGTACATGGTGACTTTCCCGAAAAAATATTTGATCCCCGGATCGATCACGGTGAGAGCTCCCAATCCGTCCCATAGGTTGTCAAGTGCGAAAATGCCCTTTCTACCCAGCAATGTCGACTGATACTCGAGTGAAACGAATGACCGGCCCAATTCTACGGTATGTGGCAGGTATTCTGAAATGAATTGTTCTGAAAAATTGTAAAGATGGGCGGTGGCAAGCATCGGTTTGTTTTGCCCGTCAAACTCCACATCCGAACCGCAGATAAAACGATAGCCGCCTAATATCTCTTCATTCTCGGGATCCCATACGATCAGCTGCCGATAGGGCACATCCATCGTGTCGTATTGGTCGATGTCTGCTTCTAAACCGGTCCCCCCTCCATAGTGGCGGAAAGCGATCTCACGCAACCTTCCGACTTCTTTCATCAGGTTAGGTGAATCGTGCGCTGTGAATACATAAATCTCATTATTGGCTTTATTGGTCGTTCTGACCCTCTTTTGAACGGTCAGTTCACTTTTTATCAAATTTTTATCGATAGGATTTATGATCTTCTCCATGATACTTTTTCTTTTTTATTTTTTAATGAGCCGTTGTTATGCCATCGAGTAAACCACATCTTTTACATATTGCGCCCACTCTGCCGGTGTTTTGGATTTGTCGAACATTTGGTAGGGAATAGGCTTGCCAAAGGTGATGGTGAACGACTGGTTGCTATTCTTAAACATTTCGTCGGGCAGATAGATCAGTTCTACATTGAATTTTATACCCGATGATTTGCGCAGATTGGCAAAATTGTAGAAAAAATTGGAATTCCTGCCTGCAAAATGTACCGGAATAATATCTCTTTTGTATTCAGCCGCTTTTATAATGAAACTTTTCATCCATTCCTGATCTCTGATGAGCCCTTTCTGCTTTCTGGAGCAGAGTCCGGCCGGAAAAGTGATCATCTGGTTGTCAGATGCATAAGCCTCATTGATGGCCCGTGCCGAATCTTTAGCTTGGGAACCGTATTTGTTAATGGGTACAAAGATAGGTTTCAGCGGATCAATATAATAAAGTACATCATTTACAAGATACTGGATTTTCCCGTTGTACTTTTCTCCCAAAATGGCAGAAAGGCAAATACCGTCAAGTCCGCCTAGCGGATGGTTGGATGCGAAAATAAACCTTCCCTCATCGGGAATGCTCTCCTCCCCCCTGGTTTGAAGCATTAATTTGAATTCTTTATCGATAAGGGCACGCATAAATGCTACCCCCTCAAGCCCCTGGTTCCGTTCTAGGATGCCGTTAATGTCATCCTGATGGAGAGTCCGCTTGAGCCAATTGATCAGAAATTTGGGAATTTTATTGTAATATCTGGGTGATTTATCTCTTAAAATGCGGTCAATATCAACCCGGAATGCATTGTGATCCATTGCATCATCCTCTTCTTCTAATTTGTCGCAAAAGTACAAAAATAGTGGATATAAGTGAACAATCACTCAAAAAATCTTCAATTTAGCGGGAAGAGGTGACCATTTTGGAAATATCCGGGTAAAATTCCCCACTTTTCATTTTAAGTCAATATATTGATAATTAATGATTTATATAATATTTACTGGCTGTTGAAAACTTTTTTATAAATTTTTGTGTGGAAATGTGGGGAAAAGTGGATTATTTTGTACTTTTACCGCGTTATAAGGTATACTATATGCTGCAATTTCTGGGAAATATGGAAGCAAAAGCCGATGCAAAGGGAAGGATCTTTGTGCCGGCAATCTTTCGCAAGCGTTTGCAGAGCGAGGGGGAGGAATTTCTTGTGCTTCGAAAAGATATTTTCCAGGAATGTCTTGTATTGTATCCAGGGAGTGTGTGGGAGAAAGAGATCGAGACACTCCGTGGCAGATTAAATAAATGGAATAAAGAACAACAGCAGATCTTTCGCCAGTTTGTGCTGGATGCTGAAAGGCTTGAAATGGATGCGAACGGACGGATACTTATCTCGAAGCGTTATTTACAGATGGTTTCCATTGAATCGGATGTTCGTTTTCTCGGTGTGGATGACACAATTGAGATTTGGGCGAAAGAGAAACTTGAAAAGCCGTTGGTTGATCCCGACGAGTTTTCTTTGAAATTGCAGCAATTGATGGAGCATTTCCATTAAGCAATACGGACAGAAGACAAGTTTACTTGGATTATGTCGTTGCGAGGAAATGTCTGATGAAATCAAATAAAGGGGAATATGGTTTTGAATGGCGGACAGGGTGAAGTGGTATATCATACGCCGGCATTGCTTGATGAAAGTGTCGACGGGCTGAACATTTGTCCCAACGGAGTGTATGTCGATGTCACTTTCGGTGGCGGAGGGCACTCCCGTGAGATACTGGACAGGTTAGGTGAAAAGGGACGACTTATAGCATTCGATCAGGATGAGGATGCTGTCCGAAATATTTCTGCCGACCCCCGTTTTACTTTTGTGCATGCCAATTTTCGCTTCCTGAAGAACTTTCTTCGATATCACGGTGTGGAAGCAGTGGATGGTCTTCTGGCTGACCTGGGAGTGTCGTCTCATCATTTTGATATCTCAGAGCGTGGCTTTTCGTTTCGTTTTCAGGGTGAGTTGGATATGCGTATGAATCGCCAGGCGCAAATGAGGGCATCCGATATCCTCCGCGAATATGATGAGGGGCAGTTGGCTGAGCTCTTTTTCCGGTACGGTGAGTTGAGAAATGCACGCCAGATAGCTTCGGCGGTGGTGAGATACCGGAAGGATAAACAGATAAGGGAGACAGATGACCTCCTTGCAATTCTGGAGCCATTCACCCGTAGAGAAAAAGAGAAAAAAACGCTGGCGCAGGCATTTCAGGCACTTCGTATTGAGGTGAACGGTGAAATGGATGCGCTGAAGGAGATGCTTTTGCAGGCCTTGCGGGTGCTGAAGCCGGGAGGACGCCTTTGTGTGATCTCGTATCATTCGCTGGAAGACCGCTTGGTGAAAAATTTTTTCAAGACCGCCAATTTCGAAGGAGAACTTATAAGGGATTTCTACGGAAATGTGGAGACACCCTTCACAATGGTAAACCGCAAAGTGATTGTTCCGTCGGAAGAAGAACAGCAACGGAATCCACGATCAAGAAGCGCCAAGTTACGTATCGCGGAAAAAGTGGATAGATGATTAGGTGGAAAAATGATATATGACCGGGGAGATTGAGAGACCGGAATTTTGAATCTGGAATAATGAAATTTAAGTTCGATAACATACGCAAATCGTTTGTCCGTGTTTTTGGGGGGAGTGTCCTCACTGAGGACTTCTTCCTCAAAAACATGAGATTTGTTATTGCTATTGTGCTGGTGATGTTTTTGTTTATCAGCCATCGATATAAAGTGCTTCAGCAGATGGCTGAGATAGAGAAATTACAGCAGGAGCTCAGGGATGCAAAATATGAATCGCTCACCATTTCTTCGAGTCTTACTGAAGCAAGCAGGCAGGGCGAGATTGAACGACGTATTGAGGAGGCTGGTTTGGAACTGAAAGTGACAAATGAGCCTGTTTACTATTTGGATAAATAAACAGAACGTTTTCGATAAGCAAATTTATTTGTTTTGCCGAGCGTAGATTTGAAAATTAAGGAGCGAAGGTGATTCAAAACGACTAGTGTAATTGATCTACTAACAGAAAATGAAGAAACAAAATCGGAATAACAAACGGGCCATCTTGGGTAGATACGGTTTTATCGTTGCCCTGTTGATGGTGTTTGCCGTGATGATCATTTTTTCTGCCGGAAAGATCGTATTTACTGCCGAAGGGAAAAAATGGCGTGAAGTAGGTGAAAAGGAGACTGTGATCAGGGATCGTGTGATCCTGCCCAAAAGAGGCAATATTTACACGCACGACGGCAAACTTCTGGCAACTACAGAACCGCTATACAGTATCTATATGGATTTCTGGGCAGATGGGATGCAGAAAGATACACTTATTAAATATGTGGATGACCTCTCGGTAGCATTGTCCAAAAAATTCCCCGACAGGACCGCCGCCCAGTATAAGAATGTGATCATGAATGGATGGTCGATGCGTGAAAAAGAAGAACGGCAGATACTTGAAAATAAGGAAAAAGAGATTGATAAGAGAGTGCCGATCCGTTCGCGGTATGTTAGGATATTGCGAAACGATATCTCTTATGTCGATTTAAAGGAGATCCGTACCTACCCCTTCTGGAACCAACGCTCTAACCGCAGTGGATTGATTGCCGAGGAGCGTAACGCCCGTAAAAAACCTTTTGGCAATTTGGCCAACCGTACAGTTGGTAGTATATATAAGGATATTGACAAGGGAGGGGCCAGCGGATTGGAATTGAAGTATGACTCATTGTTAAGAGGTGTCCCGGGAGTGAAATTCCGTCAGAAGATACAAGGCAAATGGATGGATGTAGTGGAGAAACCGGCCGAAGAGGGATGGGATATAGTCACTACCATAGATGCGGCCATACAGGATATAACTGAACGGGCTTTGCGGGAGAAGTTGATTGAGACGGATGCCGAGTCGGGTACAGCCATCATCATGGAGGTAAAGACCGGTGAAATAAAAGGAATTGCCAACCTCGACCGTCTGAGTAATGGGAATTATGCCGAAGGCAACCCCAATGCATTCTCCTATATGAACGAGCCGGGTTCAACTTTTAAGACGGTGACTACGATGGTAGCACTCGATGATGGGGTGGTTACTCCCGCCGATTCATTTTATGTGGGAAACGGACTCTTCCAGTACAACAGAAGATGGGTCAGGGATCACTACTGGCGCAGGGGGCAGAATAGAGGTTACATGACTGTGGCTGAGGGGATGGCTGTCTCGTCGAATGTGGTAATGAGTAAAATCGTATTGAAAGGATACGAAAACAACCCTACAAAATTTGTAGAGGGGATCGACCGTATCGGTTTAAGAAAGCGGCTCACATGGGATGTGCCATTGAAGGGGATAGAAGGTACTTCATCCATCCGCTTTCCCGATGATAAAACCAATTACTGGTCGAAGACCACCCTTCCCTGGATGTCGTTTGGATACGAAACCCAGGTGCCTCCTATCTATATGCTGATGTTCTATAATGGTATCGCGAATGGTGGGACAATGATAAAACCCTTTATTGCCAAGCAATTTTTTGAAAAAGGGAAAGTGGTGAAGAATGTTGAAGCAGAAGTGGTCAATCCGAAGATGTGTAAGGAGAGCACATTGGAGCAGATACACCAGATGCTGTTGAAAGTGGTAGAGGACGGTACAGCCAAAGTGGTGGGTTCGGACTATTTCTCCATAGCCGGTAAGACCGGTACGGCACAGATCGCCTCCGGAGGAAGCTATGCCAATTATTATGTTTCATTCTGTGGTTATTTTCCGGCGGATGATCCGATGTATACTATTTTCGTAGGACTGAGAAAACCCAAGGGGGTACCTTCAGGAGGCGGAATGGCCGGTATGGTATTTAAAAATATTGCGGAGCAGACCTATTTAAGGAAAGTGCAGTTGGATGTGCAGGATTGTAAGACAGACTCTACATTGCATAAAGAACCGGTGTTGAAAAATGGGAACTGGGATCGGAACCGGTCTTTGTTGAACGCTCTGAATTTATCGGCGGAAGGTCCGGCAGAGGCTGCCGATTGGGTGAAGATGAAGTACGACAGTACCACTTACCGGTCGGAAGCAATAGTGCTGAACAGCGGCCTAATTCCGGATGTTCGGGGAATGGGTGCCCGCGATGCAATCTATCTGTTGGAGAAGTCAGGACTGAGAGTAAACCTCATCGGGGCAGGAAAAGTAGTATCCCAGTCGCTTTCACCCGGTCAGAAGCTGGTGAAGGGTACTACTGTCACTATTACGATGCGGTAAGGTGGTAAGGTGATTTTGAAATCCAAAATTCAAAAAAAATGAAACTGAGTAAATTGATTGAGGCTTGTGATGTTATTGCCCTGCGTGGCAACGGTGAGGTGGAGGTGACATCCATCACGTCCGATTCTCGTACGGTAACGCCGGGTTCCCTTTTTATTGCGGTAGAAGGGATCTTTACCGACGGTCATGCTTATATCGGTAAGGCGATAGAGCAAGGTGCCGTGGCAGTAGTGTATGACAAGCCGATGATCGAGGAGTATTTTTCACGCGTGACCTATGTACAGGTAAAACAGAGTGCTATCTCTCTCTCTCAGATAGCTTCGGCATGGTATGGTCATCCTTCGTCATTGCTGAAACTGGTCGGTGTTACCGGAACAAACGGGAAAACCACTATCGCTACATTACTGTACGATGCGTTCCGCCATCTGGGCTATCCTTCGGGATTGCTTTCCACAGTGGCCAATTACGTGGACGGGGAACGGTATCCCACTACGCATACCACACTCGATCCTGTTACTCTCAACGATTTCCTGCGTAAGATGGTCGATGCCGGCTGTGAATATGCTTTTATGGAGGTGAGTTCACATGCTGTTCACCAGAAACGGGTGTACGGACTTCGGTTTGCAGGAGCTGTTTTTACCAATCTGACCCAGGATCATCTCGATTATCATAAGAATATGCTGGAATACCGCAATGTGAAAAAGTCCTTTTTTGATGATCTTCCGGTTGATGCCTTTGCACTGACCAATATCGATGACAAAAACGGACCGGTCATGTTGCAGAATACGAAGGCTGCGCAATACACTTATTCGGTGAGGGGGATGGCTGATTTCAAAGCCCGTATCTTCGAAAAGCATTTCGACGGTACAGATATAGAGATAAATGGAAAAGAACTGACCGTGCAATTCGTGGGTACATTTAATGTGTATAACCTGTTGGCTGTATACGGAGCGGGAATCCTGCTTGGGCTCGATGAAGGAGAACTGCTACGAACGCTTTCTCTGCTGAAGCCTGTGGCAGGCAGATTCCAGACACTCCGTTCGCCGCAGGGCTATACGGTGATTGTCGATTATGCACATACGCCGGACGCTCTTTCCAATGTGTTGAGTGCTATTGACGGTGTACTGAACAGGAAAGGGCGGATCATCACCGTAGTGGGATGCGGCGGGAATCGTGACAAGACTAAACGTCCTATTATGGCACGGGAGGCGGTGCAACTCAGTGATAAAGCAGTCTTTACGTCTGACAACCCCCGGTTTGAAGAACCGGGAGAAATCCTCCAGGATATGCTCGATGGGCTTACCGAAGAGCAGAAAGGCAATACGCTTACTATTGCCGACCGTCGGGAAGCAATCAAAACTGCCTGTGCGCTGGCGCAACCGGGAGATGTGATTCTTATTGCCGGCAAAGGGCATGAGGATTATCAGGAGATAAAAGGAGTAAAACACCATTTCGATGACAAGGAAGAGGTGGAAAAAATATTTAATAAACTAAAAACTAAAAACTAAAAGTGAAAAGATTGAAAGAGATTGAGTGAGATTGATCAAATCCTAAATCTCAAATCCCAAATCCCAAATCCTAAATTTGTATGTTATATTATCTATTTGAATATTTAGACAAACTCGATTTTCCCGGAGCGGGCATGTTCCAGTTCGTGATGTTTCGTTCTGCAATGGCAGCTATCTTCTCCCTGTTGATCGGGATTTTTGTCGGGAAGAAGATTATCAGCGTATTACAACGGAGACAGATAGGGGAAACCATACGGAATCTCGATCTGGAAGGTCAATACAGCAAACGGGGTACACCCACTATGGGAGGAGTTATTGTGATCCTTTCCATTTTAGCATCCACATTACTTTTTGGGAAATTAGAGAATATCTATATTATCCTGATGCTTGTCAGCACCGTCTGGTTGGGTACATTGGGTTTTGCCGATGATTATATTAAAGTATTCAAAAAGGATAAAGAGGGATTGAAAGGAAAGTTCAAGATCGTGGCACAGATCGGGCTGGGGCTGATCGTTGGCCTTACCATCTATTTCAGTCCTGAAATGGTTGTCCGGGAAAATACTGAAATCCGTGTCAATAATGTGATAGAGGAGGTGACTTATAAGAATGAGGATGTAAAGACTACCAGTACTACCATTCCTTTTGTAAAGAATAATAACTTCGACTACAAATGGCTTGTCAGGTGGATGGGAGATTATGCAGATACTGCGGTATGGATTGTTTTCATTCTGGTGGTGATCCTTATCGTGACGGCGGTCTCTAACAGTGCCAACCTGACGGATGGACTGGATGGACTGACCTCCGGTTCCTCGGCGATTATCGGGGTGGCATTGGGTATCCTCGCCTATGTTTCGGGGCGTGTCGACTTTGCCTCTTACCTCAATATAATGTATATACCGGGTGGTGATGAACTGATGGTTTTTGCTTCTGCCTTTGTGGGGGCCTGTGTCGGCTTCCTCTGGTATAATGCTTATCCGGCGCAGGTATTTATGGGCGATACAGGTAGTCTGACAATGGGAGGGATTATCGGTGTCTTTGCCGTATTGATCCACAAGGAACTCTTGTTGCCAATTCTATGTGGTGTCTTTTTTGTGGAGGCATTATCTGTTATCGCCCAGGTAGCCTATTTTAAGTTTACGAAGAAAAAATATGGTGTCGGTAAGCGTATCTTTAAGATGACCCCGCTGCATCATCATTACCAGAAACCGGGTGATGGAAGTATCGATGCCCTTATTCAGAAGCCTTTCGCTCCATTGGCAGAGCCGAAGATCGTAAGCCGCTTCTGGTTAGTAGGGATGATTTTGGCAGTATTGGCACTGGCGACACTCAAAATGCGGTAATGATGTTCCGGGGAAGGGAAAGGTAATGGTCGGGTAGGTCCAGGCGAGTATAGAACCGGTCGGCTTGTACAATTAAATGAAGGATTGATGGATAAAAAGTTAATAGTGGTATTGGGGGGCGGTGAGAGCGGTGTGGGTTCTGCCATACTCGCGCAGAAGAAAGGCTTCAGGGTATTTCTTTCCGACAGTGGTGTGCTGAACGATACACATCGTGAAACGCTTCAAGCATACCGGATCGCTTTTGAGGAGAAACAACATACTGAGGAATATATATTGACGGCCGATGAAATTGTGAAAAGCCCGGGTATCCCCGACACTGCCTACATCATGCAAAAGGTGTTGGCAAAAGGTATTCCTGTAGTCTCCGAGATTGAGTTTGCCGGAAGATATACGGATGCAAAGATGATCTGTATCACCGGAAGTAACGGTAAAACCACCACAACCAGCCTGATCTACCATATCCTTCGCTCGGCAGGATTGAATGTGGGATTAGGCGGTAATATCGGAAAGAGCTTTGCCCGCCAGGTGGCGGAAGAGTCGTATGACTATTACGTATTGGAATTAAGTAGTTTCCAATTGGAAGGGGTATATGATTTTAAAGCCGATATTGCAGTGCTCCTGAATATTACCCCTGATCATCTGGACCGCTACGATAATAATTTACAGCATTATGTGGAGGCCAAAATGAGAATCATCCGGAATCAGAGGACTGAAGATGCTTTCATTTATTGGATAGATGATCCTTTAGTGACGAAAGAAATTGAGAAGTTGAAACCAGCGGCCACCACTTATCCCTTTGGAGAGAAAAAAAACGGTCATATGGCTGCATATACCGAAAATGGGAAACTGTACATTCAAACGAAAGAAAATATATTCGATATGGAACTGGAATTGCTTGCTTTGGAAGGGATGCATAACGTGTATAACTCGATGGCATCGGGTATTGTCGCAAAACTGATGGATGTCAGCGATGAACAGTTACGTACATCCCTGTCCGATTTCAAAGGAGTCCCGCACCGGCTCGAGAAAGTGGCTACGGTACGTGGAGTGCAGTATATCAACGACTCCAAAGCGACCAATGTGAATTCATGCTGGTATGCCTTGCAGAGTATGCGTACGAAAACAGTATTGATCCTCGGAGGAACTGACAAAGGGAACGATTATACCGAAATTGAAGAATTGGTACGCAGCAAGGTGAGGGCACTGGTCTTTCTGGGGAAAGATAACAGTAAACTGCACGCCTTCTTCGATGGTAAAGTGGATGAGATTAGAGATGCCGGTTCTATGACAGAAGCGGTAGAGGCAGCCTATCAACTGGCACAGAAAGGTGATACGGTTTTGCTGTCACCCTGTTGTGCAAGTTTCGACCTGTTTAAGAATTACGAAGACCGTGGTGACCAGTTTAAGGAGTGCGTCAGACGATTGTGATTGAGGTGGAAAAGTGTCTAAGTGGAAAAGGAGACTGGGGAGAGTGTCTAAGTATTTGGGTGATTTTATTAATTCAATCTTGTTCAATCTCTCAATCAATAAATTAACAAATCAAATTATGCTTAACGACAGTAATCAAATGGCCGATCCCGATCAACTTTATGAAGGGGGAATGGAGACGGAATCTTCGTTAGGTGATTTCGGACGTAAGATATTTAAAGGTGATAAAGTGGTCTGGTTGGTCTTTATCATTCTGTGTGTTATTTCATTGGTAGAGATATTCAGCGCTACCAGCACCATAGTTTATCGCCAACAGAATATGTGGGGACCGATATTGCGGCATGCCATGTTTCTGATAGGGGGGGTGGGGGTGATCCTGCTTATCCATAATATACCCTATCGCTATTTTTCATCGTTGATCTTTGTATTGATAGGGGCTATTGTATTACTTATACTGACGCCATTTATAGGAACCAGTGTCAATGGTGCCGACCGGTGGATCTCTTTTATGGGTTTCACTATTCAACCTTCGGAAATAGCAAAAATATCGCTGATGGGGACGATTGCTTTTCTCCTGAGCAAGCAGAACGGGGAAAATGACGGTATATTGTTCCGGTGGATGATAGGGCTCATGGTGGTTGTCTGCGGTATTATTGCCATGGATAACCTGTCGACGGCAGTATTGCTGTTTGGAATCTGTTATCTGTTGATGTTTATCGGCAATGTGAAGATACTGCGGCTGTTAAAAGTAGCCGGAGTGGGGATTGCCGTAGTGCTCCTGTTTATCCTGATGCTAAACGTGATTCCCGACAACTGGACCGAATCCGGCCCGTTAAACCGTTTGGGTACATGGAAAAACCGTATTGCCAATTTCAGTACCCATAAAGAGTTGTCGGAAGAGGAGTATTTTACAATTACCGATGAAAATTATCAGGTGGCACATGCCAAGATCGCCATTGCTAATGGAGGTATAGTGGGTGTATTTCCCGGGAACAGTACAGAACGCGATTTCCTTCCGCAGGCATATTCCGATTTTATCTATGCTATCATCATTGAGGAGATGGGGATCCTGGGTGGACTCTTTGTACTGATGCTCTATGTAATTATCCTGATCCGGGCGGGAATGATTGCGCGGAAGGCCGAGAAGCTCTTTCCTAAATATCTTGTGTTGGGATCTGCATTGATGCTTTCCATACAGGCTTTTGTCAATATGGCGGTGGCGGTCAACCTGATCCCGGTCACCGGGCAGCCGTTGCCATTAGTGAGCCGTGGGGGGACCTCCACACTTATCACTTGTGCCTATTTCGGGTTGATCCTGAGTGCCGATCGTTTTGGTATCGGCAAAAAGAAAGAGAGGAAGGTATTTGAAACAGGACCAGAGCAAGATGAGGAGAACAATAACAATTTCCATAATCCTGCAAATAGAATAAAAGAGTCCGTCGACAAGTTGGAAGATAAGGTTGAATTTGAAATTATTCAGGTATGAAACGGATAATCATCAGCGGCGGCGGTACGGGCGGACATATTTTCCCGGCTATCAGTATTGCCAATGCCGTGAAAGAGCGGTGGCCCGACAGTGAAATACTTTTCGTGGGAGCGGAAGACAGAATGGAGATGGAGCGTGTGCCGGCAGCCGGATATAAAATCGTTGGACTGCCGGTTGCCGGATTCGACCGGAAGAATCTTCTGAAGAATTTCTCTGTGTTGATAAAGCTCTTCAGAAGTATGCAAAAGGCACGTAAGATCATAGATGATTTCAAACCTGCTATCGTGGTGGGGGTAGGAGGGTATGCCAGTGGCCCCACACTGAGAGCGGCAGCCGCGAAGGGTGTGCCGACACTTCTTCAGGAGCAGAACTCCTATGCCGGTGTAACCAACAAGATGCTGGCACGCAAGGCAGCCACTATCTGTGTAGCCTATGAAGGAATGGAGCAATTTTTCCCAAAAGAGAAGATTGTCCTTACCGGTAACCCCTGCCGGCAGGATCTGGTGGTATCGGAAGAGAATCGGGCGGAGGGATATGCTCATTTTCAACTGGATCCCGCCAAAAGGACTATTCTAATGGTGGGAGGAAGCCTTGGTGCCCATACACTCAATCAAAGTATAATACACGCATTTCCAGAGTTGGCTAAAGCCGATGATCTTCAGGTGATCTGGCAATGCGGAAAATATTACTATAAAGAGATACAGCAACTGCAGTCGGAAGGTAAAATACCGTCAAACGTACACCTGTTTGATTTCGTCTCGCGGATGGATTACGCTTATTCAGTGGCTGACCTGATAATATCCCGTGCCGGTGCCGGCTCTATTTCTGAATTCAGCCTGCTGGGAAAAGCTGTCATTCTGGTGCCTTCCCCCAATGTAGCCGAAGACCATCAGACAAAGAACGCACGGGCACTGGTCGACAAAGACGCAGCTATTATGGTGACGGATACTGAGGCTCCTGATATTTTGTTTGATAAAGCGATAGCGCTTGTGAGAAATGACGGGGAATTGAAGAAACTCAGTGAGAATATCATAAAACTGGCACAACACGATTCGGCAAAACGGATCGTCGATGAGATTGAAAAGATTATTCTTTCGAGAGATTGAAAGAGATTGAAGGAGATTGAAGGAGATTGAAGCAAATGAACTATGAATCGATATATTTTATAGGTATTGGTGGCATCGGTATGAGCAATCTGGCCCGCTATTTCCTTTTGAAAGGGAAAAAGGTGGGAGGTTATGACCGTACCGAATCCCTGCTTACCCGCTCATTGCAGGAAGAGGGTGCATTTATCCATTATGAGGATGATATTCATGCTATTCCGGCATCATTTTTCGATAAAGAAAAAACATTGGTAGTCTATACACCTGCCGTCCCCGCATCACATAGTGAACTACTCTATTTCCGTGAGAACGGTTATGTGGTAATGAAAAGAGCTCAGTTGCTCGGTGAAATAACAAACAGTAGCAATGCTATTTGTGTAGCGGGAACCCACGGAAAAACTACCGTGTCGAGCATGATCGCTCACCTGTTACGGCAGTCACAAGTGGATTGCAATGCCTTTCTGGGAGGTATTCTGAAAAATTATAACAATAATCTGCTGCTCTCGGAGAAGAGTAATATTACGGTTGTGGAGGCTGATGAATACGACCGTTCCTTCCACTGGCTGAAGCCGTGGATCGCTGTCGTCACTTCGGCTGATCCCGATCATCTGGATATTTATGGTACGGAGGAAGCATATCGGGAAAGCTTTGAGAAGTTTACCTCCCTCATCAGTCCTGATGGACACCTGATCATGAAAAAAGGGATACCGATGACCCCTCGTACCGGAGAGATGGTAAAGATATGGAGTTATGGTGAATCGGAAGGCGACTTTCATGCGGAGAATATCCGGATAGGAAATGGAGAGATTGTCTTTGATCTGGTGACCCCCTCAGTAATAATCAGTGATATTTCACCCGGTATTCCTATGAAAATCAATGTAGAAAATAGCGTGGCTGCTGCCGCAGTGGCGTTACTGTGTGGCGTTACTCCGGATGAAGTCAAAAAAGCAATACACACGTTCCAGGGAGCCGGGAGGCGGTTCGACTTCCATATCAAGAGCGACAGAATTGTTTTCATTGATGACTATGCCCACCACCCCCGTGAATTGTCGGCTGCCATCACTTCGATCAAAGCGCTTTATGCTGATAAGAAAATAACGGCTGTATTTCAGCCCCATCTCTATTCGCGTACCCGTGACTTTGCACTGGAGTTTGCAAATAGTTTGTCTCTTTTGGATGATGTGGTACTGCTGGATATTTATCCTGCCCGGGAGGAACCCATCGAAGGGGTTACCTCTCAGATCATTTTCGATAAGATAAGGTCGAAGGAGAAATTGCTTTGTAAAAAAGGGGGATTGATCGCTTTGCTCAGGGAAAAAGATGTGGAGGTCCTGGTGACGTTCGGAGCAGGTGATATTGACCGATTGCTCCCTGAAATAGAGCAGGTACTGACAGAAAAATATTTGTCGGGAAGTAAATGATTTTGAAGAGTTCATACGATTGAATAACAAATTGTATCTTTGTAGTTGAAAATATTTTTGGCCGGTGAAAAAATTTCTCATCATATTGATTGCGGTGGTGGTCATTGGATACCTGATCTTTTCGGCGTCTTATTTCAGGGATATGTCGAGGAACAGGGTGTGTGAGAATTTTAGCGTAGTGATTGAAGACAGTGCCCATTATCGGTTTGTGTCGAAGCAGGATATTGTGGCTCTGGTGAAGCGGTATGATCTCGATCCGGTCGGCAAGACTTTCGGCGAGATCAACACGCTGGCCATCAGGGATACTATCCTTGCCAACAGGCTGGTGGAGTCAGCCAAGGTATTCATTACCCCGGCCGGTTCCGTTATGGCGACAGTATCTCAACGGAAGCCGGTGTTGAGGGTTATTTCTGATGTAAAAGGTAATTTTTATGTTGATAATGAGCGCCGTATCATGCCCGTGTCGGGTAATTTCGCCGTATATGTACCTGTAGCAACCGGAGCTATCGACGAAGAGTTTGCCCGGAACCAGTTGTCTGATTTTGCACTGTTCCTCTCTTCCCATCCCGATTGGGATGTGTGGATAGAACAGATCGTAGTACAGAAAGACCAGGAGGTGGAGTTGATACCACGGGCTGGTGATTTTCGGATCATTATGGGAAGTCTCGATGATTACCAGGCTAAGTTGGCCAAGTTTGTCCGTTTTGTGGATGAAGGGCTAAATGTGGTGGGATGGAATCGCTATTCTGCCATCAATCTGAAATATGATAATCAGGTAGTCTGTACGAGAAAATAGGTGTGCCGACGATTGAATTTCTTCTTTCTGCCGCCTTTGGTATAACTACCTTGATGCAAATGATGTTAAAAAGCAAACAAAAGGTATTATAAGTATGTTTGTTAAAAAAATAAAGTAACCTAGGGTTCATCTTTGACTGAATAATATGACGCAATCTGGATTTATAGTTGTAATTGATCTTGGTACTTCCAAAATCAAAGGGGTTGTGGGCCGCAAGAATGAAAATGGAGTTATCTCCATTCTGGCAAGCAGCTCTATCGACTCGGGGAGTTCGATCCGCAGAGGAATGGTTTACAATATCGAACAGGCCGGTGCGAATGTGCACAAACTGGTCATGATGCTTGAAAACAGCCTGGAGAGGCGAATTGGAAAGGTCTATGTTTCTCTGTCGGGGCAATCATTGCATACGCTGGAATTCAGTGAGATGCTGCGGATCTCGTCCGGAGTGGTCACTGAAGAGGAGGTGAACCGGTTACGCAAATCGGCCGAAAAATTCCAGCCCGAACTGAAACGCAATTACAGGATCGCAGATGTGGAATATTATATTGACGACAAACCGGAACCCAGCCCGGTGGGAGTGACGGGTTCCGAGATAGAGGCCGGTTTCAAGCTGATCGTCGGGCGTCCCAATCTGCTGGTAAACATAGAAAAAAGTATTACGGCCAAGACCAACCTGGAGATTGTGGATTATATTGTAGGACCGATGGCATCGGCGTCAATTACACTGAACGATGAAGAGAAAGAGCTGGGTTGCGCTTTTTTGGATTTCGGGGCAGGTACTACCACACTGTCGGTCTACAAGGGAGGTATACTCCGCCGGATGGTGGTCATTCCCTTTGGCGGAAAGAATCTCACGAAAGATATTTGTGCGTTGAACTTTACCGAGAATGATGCCGAACAACTTAAGATAAAATTCGGGAAAGCTTTCGAAAGCCAGGATGGACCTATGTTCTTGTCTCCTTTTTCCTCGAAACCGGATGTCGACCTTACCGAACTGAATAAGGTGATCGGCATGCGGCTGGATGAGATAACGGCCAATATCAAAGAGCAAATCGTCTTGTCGGGATACGAAGGCCAGTTGGGTGCAGGACTGATTATTACAGGTGGGGCCTCGCAGCTCAAAAACCTTGATCTTTATCTTACACAAAAATTGAAAATGCCGGTAAGAAGAGCATCTGCCAAAAAGACCTCTATAAATAATTCTCCCGACCTGATGCATGATCCCGCATTCACACAAGCATTGGGGATGCTTCTTTTCGGGGAAGAGAGTTGTGAGATGGTAAAACCGGAACCTGTTGAATATGAGGATGAAGGAGATGGAAGATCCGGCTCTTCCGGCTGGTTTGGTTCGATAGGGAGGAATACGAAGGCCGAGAAAAAAACGAAAGGTCCCAGGAAAGACAAGAAGCCCAAGCCTGAGAAGCAGGAGGGAGGATTTTTCTCGAAAATGGAAGATGTATTCGGAGGTATTTTCTCTGAAGATGATGAATAACACTGTTTTATTTGCAGCAGATGAATGACGAATTATTGGATTTTCAGATAGAGAGCCGCACCGACGCTATTATCAAGGTGATCGGAGTGGGTGGTGGTGGTGGTAACGCCGTGAATCATATGTTTCAAGAGGGAATGCATGATGTCTCTTTTGCTTTATGTAATACTGATAACCAGGCACTGATGGAATCGCCGGTACCTGTAAAGGTACAACTGGGCGGACACACCACCGGAGGACTTGGAGCCGGCAATAAACCCGAGATTGCACAGCGTGCAGCCGAAGAAAGTGTCGACCTGATTGAAGATCTCCTGAATGACGGCACGCGGATGGTCTTTATCACTGCCGGAATGGGTGGTGGAACCGGAACAGGAGCTGCTCCCGTGGTGGCCCGTGTGGCAAAGGATATGGGAGTGCTCACGGTTGGTATTGTAACCATTCCCTTTATGTTTGAAGGTCCAAGGAAAATAGTGCAGGCATTGAAAGGGGTAGAGGAGATGGCGAAGAACGTAGATGCGCTGTTGGTAATCAATAACGAACGTCTGCGTGATATCTACAGCGACCTGACCATGCTGAACGCCTTTGCCAAAGCGGATGATACACTGGCCACAGCTGCCAAGAGCATCGCCGAGATCATTACCGTCCACGGACATGTGAACCTTGACTTCGCAGACGTGAATACAACCCTGAAAGATGGAGGTGTGGCCATCATGAGTAGTGGACAGGGTAAAGGTCCCGACAGGATAAATGACGCAATAAGGAACGCCTTGCATTCACCGTTACTCAACAACAACGATGTGTTCAGTGCCAAAAAGATACTCATTAATCTTTGTTTTGGCGAGGAGCATCCGCTGATGATGGAAGAGATGAACGCGCTCCATGACTTTATGTCGAAGTTCAGCAGGGAGATAGAGGTGATTTGGGGGGCTGCCGTGGAAGAGTCGCTGAACGAGGAGGTGAAGGTAACGTTGCTCGCTACCGGTTTTTCCATTACCAGTGTACCGGGTATCGAAGAGCATGAGCAGGAAAAGAGCCGGGCCGAGCAGATCCAGCAACAAATCGAAAAAGATGCGAAACTGGCACAGGAGAAAAAAGACAAGGATTTGATTGAAAAGTATTACGGCAAGACCGGGCTGAAGACACTGACCAGTGTCAACTACCGGTTAGAGCCATTTGTATTGACCATCGACGAACTGGATGATGATAAAGTGCTGGAAGCATTGGAAAAGACACCTGTGTTTAAACGCGAATCCGACTTCAATCCACGTATCTTTTCTTCGGATGTACAGCAACAACAATCATCTTCGCTTTTCGATTAATCCCAATTAATCATCAAATTATCACATAAATAAATTATCACATCAAACATATGTCACTAATAGATACCATTACCAATGAGATAAAGAAAGCCATGCTGGCCAAGGACAAGGTGCGTCTGGAGGCATTGAGGGCGATCAAAAAGGAACTGTTGGAAGCCAAAACAGCGAAAGGTGCAGGTGATGAACTTACGGAAGCAGTGACGACTGCCCTTTTGCAGAAGATGGTGAAACAGCGCAGGGACAGTGCGGAAATCTATACCGCGCAAAAGCGGGAAGATCTGGCCGGACCGGAGATCGCGCAAATGGAAGTGATCCGGGAATTTCTTCCGGCACAACTCTCGCCCATAGAACTGGAAGCTGCTGTAAAGCACATTATTGAAGAAGCAGGGGCATCATCCCTGAAAGAAATGGGAAAAGTAATGGGTATTGCCTCCAAACAACTTGCCGGCAAGGCCGAAGGAAAAGATATCTCCGAAACGGTAAAACGTTTGCTGGCATAACCGGCAAACGTTTTATACAAGGAATTAGTTTCTCCTGTTATAGGGTATATAGACCTTTTTTAACCGTTTATCCAGTTTATTGGTTTTTCTTGCTCTTTTCTCTAATTTCTGCAACTCTTTATCTCTGTTTTTACCGGTCTTAAAATCATCTGTCAGCATCAGCAGGGAGAGGGTTTCCTCGTCAATGAAGTTGATCTTGAAGGCAATCGTCCTGTTTTCTATTATATCATTCTCTGCAAGTCTTATCCGGTAATCTTTTCCCGGCGTATAATCAAAGGAGATGGAGTTATACCCCAGTGAAGTAGCTGAAATGGAGGCAATTTTGTTACAAGGTGTTAAGAATACTTTTCCATCATTGCCTGTTACCTTGCCGCTGATGAGTTTACCCGACTTACTTCGTGATTCCACCAATATGCCCTGGACAGCATAATTCTGCGGACTGATAGTATAAACAATGCAAGTGTCTTTTTTTGATTCATCCAGCAACTCGAAAGTAGTTTTATTCCCCGAATAATCGGATGTGTGGATAAACAGGTAATCGCCGGCCAGTTCATAGGTGCCTTCTCCTGCGTGTGCTGAAGAAAGTCCTCCGAAACCGCTTATGCGGAATATCACTTTTTCATTCAAGAAAGCAATAGAATCGGCTCCGTTTTTATAGGTTCCATCAAATTGTTGTGCAAAGAGAGAGATTCCCGATAAGAGTATACCTGTAAGTAACAGAAATTTTTTCATGTTCGTTTATGTGTCATACATTGTAAAGAACAAAAATACGATTAATATTCGTGATGAAAAAAAATGAAATGTTAAAATGGTACTCATTGCAGATGTCTTTCAACTTTTCCATGAGTAACCTCAAAACAAAGGAGGAGAAAAACCCTTGGGTTCTTCTCCTTCCCGGTTATTGAATAATGGGAGGTAGTTTACGGCTTATCCCACCAGATTCTGCCCTCGGTCTTATCGATTGCCGATCCGTAATTGGGATCTGCAGTCAATTCACTTATTGCTGCATTGAAATTATCAATATTAGCGGTATTTGGTGTGGGTAACACTCCACGTCTTGGGATGAACAAAGGATCACCACCCGTTTTAAGCTCCTCTAAAAATGCAATTCCTCCTTCAGGTTCAGGTTGAGCTTTGAATGCCGGTAATCCCGTGCGTTTCCAGGTAGCCCATGCCTCTTCAGGACGCATGAACAGGTTGACCCATTGCTGTGAAATAATTTTCTCCAGAGAAACCGTTTGGAACTCCGGTTGTGCCAGATATGCGTTAATTGCTGCCGTAGTGATAGGCGCAAAATTATCACTATTCTCGTTCATGGCAGAAGGAACAGCCATATTTTCAGCCCATTCTTGGTATTGTTCCATAGAAGCACTAATCCCGTCACGATACCATGTCAATGCATTTTTACCTCCCATGGCGCTTCCTTCCTTAAAGGAAATCTCAGCCATCATGAAACAAACTTCAGGATAGGTAATCAATGGAGTAAACAGTGTGATCTCATCCTGAGACACATCATAGAGTGCTTGATCTTCTTTGTCACGGACTCCTAACGTGTTGCTGACTTTTCCTCCATTCTTCACATAGAATCGACTCTCAATCTGGCTGTTATTTCTAACAGTCATTGTTTGGTCTACACCTTTATCATCCACATAAGGAATGGTAAAATAGGCGTTGGTTGACCATAAGCTATTAGTGCTGTCCGGATTGGCGGCCATACCTACATACCTGTCGGTCCATTGAGGAAATTGGGTTTGGTAATTTGGGTAATATTTTTTCAGAAGATCGAAGGTTTCGTCGTTAGTCGTATTGTTATTTCCATCACCAAAACCGTTTCTACGAATCAAAATAGGAAGACGGGGATCATCATACTCCTTCAAAAAATTAACCAACGCACGGGATGCTACATAATTAGTAGTCAGTCCCTGCATATCGTCGGTATTGTTGTTATGCTCGTTGGGGTGATGATATACAGCAGATTCCGCATGATTGGAAATGATGCCTCCAGGATGTGCTAACGCCTCATTAACTACAGATTTATAAAAAGCATTATCTGCTTTTTCAAGACGTTGTGCCATTTTTATTCTTAAGGTGTTCCCGAATTTTATCCATTTGGCTACATCTCCACCATAGAAGAAATCATTTCTGTCCAAATTATACTGATTATCAGAGGAATTTTGTAACAGAGTGATGTTTTCCTTAACTTTTTCATCGAAAACTTTATATAGTTCTTTGCCATTGATGTCTTTTTGGTATAAGTCATATCTGGGAGCACCAATACCTTCACTTGCAAGCTTTAACCCTTCCGTATAGGGTGCTGCACCATGGACATCGAACATCAACCAGGCCTGATAGGTTTCCAGGATATTGGCTATGGCCGCGATATCCTGAAAACGTTCTCTTTCAGGATTCAAAGGTATCACAGTATTCACCAGATAACGGAGTCTGAGGCCGATTTGCCCGAAGTAATCACTGTAGTAGGGAGTGTAGGGCGAAGGACGTGAAGTTCCCGTCGGGTTGACATAGATACCGGCAGATGCACCTCCGCCGTTGACAATATATTGCATCATCTGCATCACCCCGCTGTACTTGCTGGTGAGATGATGACGTTGTGAATTATTCCAGTTTTCAGTGGCTCCCGTAAAGGCATTTCTCGGATCCACAGTTCCCAACAGTTCCGGATTGGTGTTGAGTTCCTGATAATCCTCCAAACAACCGGAAAGTACAAAGAGAGATACGATCCCGACTAATATATATTTAATCTTGTTCATAGTTTTATTCAATTTAGAATCTTAATGTAAAGTTAATAGCATAGGTACGTGAAAAAGGTACCGTTCCAATATCCATGGGAGTCAATGGGTTATTGTTGGAGATGGATGCTGGATTGAGTCCATCAGTCAGTTTGTTCACCAGATAACCCAGGTTACGTGCAGTAAGGCCAATACGGAAGTAGTTAGCTCCGAACTTGTTCAGTATCTTCTCTGGTAAGCGGTATCCGAGAGTTACCTCGCGCAGGGCAAACCATGTGTTATCCTGAATACCCAGCTCGGCTGGCATACCCCATCCTAAATTGTAATAGTAATAGGCACCTGCCGGCATCGGACGGATACCTTTGTCGAGTGCTTCTTTGTAAGTTAGTCCACCTACATCGATCCGCGTATTGGGATTACTGGCTAACGGGGCAGTAGCACCTTCATCAAAAACACCGTCGAGTGGATAGACATCGTATACAGTCTCACCTTTGAAATTGGTTCTTTGCCAACCACCATTTTCCTGATCGCGGCCATAAAGCGAAGATTGTAGTGTTCCCATCGAAGAAGCATATTTATAGGTATTGGAGAAAAAGTTTCCCCCTACACGTCCGTCGATCAGTGCGTAGAAGTCAAAGCTCTTATATGAGAAGGAGGTGTTGAAACTGAGTAAGAAATCAGGTTCCACCTTGCCCAGTTCCACCCTGTCCGGGATACCCTTGTCGTAATTGGTAGTGTATCCATATACCGGTATGCTGTTCGGGCTGCCGGCAGCTCCCCAGTAAGAGATAAGCGGCTTTCCGTTTCTCGGGTCGTTGGGATCTTCTTCATTGTTGAAACGGGCGATAGCAGCACCGTATGCGTTGTTGTAAGGAGTGGTGATCACACCAAACTTACCGCCTTCATAGGCCCATATCTCGGGACCACCGTCGTACTGACCCATCAATGACCACTCTTTCACATTCTCGTGCAATTCAACAATTTTGCCTCTGTTCAGAGTGAAATTGCTTCCCACGGTCCAACGGAAATTAGCTGTCCTGATCGGGGTGGCTTCAACCATCAGCTCCACACCCTGATTCTGGATGTTACCGGCGTTGATCAGTTGGGTGCTTGCTCCGGATTCTGTCACGGCGGCAACAGTCAGTATCTGGTTGCGGGTGTTGGTCCTGTAATAAGCAAAGTCAATATTGAAACGTTCATCGAAGAAGCGTAGGTCGGTACCCAGCTCGATTGACTGTTGAATTTCCGGCTTCAGGTCATTGTTCCATGCAGTACCAAGGTTGGGATTGGCTATTAACACACTTTCCCGGTTAGGATCATATTGTGCACTCTGTGAGAAGACGCCGAACCCTCTGGTGGTGGCATAGGCTGAAGTACCCATACCCACGCGTGAAAGCGATGCCCTCAGCTTACCGTAGGAGAGCCAGTCAGGTATTTCAAAAGTGTCGGTGAAGACCCAAGATGCATTAGCAGAAGGATAGAACACTGTGTAGTTGTTCATACCAGTGACCATATAGGAAGGATAGGTGAGTGTTGACAGCCAATCGTTACGTCCTGTCAGTTCAAGGAACAGCTGATCTCTCCATGCAAAGTTCAGAATGGCAGATAATCCAAATGCCTGATTATTCCTTGGAGTATAATCAAAATTGGGAGTAATTCTATTTACTGAATTGGAAAAAGCAAATACGGCAGGTGATACCAAGCCGCCATTTGTACTTTTATTCCAGGAGTGAGATTCGGTGTTGCCATATAATTCCGCAGCCAAAATAGCATCCAAAATAATGTTTTCGTTACCCAATCGAATTTCGTTATTCATAGATTGCAACATTCCGAGGAAGTTGTAAGAACCGGAAATATTACCACCCCGTCCATATTCACCACTGCCGGTAGGTCCGTAGTTGGCTCCTGTCCCGTAAGATTTCCCCATGGTAGAGATACCGTAGTAATTGTAATTTCCCTGGAGACTGGCAGTAAGTTTGGGTGCAATTTTTGCTCTTAATGTTAAATTGCTAAGTAATGAATTTTCAGACCGCAAATTCAGGTTCATATCACGGTTGTGTAAGTATCCTCTTAAGGTTCCCCAAGGAGTGTCTGTTTCAACCGCGTGCGTATCCGGATCACGATACATACTCTCGTAAGCAGCAATATCCATGTTTCGGGGTGTATAATAAGTACTTATCATTCCTAAATTCCCACCCCAGTTCCATCCTCCCTGGTTAGCGCCATTCTGGGCACGGGAGAATGCGTAATTGACACCTGCCTCCAGCGAGAATACATCATTCAGTTCGGTCAGTCCTCTAAACGAGATCGCGTGTCTGCTGAATTTATTTCTTTTAAACACACCGTTGTTGTCAGTAAATGAATATGATATTCGGAAAGAAGATTTTTCGTCTCCACCATTAATGGCCACGTTGGTAGTACTGTTTAGTCCCGACTGATAAAGTGATTTCCAGTTGTCGGGTTGTGCTACGAAAGGTGTAGCCTGCCCATTAGGCAGATACTGATTGATCATTGATCCGTCCATTTTAGGGCCAAAGCTGACAGCGGTACGCTGCAGTGATCCGTCTGCAAGGAATCCTCCTTCATAGCCGTTGTTGGGTGCTCCGGCACCATACACATTCTGTAGTTCGATGGGTGATTTGTAAATGTCGGTGGTCTCCAGTATCTGAGAAATCTCTACCCCCAGTCCCTGCTTGCCATATTTGCCACCTTTTGACTTGATCACGATGGCTCCATTGGCACCGCGAGAGCCGTATAATGCAGTTGCCGCAGCTCCTTTCAAAACAGTAACACTTTCATAGTCAGCAGGATTTAAGTTTTTTAGCTGGGATCCCCAGTCTGTTCCGTCAAGCGCTCCCCGTAGAGGTTCCTGAATAATCATTCCATCAACCACAAAGATAGGAGAGTTATTCTTATCGATGGATTTTGCACCACGAATTGTAATGGAAGAACTAGATGTTACCCCTGATGCACCGGTCACGTTAATATCGAGTCCGGCAACTTTTCCCTGTAAAGCGGTAACAGGGTTAATCGCGTTTATTCGCTCAATTTCAGAAGTGGAAACACTTGTAGTGGCATAACCTACAGATCGCGATTGCTTGACAATACCCAATGCAGTGACTACTACTTCACTGAGTAATTCAGAATCTTCTGTCATTACTACATTGATGGTTGTTCGTTGGTTCACTGGTATCGTTTCAGTTCTCATCCCTACATAGCTGAAAACTAAATTTACATTCGCTGGAACATTCGGAAAGACGTAATTTCCGTCGATATCCGTTATTGTTCCCTGCGAAGCATCGTTTTCAAGGACAATAGTCGCGCCAATTATGGGTTCACCTCTGTTGTCGGTGACCGAACCCCGTACGGTAACCGTTTGAGCGGAGACAGAAAAGGCTATCAAACTCAAAAGGAGAGTCAATAACCCTTTAAAACTAAATGATTCTCTTTTCATTCTTTGGTCCATTTTAAAAAGTTTAAACAAATAATAGAAATAATTTTCAAAGCGTTTTCACATTTAGAAGCTCTACTTATTAATTTGGAGAGCGATTAAAAATACTGGTATTTAAAAAATATTGGCAAAAATAGTACGTTATTATATAATAAAAAAACATTTTAACATAAAAATTCAGATTATATACGGATAAATATATATAATTGATGAAATATAGATTGTATTTACTAAAGTATTTATTAATAATTTATTTATAGATAAAATAATTGTGGATTTAATGTTGAGGTATTAAGGAGATACTGAATAGTCAATATGTTAATAAATCAAATAGTAGAAATGACAAAAACTCTGCCTAACGAGTAAGCAGAGTTTCTTTTTATTTAATAGTGTAGATCCGATTGTTTCTTACAACCCTTTTTCTGCAAGATAACGTTCCGCATCTATAGCAGCCCTGCATCCGGTTCCGGCTGCCGTGACAGCTTGACGGTAAATGGGATCGGCTGCATCGCCGCAGGCGAAAACACCTTCGACATCGGTTTTCGCAGTAGGGTGTTCAGTAATGATATAACCTACCTTGTCCATCTTGATGAAATCTTTGAATATCCTAGTATTGGGGGTATGTCCGATAGCGAGGAAGAATCCGTCGATGGGGAGGTCGTACCGTTCCTCATCCTGTTCGCCCAAACGTTTTACTAAATGGACGCCTTCCACTCCGTTTTCACCATAGAGGCCTACCGCGTTATGTTCGAAAAGTATTTCGATTTTGGGATTGTTCATTACCCGCTCCTGCATGATCTTCGAAGCACGCAGGTGATCCTTGCGGACAATCATATAGACTTTTGACGCCAGCCCCGACAGATATGTGGCCTCTTCACAGGCTGTATCGCCGCCACCCACTACGGCTACTACTTTTTTACGGTAAAAGAAACCGTCACAGGTAGCGCATGCCGACACACCTTGTCCGGCATACTTGGTTTCATCAGGAAGGCCTAGGTATTTGGCCGATGCTCCGGTAGAGATAATGACCGTGTCAGCTTCGATCACATGTTCATTATCGATCGTCACTTTAAGCGGACGTACCGAAAAGTCGACAGCAGTAGCCCTTCCGGAACGGACATCCGTACCGAATCTCTGCGCCTGTTTTTTAAGATCTTCCATCATCTCCGGCCCTGTGATCCCGTCGGGATAACCGGGGAAATTCTCCACCTCGGTGGTAGTCGTTAGCTGTCCTCCCGGCTCCAGGCCCTCGTAGAGAATAGGTTCGAGATTGGCGCGTGAAGCGTAAATGGCAGCTGTATAGCCGGCCGGTCCTGATCCGATGATCAGGCAACGTGTCTTATTTCTCATATCTGTTTTTGAATTTAAAATCCTTCCTCACTGTTGTTATACCGGGGGAAGGCGTATGGATTATTAATTAGTTCAAAGTTACAACTTTTCTTTCATATACCGCATCGGTTATTATCATAATCTATTTGCAGTAAACGGAAAATATGGACTTACCTGAGATCTACTATTTCAACGCCGGGATAATTGTTTTTGTCGAACCTGAATAGGGTATCACTAAATTGATGGTTCGTGTTGTAGCCGGAAATATCGATTTTATTTTTCATTCCATCGGCCATCGTAAGGATTACCTGTATGATATTGCCGCTTTCCTTATCAATGGCTGCAGTGATGGATTTGAAATCTTTATTCTGACTGGCGGGAACCATATCGATCAGGTGTGTGCTCCTTCCGTTGATTGTTTTGGTAGCAGGCGTTTTCAACGTAAATCCGTTCTTGTATATTCCCAGAAGCGCCAGCGGGCTGATAGAAGCTATTTCACTGGCTGTAGGAACACTGATATTCACTTCATTCACATCTTTCATCAATACCCATTGGGTTTTTCCGTCGAACCAGATATCCATCGCTTCCATCTCGAGTTTGAATTTATCGCCTTTTATATAGGCTTCGCCTGACTGGGGTATATAGGCTGTCCCATCCTTATCGGTCAGTGTCGATTTGAATGATAATCTGATGCCGCCGGAAGCCTCGTAAGTGGCATATGCTTTGTCCAAAAGCGCCCTGGCATCGTTTGAATTCTGGGCGAATGTATATCCTGACAGGAGAAAAATTAATAATATGGATGTGATCGTCTTCATTTTAGCTGTTTTGGTTTTGTTTGATGGATTGGACTGCAAAAACGGGAATTAGTTTATTTGGGGAATTCACATCCTGAGAGTTTACATCCGAAAAACTATACCGGTCGCTTACCTCAATGAATCCAACAACTTTTCCAGTGAATATTCATCGGCAATGAATACTTCGCGTGGCTTGCTGCCCTGTACGGCACCTACTATTCCTGCGGCTTCGAGTTGATCCATCAGCCTTCCTGCACGGTTATAGCCGATAGAAAACTTGCGCTGTATAAGCGAGGTGGATCCCTGCTGATGTACTACAATAAGGCGGGCGGCCTCATCAAAAAGAGGATCCCTGTCACCCAGGTCGGCAGCACCGGCCCCGGGTTCCATATCGGAAATCACCTCTGGAAGTGCGAAAGCTGCATCATATCCCCGCTGTTTTCCGATGTATTGGGAGATCTCTTCCACTTCGGGAGTATCCACAAATGCACACTGGATACGGATAAGCGAGCTTCCTTGTGAAAAAAGCATATCCCCCCGTCCGATGAGTTGGTTGGCCCCGCTCATGTCGAGGATGGTGCGGGAGTCGATTTGGGAAGTAACCCGGAAGGCCATCCTGGCAGGAAAGTTCGCTTTGATGGTTCCGGTGATGATGTTGGTAGTGGGACGCTGTGTGGCAATTACCATATGCATCCCCACGGCACGTGCTTTCTGTGCAATACGGGCGATAGGCATCTCGATCTCTTTTCCGGCCGTCATGATCAGGTCACCAAACTCATCAATCACTACCACGATGTAAGGCATGTACCTGTGTCCCTTTTCCGGGTTCAGACGGCGTTTGACAAACTTTTCGTTATATTCCTTGACGGTGCGGACGTGCGCCTTCATCAGCAACTCATAACGGTCGTCCATCTCTTTGGTGAGTGAGTTCAGTGTCTGGGTTACTTTGGTTACATCGGTGATAATGGCTTTCTCTTCATCCGGCAGTTTCGCCAGATAGTGCTTTTCGACAGCGGAATAGATATTGAACTCTACCATCTTGGGGTCGATCAGTACCATCTTCATTTCCGACGGATGCTTTTTATACAACAATGAGGTAATGATGGCGTTCAAACCGACCGATTTCCCTTGCCCGGTGGCTCCTGCCACTAACAGGTGGGGCATTTTGGTAAGGTCGAAGATAAAGACTTCGTTGGTAATGGTCTTTCCCAATGCTACAGGTAGTTCGTAGTCACATTCCTGAAACTTTTTAGAACTGATCACCGATTGCATCGAAACGATCTGCGGATCTTTGTTGGGGACTTCAATACCGATGGTTCCCTTTCCGGGCATGGGTGCAATGATACGGATACCCAGTGCGGAGAGGCTGAGCGCGATATCATCTTCAAGATTCCTGATCTTTGAAATACGCACGCCCGCTTGAGGTACGATCTCGTAAAGGGTGATAGTGGGGCCTACGGTCGCTTTGATAGAGGTGATCTCAATGCCATAGTTGCGCAGCGTATGGATGATCTTCTCCTTGTTTTCATTCTGTTCGTCCATATCCACAGCTCTGTCGCCGGTATTATATACCTTCAACAGATTCATGGTGGGGAATCTGAATGAAGAGAGATCTTTCCGCGGGTCGTAATCTTCTTCTAGTTCCTGTATCATTCCTTCCGGGCTCTTTGTCTCCTCCTTTGGTTTATCCTCTTCCGCATGGGGTACGTGGATAGCTGTTTCATCATCCTCCGGAACGATCACTTCAAAATCATTCTCAACCGGAAGTGGTCTCTTTGTTACCGGCGGTTTCGGAAATATAGGCTGCGACTCTGTGAAACCGTGTGGTGTATGTGCAGTCGGGGTTTTACGTTGTACTATTTGGTCTGTCTCTTCATCCTCAGCTATTTCCTGCTCATGCTGCTCTTCCCTAAGCGGTTTTACTTTTTTCATCCATGTGAAGAAGCGTTTAAGCAATCCCGGTTTTTTTTCTTTTTCAGGCTCATACCAGTCGTCTTCCTCTGGTGCAGGAGATGTCTCATTTTGTGGTGCAAAAGAGGATGTGCCATTGATCAGTGTTTCCTGTATCTTGTACATCGAACTCTTTCGTAATGTTACGACTATTATTGTGATGAACAACAGAATGAGCAATATAATTCCCGGCCATCCTACGCTGTTCTCCAATATCTGTTCAATCTGGATACCGTGGGCGCCACCCCATTTCACATGCGTATTTGGGAAAAGCCTGTCGAGGACAAATGCGCTGGACACTGAACCGCCGATGAGGCCAAATGCAGTGATAAAAAGGGCTTTCAGGAATGAGAGACTCGTAACATTCATTATACGCAATCCGATATAGATCAGGAAAATGGGGATAAGTGCAGAGAACAGGCCGAACCAGTCATTCACCAGCCTTTCAGCTATGTAGGCACCGCCTGCACCCGTCCAGTTGTCGATCTCGGATGTGCCCGAACGGACAACCTCCATGTATGTTTTGTTTATTACTTTGCTTTGGTCGGCTGCACCGGTAAAGAAGAATGATATAATGGCGAGCAGCGTAAAGATGCCGATGAAGGCGACAATCACCCCCAAAATGAAATGTACCCGTTCATTCTTCAAAAATGAAATGATTTTCTTCTTTTGACCTTGTTTTGGTTTCTGTCTTGGGCTTTGTCTTTTTTTCTTTCTCTTGGCCATATAGGATATATTTCCTGGACTATTTGTAATAGCTGCAATCAACAATAGAAACGCTTACAAAAACGCTATTGCAAAAGTAATAAAAAAATATCGTATAACAGAAGAATAGCTGTAAACAAAGTAAATGGCTGGGAAATAAGATCTTTTAATTTTGTAGTCCCCCGTTATACGCCTTTACTAACCGGTCTGTTCTGGCTCGTCGCCTTTCTTCTCTCACATAGGTCGGGTCAAAATTTATTCTGCTCTTTCATTGCCCGGTATCCGACATCCAATTCAACTTTGGAGGATGAGCGGTTATATAGTATATTGGAACGGATGCCATAACCGGGATAATATCCCTGATAGTACTCTGTTGCCAAAATAAAATAAACGATATAACCAAAAGTACCAAATACAGTAAAAATTTAGTTTTCTTCAGCAGGTCATATGAGATTGCAAGAAAAAGAGAATGTCGGATGCAAGAATAAAAAGATTACAACAATATTATTCGTTTCCGGAATATTGTTCAAATAATTTTGGATTGAACTGCTGCATCATACTAAGAGCCTTTTGCATAGTCTGTTCTTCTGTTGAGCGGTGCAGTGTATCGTCGGCAGCGGTGGAATAATACCCGTGTACCGAACCGTCGGCAATTCCTTTCAGCAGGGTATCTCCTGCATAGGGTACAGCCAGCAGATAGAATGTTTGCGCACGTTGCAACAGGTCGTCGACCAGTATCCTGTATTTCTCCTTGTTATGTTGTTGATAAATACTTGAGATCAGCATCATAGGATTGATGTTGTTATATATCAGATCGGAAAGTGAATTCGATAGCTGTCCGGAATTTAACCGTACGAACCAATCGAGATTCCTGTTTACCCTGTCGCTGATGTCTTCAATAAGTGCCTCCGCTTTCTCTTTTTCACCCAGGCGGTAGTAAGCTCTTGCGAAATACAATCCGTCGGTACCATAAGTCACAGCCGAAGAAGGAATCATCGTCGTGACTTTATCCAGTGCTGTGAGTGCTTTTTTGTTGTCTCCCGCCTCAATCAATGCGTCTACAAGTTGGATGAAAGAAAGACGGTAGGAGGATAACATGTTCCGGCAGGTTACATCAAGATAGATATCGGGTTTCTTTTCGAGTCCTCCCCACCTGAATTTGTTCACCATATTGTCGTAAGCCGCTTCTATGTTTACCCCGTTGTATAGCGGGGTTCCGGGTACCACTTGGTAGGTGAGGCCGTTGAGCGAGAAATTGCTGTTTTCGAGATTCAAGTAGAGATCGTGACTGACGGTGGTAGCGAAATAGATAGGACGCTTCCAATTCTCATCGTTGATATTGCCGAGCATCTCCATGATCATCTGCTCACTAAAAGAGACATACGACTTGTTTCCCAGATCAATATACATCTTGTGGGAGGCTTTGGCGGCGAGGCCTTTCCAGTTTACCCGGCTGGTATCCACATCGAGTACCAGTATGTTGCCGGGAATAATAGAGGTGTCATCGATATTGTAAAGTTTGGTCATCGGTTTATTTTGTCCCGTCTTCAGGTTCTCCATCGTCTGCTTTAGGGAAAGGGTATCTTTAAAGGCATTCACATCGAAATAGGTACCGAAAGAAACGGGAGGAACGTTATTTTGACGGAGTATATTTTCCTGTCCTTGCCTTGTGATTACGGGTACAGCGCTTCCCTCTTTGCCTGCATACTGCTGGCGTGTCCACCATATGGGTAGCGGATCCGACTCATACGCCTGTCGTAAAAGTTGGTCCACATACCATTCCGTCTGCAGGAAGCTGAGGTTGGTGACCCGCACGTCGGTACGGAATCCTTCGGTTTCCTGTACATACCAGAGGGGATAGGTATCGTTGTCGCCATTGGTGAAGAGAATGGCGTTCTCATCCACGCAGCTCAGGAAATTCATCCCGGTGTCCCTTGCCAGGGTTCTTCCCGAACGGTCATGGTCGTCCCAGTTCTGCGATGCCATCTGGATGGGGATGCAGAGGGTGGCTACGGTAGCCAGTGCTGTCGCGACAGTGGTGTTCTTTATATATTTCCTCAGGAAGTAACTGATACCCGCTACTCCCATCCCTACCCAGATGCTGAAGGCATAGCAGGAGCCTACATAGGCGTAATCACGTTCTCGTACCTCCATAGGTGTCTGGTTCAGGTAAAGGATGATGGCCAGTCCCGTCATAAAGAAGAGCAGGAAGACCACGATAAAACTTTGTTGCCCCCTCCTTTTCAGTTGTAACTGGTAAAGGATACCGATAATACCGAGCAGAAATGGAAGCATGTAATATTTATTGTGCCCCTTATTGTCAACGATATCGGGAGCGATATTGTCCTGCGGCCCCAGGCCCAGCACATGCTCGTCGAAGAAGGGAATTCCGGTGATCCAGTTCCCTGCTGTGATTTCACCGTGCCCCTGGATATCATTTTGCCTGCCGGAGAAATTCCACATGAAATAGCGCCAGTACATGTGGTTGACCTGGTAACTGAAGAAGAATTTCAGATTCTGCCAGAAGGTAGGCTTTTGGTTTAGGTCGGTCACGCCACCCCACTGTTCATACCCCCTGCTATGGCTCCTGAATCCCGGATTACCAGAGGTAGAGTGCATCCTGGGCAACAACATAGTGTTAGTGTATTTGTAATTGTATGACGTCACTTTCTTTTCATACCTGTCTTTTTGTTCGGGTGAAGTTTTTACTCTTGGTACATAGGTGAAGCTTTCGCCCTCCACGATAACCGATCCATTGGCATCCCGTACCAGTTGGGAGGCATACGTGGTGCCGTGAAGAAGAGGTCTTTGTCCATATTGTTCCCGGTTCAGCATTCTCCCGAGGGAAAAGATATCTTGGGGAGTATTCAAGTTGAGCGGGGGATTGGCATTCGACCGGATAGGGATTATGGCATAGGCGGAAAATCCTATGATAATGACCATCAGGCAGGTCGCTGAAAGATTGATGAGTTTGACCTCTAAGTTTTTATATCTGAATATAAAATAGGCACCTGCTGCAATGAGCAGCACCCATAACCATGCATTGCTGCCGATGAAGAGGACTCCTGTCAGACCCAGGCTGATAAAAAAAGCAGTTCTGGCACGACGTTCTTGTCCTTTGGAGGAGAATGTTTCATAGAGTGTCCATCCTATCGCTCCTAGCAGAAGTACAATGTAGACAAATGTACCGGTATGGTAAGAAAATCCCAGCGAATTTACAAAGAAGAGTTCGAACCAGCCGCCCACTTTGGTGAATCCCGGAATGACTCCCCACATTAATATAACGATCAGCCCGAAGGACAACAGAAGGGCCTTGATGCCGCCTTTCCAGTCGGGAGCCTCATTCTTCTTGAAGTAGTAGACCAGTACGATAGCCGGGATACACAAGAG
>Ga0129314_1000281_pt1 | contig 60392 bp, 28 predicted proteins | sample O1111metagenome_FD_94431 | JGI IMG/M metagenome (GOLD analysis project Ga0129314, IMG submission 94431) | Orangutan individual fecal microbial communities from fecal samples from Wisconsin, USA - O1111 metagenome | ecosystem: Host-associated > Mammals > Digestive system > Large intestine > Fecal... | reverse complement strand
TGTGCATAATCCAGTGGTGGATGCGCCCATATTTGTTATCCTCCCTACCGTAACGACTGGCGAGGAAATCGAGTGCGGCAGCGTAGCAATGGACACTCTCTACGGATGTCATATTAGGCATGGTGTAAAAAGCATTCTCTCCTCCGAAGTTTTTATCCTGTAGTAGTTGTCCCACTTTGGGGTCGGCAGACTGGCTTGCAGGATTAACCAGGACGATTGCTGCCACGATGATATTATGCCTGAAGGCTTCAAGCATCGTGCGATCGAATCCCTCCACGGTAGTACTATCGAAATAGTAGGTCTTCCCACCATACTCATGGGCTATTGTATTCTCCCTTTCGTCGAAGTACATAAACCGTGTGAACCAGATATTGACAGTGATACTGGTCGCCGGAAAATTAACCAGATCGGAGCTATATCCTCTTCGTATATGATAACCTCCAATACCTTTTCTTCCGGCAAGTTTCCCCTTCGGTAAGTTTCGTTCCGGTTTAATATAATCGGCATAGCGTGCTGATGAAAGAAGTCTATCCCCTTTGGCTACTACCCACTTGGATAGTGCCTGGTCATAGAGGAATCCGTCGATATTCACATATCTCTCCAGTTCAATGGAAAATGGTGATTGAGTCAGTTCCACCTCTTCATACTGTTCCAGCGAAGTGATGTTTTCCCACGGTTTTACCGCGTGAAGTATTGCATTTCCATCGTCGGAACGGTAGTTGCCCTCTATACGGAGAGTCGAATCCAGTACCTCGACACGAGTGATGGAGGAGTGGTAATTATTGGATAAATAGTTTGCAAATTTATCGTTGGCTTGTTGATCGAGTACTTTGAAAGCCTCTTTCTCCCTAATGATATTGTTTTCATTCTCATTGCGTTTACGGAAATAAATATTACGAATAATTATTTCGATATTGTCCTGATCACCAAAATCTAACCGGATAAAACCTTTTTCCGAATTCCAGTTAAAGTTTTCAATGGATTCACCCAAGTCTACTGAATATACAGCTATTTCTTCCGTTGCTTCCAGTCCCTGGCCTTTCTGGCTGCCTGCTAAGTTAGACCCGAAGGAACCGGTTTCTTCGGAGAAAAAGAAAACCTCGAAAAAGTTGATCCCCTTTACTGAACTGTATTCAAAGGTCAATACAGTTTGGCCCTTAGCGAGTGGCTTCTTTAATTTCTCCAGGAAAATATAGGGATCGTGCCCTTTCGTTGTTATTGTATACTCATTCTCTCCCAGCGAATCTATTATCAAATGGTTGGCAGTGGACAAATCGAAACGCATATATTCGGTATTTCCATTGTTACAACTTACTGCCAGTAAGCTTGCAAGTAATAATATAATGATGGGATATCTTGATTCCATAGTTATATGAGTTTTTTATATTATTTCCGGAAAAACAGGTGTTACTTTCCTAGATAAATCCTTGTAATATTGGCCTTGCCGGCATCTGAAAATGAAATTTTAATATCTTTCATAGCGCCCTGGTAACCAGGTACTGCGGATAAATCAATCCTATGTTTATGAGGATGACCGTCCGAAATAATGGTTTGTCTGACCGTTATTGCTGGTTTCGTTGGAAAGAGGGGTGCCTTCATCTCTTTCTCTTTTTCTACACTAAATTCCCCTTCACTCCAGTTCAGCCAGTCGGTAAAATCCGATTTACTGACCGGTCGGATTTCAACAACTAATTCCAGTCCCTTACCTCTTTCGGAGGTGAACGCACCTTCAATTTCCAGGAACGGAGATTCGGATGCTTGCCAGAATGTCAGAGGACTTATCAGTGTTGCGTTTTTTTCGAATTGTATATTTAATCCGCCTTCAATAGGGAATCCCATATCTTTTATTTTACCTTGATAATACCAATTGCAGCGTGAGTTTTCAAAACTCCATTCGGAATTCAATCTGGTGGTCCGGTTTTCTTTCGCATATGACCGGATATCATCCAGGGTGCCCAGAATGAATGATGTCTTATAAGTCCAACGAATGTTATGGTCAATAATCTGTCTCCCCACGGGTGCAATATGTCCTGTTTGTCCATCTTTTTCTCCGCCATATCCTTTGAACCCATCGTTGGGATGAAATCCTCCGTTGAAGTTCATTACTTCCGGTTGAAATACTCCTATCCCATACCCTTTTTCATCCAGTAATGCGGCCCAATTTTCAGGGGTATAAAAATGTATCCAGGGCCATCCTTTCTTATCGTTTTTGTCGACGATAACAGTTACAGGCTCACCGGTGAAAGGTTGATCTCCAAGATAGGCAACCAGTTTATACCAGGGACCGTTTGTGTAAACTGCGGGCATTTCCTGTCCAGCGGCGTGATACTGAGTTTTATCCTCCCTGTTGTTCACAAGGGTGGCCTCCATTGTGATCACATTACCTTCCAGCGTATAAAGGCTTTCAAACACGCATTCACCGGCAACACCTGTTTTATGGGGCCATTGCATCGGAATACTTCTGACAAAAATAGCATTATCTCCCCGTCTTTCACAGGAAATCACCTTTGAACGGTTACCTCCTGCATCTCCCGATTGAATGGGGTTCCATCCTAACCCTTCCCATTCAGGCGTAGGCCTTTCGCCATTTGGACCAATATATGGCCAAGGTCCGCTATAATAAGACATTTGTATCTGTCGACCCCAGTCGAAACTGTTGATCATGTTCTCACCGCCGTTGGCCTTGTCGGAGAGATAAGTGATTGCACCTCCCAGGGTTATATCCACGCCGAGTTTTAGTCGCTCATTTTGAATATACACCATAGAAGTGTCTTTACTGGGAGGAATTGTATGAGGAGAGGTTTGGGTGTTTCCACCGGTACATGCCATAAAGCCTCCTGGGCATAAGTATATGAGCAATAAATGAAGGTATTTTCTATACATTTTCTCCGAATTAAGTGTAAATGAAAAATCAGAACTTCGAAGACTCACGTTATTGTATTAGGGATCAACGAAGTTCTGATATAAAATATTAGATAAAGAGATTTTTACCAACCAGGATTCTGCCAGTCATCACCAGTGAGGGATTCTATTTTGGAAACCTCAGACTGGCTGATAGGAAACATCAGGTATTTATCTGTATTGGTCCCACGTTCTTGCAGTTTTATCCTATTGTAGATATAATTATCTCCATCTTTTGTTATTCTCATACCTGTAACGAACTTGTCGGTCTCGTTGAGTACCTTCCATCTTCTTACATCAAAGAAGCGGTGCTCTTCAAAAGCAAGCTCTACTTGCCGCTCGTTGCGATATCGAACCTGAAATTCTTCATTGGACAGTCCGGCTGGAAGAGGAGGCATTTCGGCACGCGCCCGGACAATATTTACAGCCTCTCTTGCAGAAAGTGCACCTACTCCGGTTGCTTTGCCAGGTACTGCTACATCAGGGCCACCTGCATTTGAAGCAGCCTCGGCAAAATTCAGATATAGCTCAGCCAATCTGAAAATTTTCATGAGTCCGTCATTATCCACATTCACATTTGACCTGTAGTCATTGAACTTCCTCAAATAATAACCGGTACGTGTAAACCGGATCTGAGTGATGTCATCAGAAATGCCGCAGTTACCTCCGACAAATGTTTCCACTGGGATTGGTGCAGGAGGAGGAGTAAAGGCTTCGATTTGAAAATCTTTGATCGTTATTTCGTATCCGGCTCCACCTGTGATATCAAATCGTAAAAAATGGTTTTGCGGTTCTGCTCCGCCATTTGCATTCACACCAAATCCAAACCTGGATATTGCTGAAGAAAGATCATATTCGAATCTCGTCCATTCGGAAGCTTGTTCAATCACGATGTTCTCTCCTGAAGAAACTCCTCCTTGTGGCCCGCCTGCCACACAGAAGAAAAACTCGGCGTTAGTCACTCTTATATTACTTTTGTATTGAAAGCTAATCACCTTTTTTTCGGCAGTGCCCAATGGTCTTCCAAGGGTGGTAGTATGGATCCATGGATCACTTCCGGTACTTCTCAGGGTGATTTCGCCATTATTCTCTGAAACCGAGATATTATTTATTGTGGAAGTAAATCCTAAGGGAAAGATATCTTTCTCTACATTACCACTGGAAAGCGATCTGGGAGAATTATTGTAATATATAGAGGCATAGAACCGCGGATCCCTTCCCTCATAGGGATTGTTTGGATCATATCCGGATACCGGATTTATAATGGGATCCAAGCGATCAGCGTCATTATATCCCAAGATAGGCATTTCTCCCGTAGCTTGTATTCCATATGCATCGACCAGCTCTTGTGAAGGGCCTGCACCTGCTTTTTCAGCACCTCCGGTGATGGGTGTACCTGCCCATTTCCAGACATTCGTTCTGGCGCTGGTTGATTCGAAGATGGTCTCTTTATCTACAGAACGACTTGGATCGGAACGGAAAATGAAATAATAGGCGTAAGCATTCTGGGCTACATCCCCACCTGGTGTGACGTTGAATAACTCAAATCCGTGTGCCAGACATTGGTCTAATGCTTCTTTGGTGATTTCTGTGGCTTTTTCCCAGGTATATTTACTCCCTGATATGTACCATAACGGACTTGCAGCATATAGCGCTGCCTGCGATTTGACAGCATATGCAAAGGCGCGGGTAATGGTTCCCCTTTCATTGTCACTTATATTCCAGCGGAAACCTATATCTGATTTTCCACTTTCAGGGATCGCCAATGCAGCATCGCAATCGGCAATGATAAAGTCTACACATTCTTCGAAAGTAGCACGGCGATCATTGGAAAAATCATGGGTAACTTCATAGGGTGTACTTATGATCGGTACGCCTCCATACCTTTTGATCAATTGTAAGTAGTAAAATGCCCTTAATACGTGCACTTCACCAATCCATCCGTTTTTTTCGTCTTCGTCGATTATTGCAGTAGCCATTTCAGGATCATTGATATTTACCAGAAAGGAGTTACATTTTCTGATCCCCTGGAAATAGTGACCCCAGGAGTACGCTCCTGCTACAGGATTGTTGGTGGAAGAGGTGCGGTTATTATACCAGTCGAATACGGCACCGCCTACACCGTCACTCGCGTCATGCGCTTCGTCACTAAAAGAGGCAAGAGGAGTTCGCTGGTTCTGGTACATGAATCCAACCTGGGGGAAATATGAACGGCAGGAGCCGTAATAGTTTCTTGTACGATGATAGCTGTTGAATATATCTTTAAGCGTTAATCTGCCGTCTGAAGGCAAATCCAGATCAACACAGGAATTTATGCTAAAGAGACTGACAGCTATTATACATATTTTAATAATACTTTTCTTCATGATCTACAATATTAAAAGTTTGCACTAATGCCAATATTAAAAATTCTATAAGGCTGGAACGTAGCTATACTTCCAATTTCCGGATCGATATACCTGGATTTCATATTGTCTAATGTGAACAAATTTTGAATGTTGAGTATAACTTTAATTCTTTCGGAACGAATTTTTTCAGATATCCTTTCAGGTAAAGAATATGCCAGCGTAACATTGCGCAAGCGCAGGTAAGAACGATCATTCAAAAAGAAATCATTAGCGACATGGTTCGTCGACGGTGACAGGGAGAGTGCGGGAAAACTGATCTCTTCGCCGGCCGCATACCGTTCGGGTGTCCAGGCATTCATATGGATATCATTGAATATCCCTTTTCCTTGATTTTCATAAGCCCCGATACCGCTTAAGAATTGTGAACTTTTTCTTACACCATGAAAAAGGAATGAAAATTCCACGTTCTTCCATGCGAATCCTCCTGTCAAGCTATATTCCTGCTGAGGGATTCCGCTGTATCCCATAGGAGCTTTATCTTTCTCATCGATAATTCCATCATTGTTCAAATCTTTGTAGATAAAATCTCCGACTCGTGGTGTACCAAAAGAGTAACTGAGTTTTGAGTTGGCAAGTTCTTCGGCCGAATTGAACATCCCGTTGCCGTTGCTCCTGTCAATTTCGTATCCCCAAAGTTGTCCAATGGAGAACCCTTCGGTGCGGTATGGATAAGCGTAATCATCTCCCAGTGGAGCCTCATTGATGCTAATCACTTTATTTTTAGCCTGCATGAAGTTTGCCTGGGCAAAAACTGAAAAATCTTTTGAGAGATGTTTGTTGAATCCTAATGACACTTCAAATCCTTTATTTTCCATCTCACCTTCATTCAGTTTTGGAAAATATGAAAGAGGAATTCCCTGGTATTCAGGTATCGTGTGACTGCTGTTAATCAGCATGTTGTTTACATGGTCGGAGAAATAATCAACATCGAGTGTAAACATGTTTAAGAATCCCAGATTGATGCCCACGTTCAGCTTTTTGATTTTTTCAGCCTCCAGTCTTGGATTTCCGATTTCCCGTTCCGAACCATCCGCGCGGATATTATCCAGGTAAAGGAATCTTGCTCCGCCAAGCTGATCATTGCCACTGATACCATATGACGCTTTAAACTTTAGTAAGGAGATCAATTGAGATTGAAAAAAATCTTCTTTGGATGCGATCCAGGCAGCTGAAACAGCTGGAGTAAGTGTGTATCGGTAATCGGGATGGAATTGTTCCGAACCGGAATATCCCATGTCTGCTTTTAGAAAATATCGATCTTTGTATCCATACAGAGCGGATAATCCAAAGTTTTGCCGTTTATAGGGTAATACATCACTAGAGGAGCCGGACGATTCTTTTTCCTGTTTTAAATAATAGGTATGAGCAGAAGCATTGATACTGTGGTCTCCAAAACGACGGCTATAATCCACACTCGCCAAAAAGTTCAAATAGTAGAAAAACACAGAACCTTTGCTGTAACTTAACGGAGTATTTTCGAACGTCTTATATTGAATGAAATTGTCTAATGTAGAAAAATCATCCTCCCGTATAAGCCTTTTATAACTCTGATTAGTCCCTGTTTCGTTTCGCACGTAGGTTTGATAGGCCATACTTCCACTAACAGAAAGCCCTTTCGTGAGGAAATCCAAATCGGACTTTAATCCTGCCTGGGCTATGATATTTGTCTCGATCACCGTACGATACCCGGACCGGTTCAATATGCCATATACAGGATTATCCAACCCTTCTACCGTTACTACCTGTTCGCTCATATCCGGATCCTCTTCATTGATGGGTGAAAGCGGGCCGTACATCGTAGGGGGTTGCTGGAAAATATAGTTATATATAGTCCATCCCATGTTTCCTCCTGCCAGTATTTCCCGTTTTACATTTCCTGTCAATCTCATATAACCGGATATGTAGTCATTGAAGTTGACATCCATGTTTGTGCGGAAGTTACCGATATTCACATTGGGTGTGGGATCATACTTTCTATTGGGTTCGTCTGTAATAATCAGGGGTTCTTCCTGATGCACAAAACTTAAATTTGAATAGTAACGGAACTTATCCGTACCGCCTCCCACATTCACACCTACACGTTGCCTCATCACATAATTCTTGATAAACTGGTCGAACCAGTTGTTGTTCGGGTATCTGGGATCGTCGCCTGCTGCGAACAGACCGATTTCCTCTTCCGAAAATTGAGAATATTTACCCAATCCATCCCGTTCTCCTGCCTCATTGCGTAGTCTTGCATATTGGGCGGAGTTGACAAATTGCGGACGCCTGGTCATCTGCTGAAATGAGTAGTCGGCATAACCCTCTACGCTCAATTTACCGCTATATCCTCTCTTTGTAGTGATGACGATCACCCCGGCTGATCCTTGAATACCGTATGCTGCTGTTGCAGATGCATCCTTTAATACCGATATGCTCTCTATTTCTTTGGGCGAAATAAACTCGATATACTGTGTAGGGGCAATTACGCCATCAATGATTACTAATGGGTTATATCCATTTACAGTAGAAATGCCCCGGATAGTTTTGGTGAAATTCCCGTATCCGAAGAAAGTCAGCTCGGCAATGTTATTTATAACCGTTAAACCGGGTAATCTCCCCTCATAGGTGTCGGACAGTACATTGGAAGGTGTTCTATCCAATATCTCCCCGGAGACGGAAGAAACAGCTCCGGTAATCGACTCCTTATTATAGGAGTTATATCCGAAATTAACGTCTCCTCCCATGTTGTGCGGATCGAAAGTGAGTTGTATCTTTCCGTCATTTATCAATTGATCTACGGAAATACGGGTATTCTGATAACCGGTTGCCGAGATATGAATAAATTGACTCTCCATTTTGGAGGGTAATTTAAAAGTACCGTCTTTGGCTGTTCGTGATGTAAATTTACCATCTTCCGTCCTGATCAGTGCACCCTGAATCGGTTGGTTATATTCATTCACAATCCGATTCAGTTCATTATCTGTTTCCTGCGCGTATGAAGACACGGCCATGAGTAAACAAATAATGTATAACGCTATGAATTTTATATTTTTCTCCATTTTATTCGTCATTATTGAAGTTACCATCCTGGATTTTGCCATTTTTCTCCCGTAACAGCTTCAAGAGTTGCTGCTTCATTTAAAGGCAGCGGAAGCAACAAATCGCGGTTTTGCCATCCACCCCTTGGGTTGCTCGAGATATTCCGTCGGGTGTAGGTAAAACTACCATCACTTTGTTTAGTGATGACCATTGCTGTAAACCACTTGCTTGTCTCATTTAAATCGCCGTCTGGCTTTTGCCAGCGCCTGATATCAAAATAGCGTTGTTCTTCCCATGCCAACTCTACACGACGTTCATTGCGTATGCGTAAAATCAGCTCTTGCTGAGATAAGCCTGTCGGTAGATCGGGCATTCCCGAGCGACTACGTACTTCATTCGTTGCGGCCCTCGCTTCCTCTAAATGGTTGGCTTCCGCTGCTGCTTCGGCTAAATCCAATAAAGTTTCACCCAGGCGATAATATTTCCATCTTGAATTATTGATTCCTCTATTGCCGCTTGCGCCGGGTGTAACCATTTTGTTGTGGTAATATCCCGTCCTTGAGGAACTGCGGTTTGTTATATCGAAGCTGGGAGCATGTGCTCCGCCGGTAAATGTTTCAATGGTTACTTCTTTACTGTCGAATATGATCTTGCTGCCGTTATGAAGCACTGTTTCTCCAAGACGAGGATCGCGGTTGGCATAAGGATTGTTAGGATCATACATTGTATTCGAAGTATTATAATTGGGCTGTAGGTGTTTTTCATCTAGATAGGGTTTGCTCAGGTCGAGCACCGGTTGCCCGTTTATTGTTTCAAAAGCATCGACCAGTTCCTGCGTCGGTGCAACACCACACTTGTAGGTGTTAGGCATGTTACTTCCAATATAACCAATATGCCAAACAAACACGTCGCCTCCCCGTACCTGGAAAATAGTCTCTCTGTCGCGCGGCGTGGCGGAATAATCGGCGTTTTGAGTGACCAACTGCCGGAAGGCGGCAGCAGGCCCGTTCCCATATACATCAGGTTGTGTAGTTTTGGTGAATAATTCATAACCGTTCGCCTTTAATTTCGTAACAGCATCTTTGGCTATAGTATAAGCCTCTTCCCAGTGGTTTTGACCTTCATTATGCAGAGGACTGGCAGCAAATAGCATTGCCTTTGTTTTCAGTGCTAAAGCCAATGCTTTGGTTACCCGCATGGCATCATTACCATTGTCAATTCTCCACGGTAAATTGGGTTCTGCAAGGGCTGCATCACAATCGGCGGTAATAAATTTTGCCACATCGTAGACTGATGACCGGGTCATGGAGGAGAAATCAGCATCGAAAGGCACGGTTGCTTCCAATACCGGTACTTTGCCAAACCACTTGATCAACTCCATATAGAAAAATGCTCTTAATACGCGGGCTTCCGCTTTGAAACGCCCTCTGTCGGTTTCCCTGTGCACAGCTGCTTCATCTATTACTTCAATAAATTGGGTACATAAACGAATTTGCTGCCAGGAACGTGTCCAGTAATCCGTATTTCCTCCTCCATGTCCATCATGGGCATCCCTTATATGGTGTGAACTTGCTGAGTTATTATCAGCATAAAGACCACTGGAAGGTATACCTTGTGCTTCCTCTGAATTATATCCATCATCGCTTGCGGCTATCACTAAAGCGTCAAAAAACCAATAACTATAACCTTTTTGGGGGATATTATTATAGCATCTGTTTAAAAGCCCCTCCACCTTATCCGGATCAGAAAGCACTTCATCCATCTGCATGTTTCCATCAGGAGCCATGTCAAGAGCATCAGTACAATTACTGAGACCCAGGATTAAAGGCAATATGATAAATATTAATTGTTGATATTTTTTCATATCTTATATTATTATTTTATTGATTAGAATGTAATGTTAAGTCCAAAATTTACCATCCTTGTCAAAGGATATACTAAGGTGGCGGGTTGTTCCGGATCCACAGTATCTATCGGCAACTTTTTGAAAGTAAGTAGATTATTCCCATTTGTATAGACTCTTATACTTTCAACGCCAATAGTTTTTAACCATTTGTCCGGAATGTTATATCCCAATTCTATGGTTTTTAAGCGTAGAAAAGAGCGGTCCATGATAAATACATCATTGGGATTCTGGCTAACACCACTTGACATTCCCAGGGCAGGATAAAGAATTTCTTCTCCGTTCGCATATCTTTCGGCAGTCCAGGCGTGCTTATGCCATCCACTATAAAAACCGACCAATGCAAATTCTGTTGCTCCCCATCCGCTGGTATATCTGCTGGTTTGTCCTACACCCGTAAAAAGAAATGAAAAATCGACATTCTTATAATTGAGTGAACCCGATAACCCATAAGTAACACGTGGGACATTCGGATGTCCTATAGGTACCATATCGCGGTCATTGATAACTCCATCTTCATTTACGTCTACATACATAAAATCACCTAGGCGTGGAGTTCCACCAACTTCATATTTCGGCAGATTATCTAATTCCTCTTGCGTGTTAATGTATCCGTTTCCATTACTGTAGTCTATCTTATACCCGAATGGTTGGCCAATACTAAATCCTGTAACACGGTTTCTATAGGCATAATCCTCTCCATACTGCACTTCATCGGCATAAATAACGGTGTTTTTATTGTATGCGTAGTTTACTTTCACTAAGAAAGAAAAGTCTTTATTGATTGTTTTCCTGTAGGTTAACTCAGCTTCATAACCTTTGTTATCTACTTCACCGATATTTACCCTGGGAATATTTCCCAGTGGCACACCTTGAAGTATAGGAATCGTATTACGTCTGATTAGAATTTTTTCGCGGTGTTCCTTAAAGAAGTCCACTGTCAGTGAAAGACTTTTCAGTAATTCCACGTCGATACCCGTATTGGTTTTCTGGGCTATTTCCCATTGGAGAGCCTCATTTCCCATTCTCCCTTGTACCACACTTTGCCCTCTTCCTAAACCGGGAAAGACACCACCTTCCATATTGATGAAACTTTGATAGAGGAACCTTTCATTTCCCAATTTATCATTACCCGTCAATCCGTGTGAAAATCTTACTTTCAGGTTTGTGAGAAAGGGACTCTCCCTCAAAAACGTTTCATTACTAATGACCCAACCAGCTGAGACTGCGGGAAAAGAACCAAATCGATTTTTTGGGGCGAATTGCTCTGAGCCATTATGTCCGTAGTTGAATTCGGCCAGGTACCTGTTATCGTAATTATAGGTTACACGGCCTACAATACCTACTATATTGTAAGGTAAATCGGCGCCTTCTTTATCCCAGTTATCACGCTGATAAAGAAACATACCGGTAACGTTATGTTTCCCGAAAGTCCTGGCATAATTCAATGAGGCTTGGTAATTCATATAATAACGGGTTGACATACCTTTCGATAAACTAATGGCCGGGTCCGTGTTGGAGCGGATTGGGCTGTAACCACTGGTTTCATTAGCATTGCGTGCTACATGAAAAGCATAGGAGTCTAAATCACGAACCCCCTGAAATACGGTATTGGCGTGACTGTCAAAGGCTATCATCCCTTTGGCTGATAATCCTTTGGTAATAAAATCCAATCCCCAATCCAATGTCAGGGAAGAGTTCAGATTATTGGTCGTTTCCTGGCGATAACCCCTTCGGTTTATCTCTCCATAGGTATTTCTATCCTGTCCGGATTGTGCTACTATTTCATTTTCCGGCACACCATAACCCGGAGCGGTAGTAGGTCCGGGATCTGTCGGTGGCGTAGCCCATGTGTAAGCGATCATATTTTCTACCATTCCGGCCACACTCCCACCAAACAGAGCAATGGTTTGAGGTGTGTTCATTTTCTCAAGATAAGTGGCAATATTCAGCGACGCTTTTAAATTACTGGCGATGTTGTAATCAATATTTCCACGAAAGTTATAGCGATCCATTTTATAGCTTGGGTCATAACCGAGGAAACTTTTCGGTTCGGTTTTAAAGTTACCTCCCTGGCCGATATAACCTGCGTTGAGAAAATAGGTAAATCGGTCACCACCCCCATCGAAGTTTGCATTTACACGTGTTTGTGGCGCCCAATCTCTAAAATAATCATGATAAACATCCCGGTCGGGATAGAATACACGGTCCTCACCACTACGATATTTATCGATCATGTACTGCGTAAACGGCAACTCATCCTCTGATGCTCCCGGATAGTCGTTCATATAAGCCTGGTTTCTTAGTTCTGCAAATTCCCATGAATGTATACGGTCGGCTTTCGCCAGAAATTTCTGCATGCTTTGGTCGACTGAAATACTAAGTCTTGCTTTACCGGGCTGCCCTCGCCGGGTGGTCACTATCACAACACCATTGGCGCCTCGCACCCCAAATACTGCAGTTGCCGATGCATCCTTAAGGATACTGATCGATTCAACTTCATTGGGGTCTATTTTACTTATATTGTCTCGTGGTACCCCGTCTATAAGGATAAGCGGGGAAGCGTCATTCAAGGTACCCAACCCGCGAAGGTAAAGATTAACCGCATCACTTCCCGGCTGTCCGGAGGTCTGGATAGCTGTTAATCCGGGTAAGCGACCAGCCAGGGCGGCAGATAAGTTAGCCGACGAGCTCTGTTTCAGATCTTTAGTGTCGACGGATGATATGGCTGCGGTAACAGATGCTTTCTTTTGTATGCCGTAACCAACTACTACTACTTCCTCCAGGAGTTCCGAATCTTCAGTAAGTACAACGTTGATCCTATTTCTGCCGTTCACATCTATGACCTGAGTTTGCATACCTACATAAGATACTTCTATTTTTGCATTCGATGGAACATTCGTGAGGGTATACTGCCCGTTAAAATCGGTAATCGTTCCTCTCTCACTTTGTCCAACAATTTTGAGGGTTACCCCAATGAGCGGTTCATCTTGAGTGTCCGTCACCGTTCCGGTGATATTTATATTTTGTGCGAATATTCCGATTGAATACATGCACAAAAAAAAGAACATGAACCTTTTCCCAACATTTACTGGAATTGCCTTTTTCATTCTTTCATTTTTTTAGATTATTAAATATGAAAATTATTTGTTTTCAAGGTGCTATGCGTTTATTTTTCAATTAATTGCTCCATTATTTTATAAAAATGGATAAAATATTGTTTTTATGTCATAGGCGGAAAATTTTTATGATTTTCAATCGATTCTTAAATAAAATGTATTGATAATTAGAAGTAAAATATCTTTTATTTATAGTTTTAGTTTTTAAACTATCAATAATACCGTGTCTGATTACAAGTCAAACAAATTTAGTTGCTTATCATTTTTTTAAACTCATACTCCCGAAAGGGTGACATTCTTTGAACTGATATGGTTTTTTACGTTCATATTTGGGATTTTACAACAAATGTGAAAAGTATTTTCAAATCGAAAAATAGGAAAATCGCTGAAAACTTTTTGTTTATCTGCATTACAGGTAAATCTACATTCGCTTTGTCAATATCGCTTGATGTAATATATTCAAAAATAGTTGATATTTTATAGTGAGAGTTGTAAAAAATGACAATTAAATAAAGATAAATGATATTTAATATAAATTGAATCTTGGGTAAGTGATTATAATATATAATATATTGTTGTTCAATAGTTATCCTTAATCGGTATCTCTGTCAATCAAAGGAGGGTATTTTTAGAAGTTCATTTCCTCACACCGGGAGGTACCTCTTTTGTTGCAAAAGTTAACCAAATTCATTTATAAAAGTGGAGTCAGTTAACTACAACTTCAATTGAAAAATCCCCCGGACCTACATTTTCAATGACGGCAAAGTTTCCTTCTTTCCGGTATTTCACTGGAATTCCATTCATTGTCACTTTTTGCGATTTAGCCCAGAAAGGTAAATAAACAGCTGCTTCTGTATTTCCAGGAATAGTTAACTTCATAGAAAAAGATTGTCGAATATTGTTTTGGAACGACATAAAAATATCACCTCTGACCGTTGGAACCTTAATTTCCGCCCATTGTAAGGAGCCCGGCTGAGGCTTTATCCTTATTTTACTAAAGCCCGGTGTCAGGGGTTCAATACCCATCAGTTTACGTGGAATGACACTGGCTGGTACAGTTCCCCAAGCATGATTCCAATCTAAATTAGATTTATATTTATTGTCCCATGCTTCCATTGTAATCGTACTTCCACTTCTGATCATATTATACCAGCTACGTTCTTCTTTTGATGTTAATAATGACAGTCCATAGTTTGCATCCCCAACTTTATATACAGCATCCATTAAGAATAGCGAAGTATATGGGCCACATGCCATTCCCCGCGAACGAATAAATGCCATTATGTCATTGATATGTTTTTCGGGGACAAGGCCAAAAGCCAAGGCCATCATATTGGTATGTAATGATGTGTGGTCTGTATCCACCCCGTCTTTGAATAGCCGTTTATTTTTATCCCACAATAACTTTTGAAATGCCTTGTAGGTTTCCTGAATGTACTTATTGATTAAATCCACATCATTGTTTTTCCCTAACAGATCGGCTAATATGGCCATGTCACATAGCGCTTTGTAATGGAGTGCATTTACTACAGCATTATAGGTTGTAAATACAAAACTGTCCGTTTCCCCTCCATGAGGCCAGTCGACCAAATCGGCCAGCGATCTGCGTATCGCGTGAATTTCCTTCATTAAATCAGGAGACTGTTTGCCTGTCCGGGTGCTTATCAGCCCGTTGTTCTCTCGTAAAGGCAATAATAATTTCGCTTTTAAATTTTCATATTGATGCTGCACCATACGTATATCGCCTGTATGGAGATAATCGTTATATGCCATCGGTACAGTGTGGAGAATACAGTCGGTGAACCAGGTTCCATTGAAAATCAGGTGTTCGATGGTTCTTCGGGCGATACTAAAATCCTTATCAACATAGTAATTACTGAGTTGATTTACGATGGCATCTGCCTCATAAGGAATTCTTTCTCGGTCTCCATCCACATAAATGCCCGCAAAGGACACCGCTTTTACACTATATTTACACAATTCCCATACCGCATTTAATATTGAATCGGAGCTATTAAAATAAGAAGCAAAATCATCGAAAGGGTAAAATACCGAAGAACGCACAATATTTCTTTCTTTCAGGGAACCTTGATATCCCTCTATCTCCACATAACGGAAAGGCAATACTTCTCCGATATATTCCGGCATAGGGATGGCCATAGAACCTGTGTTCCGTTTGTCTGGTGCAAATTTTAACTGATATGTATATTTTCCTTTCCTCAATAGAATTGGATATTCGGCGTACCGTATTGTACCGCCCGGCTTCCGGTTGATGCTCCCGTCCGCATTGACTGCTTCTCCCAATCTCACCATTACGATCGCTTCGTCCTTATCCGATTCGAGTGTCAGAGATAATTGTCCAAAAGCAGCTTTCCCGAAATCCAGGTAGAGTATATTGTCGGATTTTCGTATGCCTGACGGTAATTCTTCAGTCTTTTGCAACGGATAGAAAGCGGTTTTATAATCTTCGAGAGTATCGGCAGTACGGAATTCACAAACCGGAGACCATGAAGAGACTTGATCTTCTCTATTCCATACCTTCACCCGCCAGAAATAGGTAGTTGAAGGAGCAAGATTTTGTCCGTTATATTGAACATTTACAGATTGATTTGATTCTACTTGTCCCGAATCCCAAATATTTCCAATTTCTTTTTCACAGTTTTCCCGACTATCAGAAAGAATAATCTGGTATGCCGACTGGATATTGCCCGGTTTACCCGATAACTCCCAACTAAGAGAGGGCCGTTTATTAAAAATCACTGTCCGTTCCTCATTACCTGCAGGAACACCAACAACATAATGACCATTGGAAACCTGAAGATCAGGATGAAGCAGTAAGTCCACTTTTAAACCCGAAACCTGGATCTCTTGCCCATTTAATGGTATCAGGTATGATAAAATTAGAACCAGTATCACGATATGTGGTCGTTTTCTGTAATTTGTTAGAGATACCGCTTGTTTAGATCTACTTTTTTTCATACGCTTGAAAAGTTTAAATAAATTGTTAATTTGGATGGGCTAATAACGAAATGATTGTCTCTCTTTCATCTCATTTTTTCAGAATTAATACCCAATCATTCTCATTTTCCGGATTTCCGGGCGCATTGAAAACCAGATCGCCCTTTCCCGTCTTTATTTCCCTTCGGAAGGGCTTCATTGCTTTCGATTCTTCACCATCGATCCACCACATTCCGGTTCTGGGATTGAACCAATAGGCGTTCATCTTTCCCTTTAATTTTGTGAGGTCGAGATGAATATCCTTCCCTGCGGCAGTATAGACCATTGCCCAGCTCCCATCCTTCCCGCGCATGGCGGTAATCCGGTCTGAATGTCCACCCTTTATGGACGATGCTGCCGTACCGCCTCCATCACCATCCTCACGGGTATTTCCATCCCCGATTGTCTCACCCTGATCCCCAATGATTAACTCCTGGTCGGGGGTCCTGCCCAAATACTGCCTGTCGGTCCATATTTCACGTACGGCGTAGTACAGGTATCCCATTTGACGAAGGCCGGGCAATTCAAGGTAGCGTCGCCAGTCCCCGGGGAATTTCCAGGCGTCGGAGCCGTAGGTATGTCCGAATCCACCTGAAAGGACAGTCTGCCAGGCCTGGTACCTCACCCCCCAGTCCGTTATCGCCCCCTCGTAGCGGCCCTCGCACAACCAGGTCGGCTTGACGGGTTCCAACCCGTAATCCTTCGGCACGGAAACAATCTGGTCATAGGGAGTATCCTGGATAGAGTTGAATGTCAGCCACTCCTCGTGATGAAACCAGTCGGAGGAGTTTAACGCCCATTTCCTCGGATGGTACGACATGAGTGGCTTATGATTGCCGGTCTTCCCGCCCCGGCTTGCCAGGGTGCTGTTTACTCCGTCGGTAATCCCCCTTGCCATGGCATTGTAGACGCTCCGGTAGTCGAGGTCCCCGTAGACAGCCGACCGGTCTCCCCCCACCATCCAGATCACATTTTTCGAGTCACCGTACCTTTCAGCCACCCAATAACCGTATCCATAGGCATTCTCCTCGTTAAAGATGACATAATCATTGGGGTTACCGTTGAATGAGCCTGAGAACCAGTCCCCCCAGGCCGGATGCAGGACAACATACATCCCGTTTTCATCTGCTTTCCCGATAACCCAGTCCAGATGGTCCCAGAAATCATATTCGTCCGGGGAGTCGGGATTATTCCCGGGAGTCAGGACCGGTTTTAGCGGGTCGGGAAGATCCCCTTCCACCAGTTCGAAGGCGTAGTCACCGTAGAAGTTCAGCCCGGGATCAATCATGTTCAGGTCGAGGATGATTATCGATATGGCATTGATCTTCTTCTCTTTCAGGTTGGAGAGCAACTCTTCCACATCTTCCCGGGAGCCGTTTCTCAAGAGCCTCCAGACGGTAAAGCTGTTCAGGAATACCGGCTTCTCTTTCGCCGTGGCAAGCAGATGAGGGTTCTTCCTGCTTACATGGAGTTGTTCAACATCTTGTTCTTTGGAATACGGCTTATATACCATAGAAGTCCCTTCTCCTGATGCAGTCCCACTTCCATTTATTGTTACAGGTCCCAGAAGTCCCGATTTTTGGAGAGGAGAGTCGGCTGAATAATGTTTATAAGTGGTGAAAGTGTATCGTTCACTGGGTCTCTTCTCCTTGTTGATGATCCAGTCGGGCCATTGACCATGCTGGATACCGTCGTCGGGCAACTTTTCATCGCCGATCAACCGGTTGATCCATAAATTGGCCACTTGAATTTCCAGTATATTATTTTTGCTTTTCAGCAATGGCGTTATATCAAGCTTCCAGGGATATGTCCAGACAGTGCCTGCATCTTGTCCGTTCAGTTTTACCTGCGCCATGTTCTTTATATCTCCCAGATCGATATAGATTTTCCGGAATTGCTCTGTCATTTCGGAAGGCAGATCGAATTCGATGGTGTAGGTGGCGATTCCGGAGTAATATTTAATTCCCTCGAGATGATGATCGCTCCAATCGGAAAGCGTATCAAACTGAATCTTGGCAGGACCTCCGAATGTAGGATCGAATGATACGTTCCAACTGCCATTTAATGTAGTGATCACCGATTCGGGATTGAAAAAAGAGTCATAGCTATCGGTTTTGTGATTCTTATCGAAGACGATAAAATAACTCTGATAAGGTTCAAATTTGAGTTTCATGGAAGTGAGCTGGTGATCGCCGATGACTTCATCAATTTTGTAAATCTCTCCTGTGATCGGATCCCATAACATCGGGTTGGTTTTGGCTACCCTGAAACTACAACTGGCGGTAATGGGAGTATCGGTCTTGTTGGAAAGAAAGTAGACATCCCACTCTTCTCCGGTTCTGTGGGTATAACGGACTTCTTCCCGGTCGGATTTGAAATCTTCGGTCACGCCTGTCTCCCGAAGCGTTTTAGCGATAATATTATAATGAGGGTATAAGTTGTCGGTCTCTTCGGCGATCACCTCTCCCCATGTTATTTTACCTTTTCCGTAGCTTATTGTTGATAATTGCTCCGGCAACTCAAGCGTTCCCCAGACTGACCTGGCCATCTCTTTCACTTCCCTGTCGCAATCGGGATAGCCAACGAGGCTGGGCGACTGAAGGGGAGGAATTCCGATGATGTGCGCCCCGTCGTTCACGAGCGATTTGATTTTTTGCAATAAGGCGGGAGTCATGGTCTCTACGGAGGGTAGTACCAGTATCCGATAGGATGCTCCACTTGGAAAGAGGATCATATTGTTCTTTACAGTTGCCTGATATAACTGACTTGGTGCGATTCCGTCAAAATTAAAACCTTTCCGGTCGGGGATAGTATCTGAACCCGACATGGCTGAAAAGGGCGGTTTGAAAATATGGGGCGCCCCTTCCGGAGTTAAAAACAGGATGTCTGCCACATGCTTCCCCTGTTGCAGGATGTATTGGCAGCGCGAGACATAGTCATGATAGCCATTTACCATGGGCCACCATGTCTGGCTCCGGTCCCAATGTACGCCGTATGGCCCCATCGTGGCTCCCGGTTTCAACGAGTCATCCAGGAATTGATTCTGGAATGTGTGATACACAAAACGGTTGATCCCGGTGGCAAAGGCCCAGTCTCCCTGGTTTTTCATCACTCCCGGATATTGTTTCCATCCTTCGCCGGGATCGGCGGTGAATGCTTCCGCGGCAATAATGGAATTGCCGTTTATGTGGCCGATAGAGGTTGCCTCTATACAGCTAAAGGCGGAGTTGAAGCCTAATCCCTTGCTCCAGAATTCGCACATCGGGACATCGGCTACCGCCCCCAGTTCAATATCAGCAGCAGGATTCATATCATAGGGCTCAATGGAGAAACCCATATTACGTTCTCTGGCATACCGCTTTGCTTCCTGCGCATGGTTTTCGATAATTAATTCCTGCGATGTCAAGCGCAAATCCCAAAGAAACCGCTCGCTTATCTGCCTGTCCTCCACTACGACACCTGTGAATACAGGATAGAAATGCAACGGATCATATCCTCTTCGTTTTTTGAATTCTTCCCTGAAATTTTTGCTCCAGTTTTGTGCACCCATTTCCCAGCTATCCATATGGAGTCTCTTTAATCCTCCTTTTGCGTTCTTGTCCGGTATCCCTGTTTTCTCCAACAACGAGCCGATGAAATGGTCCAAATGTTTGTTGAGCGCTTCCTTGTCGAATTTATCCGATTCAAACCCCAACCCCGGGAATGGAGCGGGTCTGGTGGATGCTCCATTGTTACGGCTCACGAACCGCATCACCGTCCATTCACCTTCGGGTGCATCCCATATCAATCTCCCGTTTTTATCCATCTTATCGGTCAGGTCGATGATTTCTGCTCTATCGATCCCCCGGTCTCTTAAGGTGGGAGGAATTATCTCCGAAACAAAATAGGGTTTCACTCCGGCTACTGAAGTGTAGGGCGGACGGTAATAGAGCGCTTTTTCGTCGATATCGTCAATCAATTCAATCGGACCTCTATCGGGAAAAGCAATCACGGCAATGTCTTCATAGTATTGTGACCACTGCTCTTGCATTTCTGCGGGTAGTCCGAAAAAGGGCCTTTTAGGAGCCGGGACAGGCAAGGTAATATCGGTTTTCTTCCCTCCTTTTAGGCTCACGGATTCACCTACAATATGTTGCATCGACTCTTCGGGTTTCACCCAGGGGCCACCACTTCCGGTCCATCCGGGACCCAAACCCAACGAGATCTCGATCCCTAATCTTTCTGCCTCCTTCACCGCATGGGCGAATAGTTGCTGCCACTCTTCACTGAAAAAATCAATATCTCCTCGCGGAACGCCCACATTTACCTCCAGATACATCAGGTTGCTTATACCAGCCTGCTTCATCGACTCGAGATCTTTAGTGAAGGATTCCTTGTTGATATTCCCATCCATGAAATACCAATATACGCCCGGTTTGGCAGAATCGGGAGGAGATTTGAATCCCTTCATAAGTAGGTTGATATCTTGTGCACCCAGAGTTGTGTAGCCAATAAAAAGGATAGCAAGGAGTGAATATTTAATTGTCTTCATCGTTTGATTTATTTGATATTTACACCGAACTTATATTCTCCAGATCGGAGTTTCAGAATTACTCTCCCGTTCTCTTTACTCACTATTTCAATATCTTTTGATGGTTCGACCGGTTTGTTGCTTTCCTTGATCATATCCAGACCTGTTGCCTGCAGATAAAGAGTAGCAGTAGTGTTTGCCGGCACCTTAAAACGATATTGACAGAGATCCCCATTCATCTCCCAACTGCTCTCGATCTTGCCATATATTGAGTCATAGTGCCCCTTTGCAAAAGTCATCTTACCCGTTGGATCCGGCTCAGGTTGCAGGATAAAGTGCTTGAATCCGGGATAATTTTCATCGCGTTCTATTCCCAATGAATAGTTGTATATCCAGGAACCGATTGAACCAAAGGAATAGTGGTTAAAGGAGTTCATGGAGTTATTACCGCTAAATCCATGTTCGCGGGTATATGAGTTGAGCCGTTCCCATATGGTGGTGGCACCTTGTTCTACGGAGTAGAGCCACGAAGGATAACCGGTTTGCTGTAATATCCGGTAGGCTGTTTCAGAATGTCCCAGATCCGATAATACCCTGTTGATCCACGCCGTGCCGATAAATCCGGTCATCAACGAATAGGGGGAGTAAACCGTCTCTCCATCCTTTTGATAAGGGTTTTCGATGCAATCGGTCAATTGTTTGAGTACAAGTTCTTTTATTTCTTCGTGACAGATATCGAAGGCCAATGGAAGCAGATAAGATGTCTGTGTGCCAATTAGTTCACCTTTTCTTTCAGATTGTCTGAACCCGGAATGAATAGTCTGCCCTGTCTCGGGGTTGAAATAGGTGTTGTTGAAGAATGCTTTTCGTTCCAGGTACAGCTTATGGAACCATTCAGCATCCTCTTTCCTGTCGAGCACATTTGCCATACGATGCATTAATTTCAGGTCGTAGATGAAGTAGGCCTCCCACAGCAACGTATTGTCATTCTTCTCCTGTTCCGGACCGAGCCAGTCGCCAAGGAGTCCTTCGGTCAATATCCCGGTTTCAGGATCAATAAATTCCACTAAATAACGGATATATCTTTTCATTGCCTCATAATGATCGGCCAGGAGCCGTTCATCATTGTACTGCAAATAACTTTCCCATGGCACCGTAATGCCGGCGCTGCCCCACAGTATACCGCCGAAGCCGCCTCCAATGGGTGCCACATCGGCAAACCGCCCGTCTTCACGTTGGGTATCCCTCATCGCCAGCATATGGCGGTGGAGGAACTGGGGAATGTCTCCAAGATAGGTGGCTGTCCGGGAAAAGACCGATATATCTCCGCTCCAGCCCATCCGCTCATTGCGTTGGTTACAGTCGGTGGGTATCGACAGAAAATTGGAGAAGGTAGACCAGGTGATATTCTCCCAGAGCTTGTTTACTTTTGGATTGGAGGTCTCGTAATGGGAGGCCAGTTCGTGGATGGAACTCAAGACGTGACCCTTGACCGCCTCCAATGGGAGGGGTTTGTCAATCCCGGTGATTTCGATAAACCGGTAACCATGGAAGGTGAAGCGCGGATGAATAGTTTCATTGCCTCCCTTTGTGATATAAATATCCTGCGCCATGGCACCCCGGATATTTTCGAGCATAATCATTCCCTCGTTAATCTTGAACTCGGGCAGATCGGGATATTTCACCTCGGCAAATCGTAATTTGATTTCTTTGCCAGGCGCTGTTCCTTTCAGTGTGATTTTGGGTATACCGACCATGTTCTGTCCCATATCATAGAGATATACTCCGGGTCTGACCTCTTCCATTGAAATGGCGGTGAGTTCCTTGATCTTCTTGACGGTTTGACCATACTGGCCAATCAGTTTCATTTCGGAAAAATCATTCACAGCAGGCATCCTGCCAATTTCAATGGCTTTGTCCTCTGTGATCGCATTTTCCTGGTTGACTTCCACTGCCTTCTTCCAGCCTGAAGCAGTATAGGAGGCCTCCGTCCATCCCTCTATCACTGATTCTTTCCGTGCATCATATACTTCTCCCTGAAAGAAACTGCTGTAGATGATAGGGCCATTGTCGAAATATGACCATCTGTCGGGGTTACTCACAACTGTTTCTTCCGTACCGTCTGCATAAGTGATTACCAGTTTGGCAAGGAGTGATTGCCTGTCGCCAAACAGATTCCACAAGTATCCCATATAGGTGATTGCGCCACTCCACCATCCTTCGGCCATCGCCACTCCCAAGGCATTGTCTCCGGCTTTGAGATGGTTAGTCACGTCATAGGTCTGGTAGAGATGATGCTTGTTATATTGCGTCAACCCGGGATTGAAATAATCATCACCAATCTTTTCACCGTTGATATATGCTTCATAGACTCCTCTCGCGGTAATGTAGAGACGTGCATCGGTGATAGCAGCCTTTTTAGCCGTGAAAGTTGTTCTGAGCAGTGGCATCGATTTTCTCCCGATATTGGTAGTAATAAATGTGCTGGCATCCGATCCGTTTACCTTGTAAGAGTTGTCGTCTATTGTCAGGTTTTTCTTGTTTGCGAAAACGCTCTCTTTCCCACTTTCGTTCAGTTTTTCGGAGAAGAGGATATTATTCGGTACCCGGTAGTTGCGTACTTCCAAGTCGGAGAAATTTGCCGACTGGCCCGGTTTCGTAGAGAACCCAATCTCGCAAAGCAATGGGAAACAGATATAGTCCCAACTGTTACCTACCGGGTTGATGGTAACCATGCCGATTTTGTTCGATTCCTCCTCACCACCGACGTAGAATTCGGTGTTGCTATACATGGTTTTGAGGTGAATGAAATGCCTGTCGTATTGATTCTCCCTGTAAATAGTGGAAGTAGGAATGGCCAAGCTTCGAAACGGAGTTTCCTTGCTATCAGCGGGTGCATATCCTACCCGATACACATGTAAAAATGCATTTCCTCCTGCATTTACCTGGGAAATATCGAGTTCCACTTCTATATAGGATTCATTCCTGTCATTTTCCAGGTTATAGATATTCCTGTTCTTACTCATCAACCGGGGATCGTTGGCCCCAAAGATAAATCCGGCTTTGGTACTGTTGTTCTCCTTGCCCAATTGCAAGGTGTAATTGATATTGTAGGTGGGCAGATAATCAGGATAGAGCACCAGATCATCGTCGCCACCCCCAATCCATTTTGCACCGCTCCATGCTTCAATGGAGGGATTCATCAATCCTGTCTCAAACCATGACTGTGCAGATAATGGTCTGTCATCCTGATCCCACACTTGGAGTGTCCAGTGGTATCTGGTACGGGGTTGCAGCGTTTTTCCTGCATATTCGATATTAAGGGATATACCATTTTTAATTTTCCCGCTATTCCATACTTCTTCTCCGGCCTTATTGAGAACGGTGATCTGATAGGCCGATTGCGATTGTCCACGCTTATTGGAAGCCATTTGCCAGCTAAAACGCGGCTTTGCGACATCGATCCCCAGAGGGGTCTCTTCATATTCAGTTTTTAGAAAAGAAAGTTCAATGCTTGAACAGGCAGTGAACATCAATAGTAAAGAGAGTAATAGAATGATTTTATATTTTATAAAAATGATATTCATGATTGTTTTTTACTTTGGGTACATTTAAAAATATCAATCGGTAAGTATCTGTTACCTGGTTACTTGCTGATCGGAAGCATTTATTTATTGTCCCTGCCTGAACAGCACAGGCCGTACAAAAGAAGTAAGGTCTGTAATTGCAATCGTCTGTTTTTTGTTATTTATAGATCCAGTAATTCAATGTGTGATTAGGTGTTTTCAAAACGACTTTCACAAAATCTGAATTCTTAGGGAACTTAACAGGGACAGAAGCCTTTTCTTCCCTGATATTTACTTCGCCGATTTTCTGGTAGGTGTCTTTTCCCCCTTCTTTGATGTTGTTCGTGAAACTAACCAGCACTTCTGCTTCTATATCTTTCCCCTTATTGATAGCGTTCCAGCTAATTTCCAATATCTTTCCCCCACTCAAATGACCTTTCAGATCAAAAGCGTCTACCTCTTTCAATATAGAAATACCATCCAATTCATATTGCGTTTCAGCTGGGATCTCCACATCCAAAAAACCACAGATGGTAGGGAGAAGATCAACGGCAGCCGTACGATAATTGAGGGCATACTGATTGATATCCTTTTTATTCATTACCATCCATGTATGGCGTTCATTATCGCTTTGCCCTCCGTGATGTCTTGCTGTAATGGGCGTTCTGCCATGATCGGTTACCACGACAAAGAGCCAGTCCTCTCCGAATTCTTCCTCACGTTGTTTTACTGCATCATAGATCAGCCCGACCAATGCATCCTGGAAGGTGATGGAATTATACAGCTCGGGACTATCCCCATAGTGATGGCCTACATCATCAGTATACTGCAGGTAAACCCATGACAGATCGGGTCCGTTTTTATAAATAGTCTTTGCGGTTGCTATGGCTACCTCTGCATCGATCCTCTTGATGTAATAACTCTTTTTGTCGTGGGGATAGTTTTCGGTGTCTACTTCAAGCCCATCAAAATGGTAGTCGAATTTAATTGTTCTGGTGGCAGGTAGTCCTTCCCCAAGCAGTTTGGTGCGGTTGTCGAGCCAGGTAGAAAAGATTCCTATTTTTCCATCCGGGTAAGCATCTTTGTAGAGTCTGAACAGGGTAGGGTAGTTGTAATTAGGATCATTCAGGCTATTGTCCCAGACGTTATTCTTATGTGCCCACGTTCCGGTGACCAGGGTGGCATACCCGTTAGCAGAAATAGTGGGGGTCTCGGAATAACCACCTCTCTCACCTCCCACGTAAGAGTTCAGGAGAACACCCTCTTTCTCTATCCTGTTCAGATTGGGAGTGCTTGCTTTATGGATGACATCTGTCGGGATACCGTCCATAATAATATAAATTGCTTTTTTTACCGGAACCTGGGCGAAAGAAATCAATCCTATCACCCATAGTAACCCTATTAATCCTGTTTTTTTCATTGTCCTATTTTTTTGAAAATAGATGTAAGCTTTCGGCTTGTTTTATTCGATCTTTGTTAATCCTTCAAAACTGAAATATTGTTCGGTAATATTCAGTTCCTCTACCGTTTCACGAGTCTCCATGGTTTTCAGATGGGCGGTGTTGAACCCTCTTCCTCCATCGTTATTATAGACCCATGTTGGAGTGGGCCACAGACAGGCACGAAATTTTACCGTGTGGTAAAAATCCATAGAAACGCCCTGTTGTCCGTGATGCGACATCTGAATGTAATCACAATCCAACTCGTCCCTAAAGGGACCATTCAACAATTTATCCCCTGCTTCCTTTCCCGTATCGGCCAGAAAGAGTACGGATTTTACAGGATCAGAAGCCCGTATGACTACGCTGGAATTGTTATAAGGATTAGTGCCTGCCAGTTCTTCATTTTTAATTCCCAGAATTTTAAATGTACTGTTTTCGAAAGTGAAAATCATGCCGGGAGTTACTTCGGTAGATTTTATTCCTGATTTTTTTACGGCCTCGTAATACTTCACGGCATCTTCTTTAGAACCGGGTTCCGCATTCAAGAGGTTCTCTGAAAAGGTAGATTGGCAAATTTCGCGTATAGTAATCCCTTTGGGGTCTTCCAGAATTTTTGTCAAGGTTCCGATATGATCGCCATGGGGATGGGTTACGAACCAACAATCTACCACATTACCCAATGCACCTAAAAATCCTCTCAGATAACCTTCTTCTTCTTTTACACCTCCGTCCATCACAATTATTTTGTTATTGTCTGTACGGATTACGTAGGAATTTCCGATCGTATTTATTTGAGAAGGTAATTGCCAAAGAGTGAAGGTATCATCTTGCTTTGAAAATGATGGCTGTTGATTGAAATAACCCAATTTCTTCCAACGGCGTTCGGTATTTTTTATCCGCTGGCAAAAATCCTGATAATCCTTGTCTGCTGCCTTAGTCCAGCCACATTCAGCATAAGCGGCAAGACGCGGGAATGTTTGATAATATATACGGGTTACATTGGGAGTATATTCTCCCCACATCTGACAGCCCGTTCCAAGTATTTTGGACTCTTTAGACTTTTCAAGACCATCGGGTATCGGATTGAACGAATAGGCCTTTTCGAGAGGTATCACTTCGTAGGGATAGTCGAGATAGGTGAAATGACGGTTGGAGTTCACCACATCATGACTCTTTTCGATAGCTTTGTTCACAAGGCTGATATCTCCATCCCAAAAATGAACGATTGTACCTTCGGCCAGTTTTTCCGATTGACCTTCTTCTATATGGGCTTCGTTCCGGATATTATCTCCGGTAATTTCGTTCCAGCCCATCATTTTTACACCTTTCGATGCAAGGTACTTGGAGAACCTGTTGATTGACCACACCTGCAGATCGGCAAATGTCGGAATATTGTTATCCTCCATGAACTTTACGATTTGTGGGTTATTACGCCAGTGTCCATAATCGGCCTCATCCCCACCGATATGCAAAAGCTTTGACGGGAATAGTGCAATCACCTCGTCCAGAATGTCATGAAGGAACGCTTCAACCTTGGAGTCGGTCACATTGTAAAGGTCACCCCATATACCTTTTCCCTCCTTGCTACTACCTGCACCAAGCCAGGGATAAGCGGCTATGGATGCGGAAGCGTGTCCCGGCACTTCAATTTCAGGCATAATCTTTATCCCTCTCTCAGCCGCATATTTTACTACCTCACGAATTTCATCCTGAGTATAGTACATTTTCTTGCCGGGGAATGTTTCATCCCATTTTTCAGGTGTAAGGTCTCTGTGAGAGAAGTCGCGTTTGGAACCGATTTTCGTGAGTTCAGGATATTTTTTGATCTCAATCCTCCAGCCCAGGTCATCGACCAGATGCCAGTGAAAAGTATTCATTTTCAGGCGTGCCATTTCATCAAGCAATTTCTTTACCGTTTCCATTCCATGGAAATGCCGACTTTCATCGAGCAGAAATGCACGCCAAGGAAATGCAGGTTCGTCAGTGATAGTGCAAACAGGTAATAAGATGTTGTTGTCGTCTACCTTCACTATCTGGCTCAATGACTGGAGTGCATATAAGATCCCGTTTTCGGAAGAGGTGGATATGGTTATTTTACCTTTGTCGGTAATTTGAAGTTGGTAAGCTTCGGGGTTCCGGGATAGTTTTCTGTTTGCATTTACGACGATCAACGCCCTGTTTTTTTCATTTACATCAGCAACCTCAATATCAAATTCTTTAAATATAGAAGAAAGATATTCTCTGCTAACACTCAATTGAGAAGGAATGAAAATGGTCCATTTTTTTTGTACACTGACTTGTTCGCCAGAAGTGATTTCCTTTGCTGGTTTGGGGACAATAGGCAATGAACTGTTTGATTTTACTGCCGGAATAATAGAAAGACATAGAAAAAAAGTAAGTATCAGGTTTTTCATCTTAAATATATATTTTTTTAACTATGGTGTTGCGAAATTAGATATAATCTTAAAAGAATGTAAAAAAATTAGACAAATATAAGACTTATCATACCCTGTTCTACTGTGTAATATGATATAAAGTAAAAGAATAATGATACTTGCCTAGAGTCGTTAATGCCTGTACGATTAGGAATTGCAACCCTGAATGGTATCTTTTTCGATTAGTACCAGTCTGGTATAAAGAAGGATATTGATTTTTATTATGTTATCTTTTATGAGACAACTGTTATGGGTATATCTAACATAGAAGCATACTTCTTCATGACACCGGTTACATGTCCGATGCCGATTGAGCAATGATGAGAGGGACCGGTCATGCTCCATCTCTTAATGAATTCTTTGGCTGAAACGGAAAATTTATACCGGCTGTTCAGGTTACCGATATTTAGGATGGGTCCGGGTACTGATTCCCCTTCAGCAGCAAGGAGTGATAGACCATCATTACCCTCTACTACGGATAACAGGGTTACGGGGCCATGTTTAACCGACATTTGTATAGAGAGCCCTTTGCCGGGTTTACCATGGTATACGGGTAAAGGTACCAGACGTGCTTTCTCTTCAGAAATGATGAAGTGAGCAGGCCCGTCATGCCCAAGCATAATAATATCATCGTTGAAGTCCATCGCGTAAAATTCCGAGAAACAGCCACCAATTCCCATCAATGCCATCATCTTCATTGCTTGGACATTTTTAATTTCATATTCTCCGGCTATGGGAATGTTTCTTCCGGTTAATAAAGTATTGCCGGCTATTATAGAGGTGATAATATTTTCATATTTGTTTCCATTCATACCGGCATAATAATATGCCATTGAGCCCAATCGGTGTCTTTCTACCAGCTTATCCAGCGCAACAGAGGTCTGTGCAGCTCTTTCGATCTCATACAAAGAACAGGATGGGTCGATCACAAAAGATTTTTCAAACTCTCTGATTTTTTCTTCAATCTCCTCTTTTCCGACAGATCTCCTTATTTCTGCCAACTCACACATTTCGAGCACTTCAATATGTGTCCCGAAAGTTGTAGTTTGGAGTGTCATATCGGAATACACATCAACCATTCCTCCATAGTAATTACCAAGCACTCCCATGCGGTTTCGTCTCATTCCAGCAGAGATTTTTGCGGCTGCAATCCATTCTGATATCTCTTTCCACGCGTCGCTATCATTCAGATATCCCGAAACGATATCATATTTGATATGAGCCCGGTTGAAGACAGATGAGAATTCCGGGACAGAACAGGCCTGACAGTTTGCCAGCCATTCGCCGGTCATAGCGCCTCTGTCGTTCATACTGTTCAGTTTGTCATACTCTATCGCTGGCAGAGGTTGCATATTCAACAATATGACCGGAATCTTCAGTCGGTTAATAATCGGTATGAGGGTAGAGGAGAGGGCATATGTGGAAATAAATATGAACAATAGTTCCACATCCTGTTTCTTCATAAGTGAAGCAGCATCATTCGCCTTGTCAGTGTCGTCCACCATGCCTGCGTCGACGATCTCTATATCTTCATAAGAGAGCATCTTATGTTTTATTCTTTCCTGATAACCGATCAGCCGGCCGAGAAGGCCTTCAAACTGCCCCCAGTATGTATTCAGGCCGACACCTAATAAACCAATTTTTACTTTTTCCATAATAATGCTCTCTTTTAGTAATTCTATTCAGGTATTTCTCAGGATGAAAAAGAGTTGTTTTTCGAAGAGTATTGAATGACATACCATTCGATAAACTTCTTTTTAGTCAAAAAAATCATAATAATCAATATCTTTACGATAAGGTGATGAGTCAAATGAATCGGCATAAAAGGTATGATTGATTACTTGCATCATTCTTTCGTAGTCTTCATTTAGCTGACCATGCTTTCCCTGTCGCAAATGAATGAGATTATTATTCGTTTTTCCGTATAATTCAAATGCATAATCAGATGCTTTCCACATCTTGAATGTACTGATTGGTCCTGCCCATACGGCATCACCTCCATCAGCGGCTTCAGTGGAAAGGATAGACCTGGGGGCTATCAACGCACGTGCAAAATGCATATCGAGAGGCAATTCATTCGCATTTTTCCGATATTGCGCAAGTTTTTCCGATACCCAGGTCGGTTGATGTTGCACGATATTAATAGCTTGTGTATTTTTCTCTCCAAAGTTTCGAAATCCGGATGCTCCGGCGGCACCCGAGTTATTAGGTACAACTACCGAAAACCTCTTATCGTAAACCCCGGCGCATATAGCGGATTTCCCTGTTCTCGACATTCCTGTGATGGCTATTCTGGAGCAATCGGTGAACTGGAGTGTTTCCAGATAATCTACAGTAAGTGAGGCTGCATAAGCCCATGCCATGAGGACTTTGGTTTCGTGCATCTGCTTGTTTGTAACGACCCCATTATCGGGAGCAACCGACAAATGATTTAATGCCACTATTACATACCGCTTATCATCGATACCTTTCTTTTCAATAGGAAAACGAAAATTCTCATTGTCTTCATACCGGATGATAACTGGATAATTACCTTCGTCGCGAGGACGGGTTACACGGATATTAAAATAGCGTGAATTATCATAAAAAATTTTTGCATGATAGCTGATCGCATTGACAGAGACAGCCGCATCGGGATATTCAGCGGAGATCTCCACCTTGTTGATCTTTAGGGTTGGACGAGAACCATACACATACTCTTCGAGCATTTTTTGAATATGATCACGACGAACTTCCCATTGCTCAGGAGTGCTGATAAGAGAACCATCACTATTGGCAAAGGGAGAAGGAAGAGTATTGCTGTTTGTCCAAACCAGTTCATTGTCAGTTACCGACATTCCCGGTTGAGGGATGTAGTTCTCCACTTCAACCTTTTCAACCTTTTCGCCTTCGTTATGAGTGCAAGAACAGAATAGTAACGCCAGCACCCATAACAACAAACTACTTATATGCTTTGTTATCACTGTGAAAGACATTATTATTAACACCTAAATTTTAGGGGTAGATATTCTGTTTAGACAGATTAGTTACTCTAATAATCACTTTTTCAGAATTTTTATCTCCTTTGGGGCGTCTATTTCGCTCTTTATTTGTCCGTTAGGCTGTTTCATATGTTTTACGGTCACTATACCGTAAGGAGTAGGGAATGTACCTTCAGCAAAAGAGAGATCGCCCAGATTGGGTTGTATCCTGATCACTTTTGCGCCGGGTTCAACCACTTGAATACCCAATACGTGTGCCGTTAACCATGCAGTAGGACCGGATGCCCATCCATGGCAGAGACTGGCCCTGAGACCAACATAACAATGGTCACCTCCGTCGGCGTGGATATTGAACTTCGATGGAGTTGGGAGTTGGTCGATCGGTAAGGCATTCAGTCGTTCTTCGTAGTTAAAATTCTCCCAGAAAGAGGTCGCACCCAAATCGAGCATTGCTCCCCAGTAATCGGCAATAATATCCATCGCTTCCCGGTATTTACCGTCTTTCGCCAATGCCTCCAGCATATAATAGCCGTAAAAGGTCGCGAAGTCGTTGGCTCCGTTTTTAAGTATAACCGGCGAAGCCTGGGCGGGAGGTAGTATATGTGCCAATGCGAGCAATGCGGCCGCCTGTTTGTTACCGTAGTCGGACGGAAGGTGTTTCTTCAATGATGCTGATGCTTTGGTACATACCTCCTTGAGTTCGCTATCGTTCAACCATCCGGCAATATCTTTACCTGCTTGCATTGCCATCACCGTTAAGGACTGGAGTCCGGCATGGATCACATTGGGGTCTTTTGCTGTAGGCCAATCGAGGAAACGTCCTCCATCAAGATTTTCTTTGCCGTCAGGTCCTATTTTGGAAATGATCTGACTGACCAGGGCAGAGAGATAGGACTGTTGTTCTTTCAGATAATCCAGATCGCCATGATACAGGTAAAGATCGCGATGTGCGATTATCCACCATAATGAATAAGAAGAGATCCCGTTCATCCATCCGGGTAGGGGAGTAGTGTCCCTGCCGAAATCGAGACTTTTTTTCACTACTTCGTGATCACCGAACACGGTGCTGATCGTCATGATTTCCGGATGGATATCTCCCAACCATACCAGTCGGTCTCTTTTTATTCCATCCCACAGGTATTCCTGCATATTCAGGTGCACAGTATAGGCTCCCGTTTTCCATATCTCGTTCAGCCGCTCGTTGTCGCATTTGAATGAACCCAGATAAGGGATGTCCCGGTACCGGAAGATTGCTCTTACCGATCGTATCGGCAGTTCGACCTCTTTGTCGAGAAGATCTATCCGCACAAACCGGAATCCGGAATTTCCAACCTCTATAGTTCCCAGCCAGGGAATTTCCATCGTGTAATCTCTTAAAGAGTGATCATTGGTCGCCGAGCTCATCCCGGGTACACTGTTATCTATGCAGTCGCTCATGGCTTCGGAAACGGATTCTCCCAGACGGATACGGACTTTTAAGGGTTTTTTCTCCCCTCTTATGGCGGCAGCGATTTCTATTCCCCCGTATAATTCTTTTCCGAAATCCAGCAAAATTGAAGCTTGAGTCTCATCGTCCGACCGGAGCACACACATGCCTTCTCCGCTGGTAGATAGTTGTCCGTCGAATTGGGTAAGCAGCACTCCGGGGTTTTTCACCTGTTTGTTTTTATTATCCGATTGCCAGACTATTTTTACAGGAGTAAGATATGCCCGTGTAATTTCATCTTCTACCAGCTGTCCCTGAAATGTTCTCTGGGAGAGATACTTCTGGGCCGGAATATTTTCCACTAGAAGGAACAGAAAAAGAATAAATGATAAACAGGATTTCATATTTTTAGAGTAAAGATTTTAGAACCAAGAGCCAAGAACCAAGATTTTGTAAGTGAAAAATTAATAGTGAAAAGAGAAAAGTTCTTTGAAACTGCTAATTTGTAATTACTACTTACAAGTTATCTATTTTTATTGTGTGAAGCACACTATCATTTGCAATGTCGCCAGTGGCAGGAGACTTACCGTTTTACAGAAAATCGCCATTTCCCTGAACCAATATTCTCAATGACTGAAAAGTTTCCTTCCCGTTTATACTTTACCGGTTGGCCATTTATGCTTACAGTCTGGCTTCCGGAATAGAAAGGAAGATGTATATCTGCGGTTGTGTTGGCAGGAATATCCACTTCAAGCCGGAACGATTGCCCGGGATCATTGTTAAAACTCACCGTTACATCACCCCGGATAGTTGGATGTTTGATTTCAGCCGATTTTAGAGAGTCTGGTTGCGGTTTGATCCTGATTTTCCGGAATCCCGGTTCCAATGGTTCGATTCCCATCAGTTTCCGCGGGATCAGGTTGGCGGGTGCAGCACCCCAGGCATGGTTCCAATCTTGATTGGGTTTATACTTGTTGTCCCATGCTTCGAGTGTAATTGTGGAACCGACACGGATCATGTTGTACCAACTCCTTTCCCCGGTGGAAGTTAACAGTTGCAGCCCGTATCCTGCATCGTGGGCATCGTAGACGGCGTCGAGCAGGAACTGTGAACCGTATACACTGCAAGCCATTCCCCGCGAGCGGATAAATTCCAACAATTTGTCGACTTGTTTTTCCGGCACCAGTCCGAAGGCAAGGGGAAACATATTGGCATGGAGGGATGCATGATCTGTACCGATACCATCTATATAAATACCTCTTTTTTTATCGAAAAGATAGCTATTAAAAGATTGTTTCAACCTGGCGGCACGTTCGACATAAAATTTCCGGTCATCTGTTTTACCCAATACTTCCGCAATTTGCGCCATCAGTGTGAGAGTCCTGTAATGGAAAGCGTTGACTACCGTATTGATATCGGTGAAGACAAACCCATCGGTCTCACCACCCTCTTCCTTTTCCAATCCGAGAATACCGGTGTGCGGCCAATCGACAATATCCCGTATTTGTCCGTTGAAATGGATAGATTGAAGCACCTCCGGCGTTACCTTTCCCGTACGTGTACTGATAAATCCCTTTTCATCGGAGAGCGCTATCAGGGTCTTTGCCTGAAGGTCTTCATAAAAGTGCTCCAATGAGAGTTTATTGCCGGTGTACATATAGTCTTCCCATGCCATGAGGACGGATTGTAGATGCCATTCGGTCGGCCAGGTCGGTTTTCTGATGAGGTATTCATGGGTATATCGTGCCATGCTGTAGTCACGGGCTACACCATAATGCGCCAGTTGGTTAATCAGTGCATCCGCTTCGTAAGGAATTCTTTCGCGGTCACCGTCAATATATACACCTGCAAAAGAAGTGGCTTTGATGGAGTATTTGCTGATATTCCAAACCTGGTTTAATACAGTGTCGGAACTGTGGAAGTGAGAGTCGAAATCGTTGAACGGATAAAAAGCCGTCTCCCGTACCAGGTCTTTATCCTGTAACGGATGCTTGTAATTTTCAATTTCGCAATAACGGAACGGAGTTACCTCTCCGATATATTCCGGCATCAGGACAGCCTGTGGTCCGGTATTTCTTTTATCGGGACGAATAGTGACTACGTAGGTTTTCCAACCTCTATCAAGCCCTATTTTATATTGAGAGTAACGGATAGAGGCTCCCGGAGAGCGGTTAACCTCACCGTTTTTTTCTGTTTCACCCAAATGGATGACCACCGTGTCTGTTCCAGTGTCGGAGTAGAGATTCACCCGTATCCTGCCGAAAGATGCTTTGCCGAAGTCGGCAAAATAACGTGTCTCGTCAATCGGACTTATTTTTACGGGATATTCGTCTTGTTTCCGTATCGGATACCGGTCTGTAGCATAATCGGCTAGGTTCCCGGCCGTTTTAAAAGCCGAAATTTGTGAGAAACCTGATTCTTCACCACGGTGATCCCATGTTCTTACTTTCCAGAAATAGACTTTACCCGATTCAAGTTGCTTGCCGTTGTAAGTAATATTGGCTGAAGAGTTATCTTCCACTTTTCCGGAATCCCACAGATCGGCCGAGTCTTTGAGTAGAAAATCCTTCTTCGATGCGACTAATAATTGGTAGGCTGTTTGTAAAGTATTCTCTTCCCCGGCGGGTACTATCCATCCGAAAAATGGTCTGCGGGTACTTATCTCGGTGAACTGGAAATTCTCTCTTTGTGAAACCGCTTTATCTATTGGTGTTGTTGCAGGATAACCGTTTATGTATATCTGTTCGGTTTGTGATAACAGATTCACCGTCAACGCATATGGAACAGGTGGGTCGTGTGTGTTGACAGTAGTCAGTAGCGATAGATATGAGATCGTTAGTAATATTATTTTTTTGATATACATGAATTACCAAGATTAGTTGTTATTTTGTTTTATACGTCCTGAATTTCTGTATTCCATAGGTGTAATCCCAACTCTTTTTTTAAAGAATGACAAAAAGTACTCATAGGAACTGAAATTCAATTCGTAAGATATCTCTTTTATAGAGTAATTGGTTTCAGCCAATAACTCCTTGCCCTTTCTTAATTTTAATTCCTGAAAATACTGCGCCGGGGCGTAGCCGGTATATTCTTTAAATGATTTTCGGAATAAAGAATAACTAATTCCTAAATTAGTGGCAATGCCTTTAATATCAATATTTTTATAGATATTTTCGATCATAATGACTTTAGCCCGTTCAATTTTTTGAGCCGATTCCTTCGATTCGAAGTTCCTGTTTTGTGCCAGTGATAAGATTGTACCCAGGATATTAAAGGCTATTCCTGCCAGATTCTGTTGTGCTGCCGTTTTATCCTCTTTCGCCACTTTTATGGCAGTAGAAAAGAGGTTCACCAGGTCTTCGTTTACCCCTACATTGAGGATCTGATTCTCCGGAGATATAAAGCCATTCGATACAATATCGTCGATAATTTTTCCTTCAAACCCTATATAATATTCGTTCCATCCGATCTCTTTGAGCGGACAGTAGGTATGCCATTGGCCTGGAAAAAGAAAAATAACCTGCCCTTTGGTAATATTTGTTTTTTTTGTGGAATCGGATGAAAAGACTCCTCTTCCTTTACTTATATAAACGATTTGATATTCTGATAGTACCCTTCCGCTATTCGGCGTGAAATAATAGCTTTTCGGATGTTTTGTGGAGGGGTATGCCATATTTGGAGCAACAGGCCCAAAACCTACTGTATTGACTGTTAATCCAAATTTCTTATCTTTTTCATTGACCAACAGGTATTTAAAGTCTGTGTCAAAATCATTAAATCTCATATTCTCTCCGTTTAGATTTGCATGTTTTATTTTGGGTGTAAATAGTTGTTTTCCTTCCCATTTAGCTTAACGAAAACGCTATTTAGATTGTAAATTTACATAAATAAACCGAATTCAATTGCTTCCTGCTGAAACTCTCAGTGGAAGTCAGCGATTTTCGCTTTGCTTCAATTCCCACCGCACTCATCAATCTCTTGCGGCTCATTACAAATATTTTCAGATCAACAGATGATTCCTCAAAAACGACAAGATTAAAACAGATTAGGTATTATCAACGAAATAATCAGCACTGCCATACCGAAAACCAGAAAAATGACAGCCTTTTTTCCTGCACCTTTCCACTCTTTCAGGATAATCCCCCAGACGTTGCTGAAAACTACGTTCAACGACATCAATATACTCCATGAAAATGCCATCATTACACTGCCCGGTTCGAAAAAACTTTGACCCATACCCAGACCGAAGAATTGGGAGTACCAGAGAAGCCCGGCCAGTGCACAGAACAGAAGATTATTTACTAAAACAGGTCTTGAAGAACGTTTTATTTCTCCTCCGGTTTTATTTTTCCAGTTCATATAGAGACAATAAACCAGGTTGGTCATAAATCCACCGATGGTGACCAACAGCGTAACGGGATTCTGCGCGAACAACTCCTTGGCACCGGCCGCAATAGCCGCTTCCTTTACCGGTATTCCGGCACTGAGTCCAAGGCTGAAGCAAGCGCTCATCACACCGGCAAACAAAGCTATCAGTAGCCCTTTCTTGAGTGCAAAATCCTTGATCGCTTTTTTTCTCTCCTCTTCGGACATATTTTTAGAACGAAGGCTACCGGCATACCCTACAAGGGCGATGCCTACCAGTGTGACGGCCACAGCTACCAAGAGGACGATCCCTTTCGGGGAGAAAAGATCAGTGCCGGCAAGCATTGCAGGGATTAGTGTCCCGAAAGCCGCACAGGTGCCTAAAGCCACTGATTGTCCGAGTGCAATACCCAGAAAACGCATGCTTAACCCGAAAGTCAATCCGCCGATACCCCAAAGTACTCCGTAGCCTATAGCTTGCCATGAGGCTGCCGCCTTGGCGGTATATATCCCGATTAAACCGGAAGGGGAGATGGCAAGGAATGCCCCTAAGATAGGGAAGACCAGCCAGGCGAAAACTCCTTGTGTCAACCAGAAGTTTTCCCACGACCACTCCTTTATTTTATTGATGGGGACGTATGAGCTCGATTGGCCCATACTTCCCACAGCAATAATTATTAAACCCAGAATTGTATTCATCGTTTAGACTCGTTTAGAGGTTACCTGATCTTCATATTCCTGGATATCCCTGATATATGCATCACCGACAGGTACTGCCTGTTGCTGGCAATAGTAGTTATAAACAGCGTTCCAGGGCATCGATTTCAATTCTTCGAGATAGGCCAGACGTTGGAAATTCTTATCCTGCAATTCAAATTCCCTCAGTTTTTCGGTGGGTTCCAGCAGTGCTTGCAGCATGGCTCTCTGTGTCGAGCGGATCCCCACTACATAGGCTCCTATGCGGTTGATGGATGCATCAAAATAATCGAGTCCCACATGCACACGGTCGGCATGGCCCGAGCGGACGATTTCCTGGGTTAAAGCCATTAATTCGTCGGTCATGGTTACCACATGGTCACTGTCCCAACGTTCCGGACGGCTTACATGCAGATTGAGTTCGGGAACGAAAAGCAACATGGACGAGATCTTGTCAGCTATTGACTCGGTTGGATGGAAGTGTCCGGCATCGAGCGTCAGCATCATATTGTTTTTTACCGCGTATCCCATATAAAATTCATGCGATCCTACTACATAACTTTCACTACCGATACCGAACAGTTTGCATTCCACACAATCTTTCAGGTATTCTGTACTGATTTTTTCGGAAAAGACGTCGTCGAGCGCTTCTTTCATCAATTGCCTGTGCGCAAATCGTGAAACTGTTTTATCTTTTTCACCGTCGGGGAACCAGATGTTATGGATACAAGGATCTCCCTGTTGGCGTCCGATCTCTGCCGCGATACGACGGCAACGGCGCAGGTGCTCTTTCCAGAATTCTCTGATCTCAGGATCAAAATGGGAAATCATGTATCCACTTTCTCCTTTGGCATGGGAGAAGAGCGTACAGTTGAAATCGAGTTTCACACCCACCTTCTTCGCCCAGTCGATCCACGATTGGAAATGCTTCGGCTCAATCTGGTCGCGGTCCACGAATTCACCGCCGAAATCGCCGTAAATGGCATGCAGACTGATCCTGTGTATCCCCGGGATAAGCGAGAGTACCTTCTCGTAATCTTTCCGTATTTCTTCTATGTTCCTTGCCCTGCCCGGATAGTTGCCGGTTGCTTGGATGCCACCGGTAAGGCCGCCCTCCGGATTTTCAAACCCTAAAACATCATCTGCCTGCCAGCAATGGATGGAAATAGAGAGATTATTCAATTTCTCCAGTGCCTTGTCTACATCTACCCCCAGCGATGCGTATTGTGCCTTTGCATCTTCATACGCTTTTTTCAATTGTTCTTCTTTCATACGATTTATTATTAGAGCAAAGAGTAAAGAGCAAAGAATAAAGACTTAGCTCTAACTTCTTTACTTTTGTTGTTAAATTTTAGCTTCCACCTTTCCACCTTTCCACTTCTTATATTTCCCTGTAAACATTCAGGTAATCGCTGTAGTGGCTGTCCCATAGGACAATATCTTCGGGTTCGAAAGTATCAAGATGAATAGAGTTTCGCACGATTTGGCGCATCTCTTGCTTGTCGTTGACTATACCAGCTGCCTTTGCCTGCAATAAAATATTCCCCATCGCTGTTGCTTCCGACGGTCCGGCAATTACAGGTTTACCGATAGCGTTTGCGGTAAAGGAGTTGAGCAGTTTGTTCTGTGCGCCTCCACCGATAATATGTAAGGTGTCGATAGGAAATGTGGCCAGTTGCTGCAGGTTTGCCAGAACCTGTTTATAGCGGAAAGCGAGGCTTTCGTAGATGCAACGGGCTATTTCTCCCATGGTTTGGGGAATATGCTGATTTGTTTCTTTGCAGTAAGCCTGGATAGTAGCAGTCATAGATCCGGGGGCAGCAAAGCAAGGAGAATCAGGATTGATGAAACATTGAAATGGAGCCGACTGTTTCGCTGCAGCGACTATCTCTTCATAAGAGACAGGTTGTTTATCCCCCCATTCCTTTTTACATTGTTCGATCAACCACATGCCGCAGATATTCTTCAATAGGCGGATAGATCCGTCGGCGCCCCCTTCGTTGGTGAAGTTGAGAGTGAAAGTCTCGTCGTTAATGACAGGCTCTTTCGATTCTATGCCCATCAGCGACCAGGTTCCCGAACTGAGATAAGCGAAATTCTCATCTTTCGCCGGAGTCGCTAAAACGGCAGAAGCCGTGTCGTGGCCGGCAACGGCAATGACAGACAGATCCTGCAAGCCGGTCAGGCGCTGTACGGAAGAGGATATGCTACCGATCTTATATCCCGGAAATACCTGCATTCCAAAGTGATTGTCGTTCAGTTGCAAGGCTTGAAGAAACGACTTGTCGAATTGTTTGGTATAAGGATTAAGCATTTGTGATGTGGAGGCGATCGTATATTCCGTCACCATTTTTCCGGTCAACAGGTAGGAGAGTGCATCCGGTATGAATAATATTTTGTCGATTACGGGATAGATAGATGAATCTTCACTCCTCAGGGTATCAAGCTGGAACAACGTGTTGAAATTCATGATCTGAATTCCTGTTTTTTTGTACACCTTTTCCTTGGAAATTCTGGTGAAAAAACGCTCTGGAGCGTCAAACGTACGGGGATCCCTGTAACTGTAAGGCATGCGTAACGGCTCCCCATCTTTTCCGAAACAGACAAAGTCTACTCCCCAGGTATCGATACCCAGTGATGTGACATGCAGCCTATGTGATTTGACCTCCTGCAATGCCCCTATTACCTGGTTATACAGATGGAACAAATCCCAGTATAACCGGCCATTTACTTCGATGATCGGATTAGGAAAACGGCTTATTTCTCTTAACTCTAATCGGTCGTTTTGTATCGTTCCCAACATGGCTCTCCCGCTGCTGGCACCTAAATCGATTGCTAAAAATGACATTAAATTATCTACGCTCATGATGAGGTTAAATCCAAATTTTTTTAAAGATTGTCTGCAAACATACAGGATAAATTGAATATATGCAATCAAATAAATGATTTTATGACTGTGCTTTTTGATAATAAAATTATTTTACTGTAAAACCATAATCTCCTGATCCGGCTTCGAAAAGGATTCGATTCATTTCGTTTCGTAGGAATTTCACATTTCGTGCACTCGATATATTTTTTCCGCTTGGGTGATTCTCTTGGGAGCACCGCTGGTTTCCCAACTTAAAAGGGATTGGACAACATCAATTCCAAAGGGATTTTCCTGAAATTCACATCGTAGATGGTTGACTTCTATGTCGGCCTGCGGTGAACAAGCCCCAAAAATTACTATAACTGCAATGCTGTATATTCTCATCACCTTGGAGATGACCTTGTTCCTCCCTTTTTCAGCTGGTTTCATTTGTTTACTGTTTATTTGGAAAATAACACTTTCCGTACAAATCGTGAGGTGCCCACCGCGTCGTTCATTTCTACCAACGCTTCAATTTCAGCGAAATTATCATCCACGATCTGTTCAAATTTACGTACCCAGCAGATGCTTTCTGCAATGGCATCGGTAGCATCTTCACGGTATGGATATTGATCCATGGAAAGCCATCCCTTGTAACCGGTCTTTTTCAACTGGAACAGGAGGTCCAGATAAATCGTGCTATGAACGGAGCCTACTATCATATCATCATCCCATGAACCATGATTGTCATTAAAATGCATGTGGAAAAGCAGGTCTCCTGCACGTTCTGCAAGGACTACTGCTTCAGCCACGTTTTCACCGGCATAGAAGCCGTGGCCGGTATCAATACAGATACCTACATTGTCATAACCGGTTTCTATTGCCGCGAGGAGGGTGTCGGCCATCCGGGCATGGAATGAGAAATTTCTCGGTTCTTTTGGCTTATATTCCAACGCATATTTCAAAGTTGGAAATTCCTTTGCCAATGCGGCGGTGTTATCCCTTAACCAATCCCGTTTCCGGTTATAATTGGTAGTCAATAGATAATCATAACCATCTTGAGCCATCCATAAGTTGACAATCTTACAGTTCATCTCCAAGGCGATCTCACTCATTTGACGCAGGTAATCGAGTGAATGCTGACGGATAGCGGGGTCACTATTTGTGATGGTTCCTTTGCCGTATTCTTTTACGGTGAATACATCGGGAATAATGGAGACACAGGTCTTACCGTAGTCTTCCAACCGTTTCTTCATATCCTTTACATTGTCGGGACGGATATCCCATGTCCCGACCAGCTCAATACCTTCCACATACGGGATTTTGACTGCCCGGGCCAACATCTCTTCCGTGCTCGGATTGTCTTTGTAACTTTTGCAAAAACGATCGCAAGTGTTTCCTAAATTGCCTAAAATAACAGAATACTTGTACATGATAATTGTTTTTTAGTGAATATAATTATTTATAAATCTCTGGAATATCGATCAAGCTGCGTTCGTACATGCTTTTGCCACCTTTTTCGTTCGGATGGTGATAAATTTGCCATCCCCAACTACCGGTATAATCTTCCCAATACATCATTGATTTATCCACCTCTTTTCCGTCACCATCCAGTGAGGTAGCTATATCAAATTTACAGCCATTGATCCCGAACTTTTTCCGTATCTGCTCTATGAGTTGATTATTCTCTATTTGTGTGCCACTTTCGTTACAGGGAATATTATTCAAAATAGGAATTGCCCCTTGTTCCCTGATATAACTCACTAGTTCGGACAGGTTTTCTTCGGTATTACCTCCATTGGTGCCTATGGTAACCATTACATATTCGGCTTCGATATAAGGCAGTTCATTCTTGATGTAATCCAATACCATGCCAATCTGGGCACCGCCTCGCCCGCTGGACATCGCATTACCATTTAATTGGCTGATGATTATCTGTGTCCATGCCTGTGGAAAATCGCTTGTCGGGAAATAACCTTCCGGTTGCGTGATGGAATCACCGTATATCAATACTTTCACCTTTTTTTTCAGGGAATATACTGTGATTTGCTTTACCAGCATGGATGTGCCGCTCGTCAAACCGAAACAATAGTGGTCCCATTGCATCCCCACGCTGAATCCTGTATTTATTACGCCTTTGCCCACACCTCCCTGTCCATCGTTCGTGACAGAAACTTCCGTGGCTTCATTGGTTTGGACATCGATGACACGTACCTTCGATTGCTGATAAATATGGTAGATCTCAATGATGTATTCCCTGTTTCCCTGAAGAAAAGGAACTCCCTTTTCGGTCACAGGAGTCGTGCCGATGGTAATACGTTTACCCGGGACATCGATATAGGCATTAAAATCACCTTGGCTGCTTTTGAAGATTACCTTGGCATCTGGCGCCAACTTGACATGGTATTTTACCATCCGTTCGGCCAACGCGTAGAACTTGTCGAGTTTTATCACATTTTCTGTCGAGGTGATAAATAAACCTTCATCATTGTATTGACCGGTATTGTTCAATTGTAGTTCAGGCAGGATTCCACTATTGGCCAATTTTTTATCATATAATATGGATTTATCGTCAGTTTTAGAAGACTTTACTTTTCGGGGAATAGTTTTATTCACCCCCATACTATTAATCCTATATTCATTTTGTGTATCGTTTTCACCCCAAGTGAAAAAAAATATAGTCTGAAAAATAAATAAGAGAATGATCGTTGAAATAATTTTCCGAGTATTGTTTTTTATTGTCATTTTTGCTTATACTTTATTTCCGTTTTTGGTGATTGTAAATTGAAATGATTCACAACTTGTATGCCGATTTTCTGTTTTTTCTTTTTCGTGCTCTCGATTCTATATTTCATTTCGGGAACATTCACAGGAATCGTGTTATCTCCGTTCGTGTCAAATGTCTGATACGGGACATCTTGAGGAAACTTGGCTATGAATTTATCGTCTTGATATATGTTGAAATACATAATACCCGACTCGATATCGGCGTCGGCTTCCCATGTGAGGACTAAAGTATCTCCATCGGCTTTCGCTCTAACATTAAATGGGGCTGGAGGTGGTGTCTTGTCAATAACCGTTCCCGTTGAAACAAATTCCTGCCAATCTCTGGCTGTCGTTTCGTCTGGAAACAAACACATGCAGCTTTTATCACCTCTGTAGTCCGATCCCTTGAAAATAGCGAGAGATAAGGTGTCGCCCAGCCACGTATTATTCGGTTGAATATCCCGTAAGGCCGCTGATTTCTTTTTCGGCAAGCGTTGCTTTAATACGGATTCAAAGAAAGGGATCATCATATAACGAAGATAACTGAAATTATGATTTTGTCCTTGATTGTAGACAATATTTACAGGGGCACCCATCGTACGAAGTTTGTTGAATGTGTTAATTGCAGTCTCCGAACAAAGAATTTCCGGAGTACCATCATTTGCTCCTGCATGACGTAAAATTAAAGGGACCTTTGCCGCTATACTGGAATAATCCCATTTTGGATCCCTTGCCGCCGAATAAGATACTATGCCCAAGATACGTTCGGGATAATCCCGCAACATGGCAAGCGACCAATATCCTCCGGCGGAATGTCCCCATATAAGAAAAGGCGCAGTTTCCAATTCAGGGCAGCCGGTTTGCAAACCAACGTCTTTTAATACCTTGAACAATGCCGCAGCACTACCGGAATTTGGTTCATTCCAGATATGACAGTCTCCATATAGTGCCGTTTCAATAATTGCCAACTTCCATTTCCTTGCGAAAGCCTGATACTGTAAATCATAAGGCTTGGTAATCCCGAATTGTTCCATTCCACATCCGTGTTGAAGCACAAGTACACCCTGTAAGGATGAAGAGAGTTTCGGAATAAATATCCCATAATCGGCGTGATTGGCAAAACTACATTCATTCGCTTCCAATCTTATTCTAATAATAGTATCATTATTAACGGACTTTGCCTTTTGATTGAAATAGAAAAATATTACAATCAGGAAAAGAAAAATGGTTCTTCTTTTTTTCATGCGATTTGAATATTCATTTTTAAAATGCGATACGAATTATTTTCAAATCAGGATATAATTTACCATATAAAAATATTACTTTTCGTCACTTTCGCAAATTGTTATTTAATTAACAGGCTCTGATCATAAAAAACCGATAGACATAAATTCAACTATGCACTACTTATCGCCTTTGTTCAAACCAGGAAAACAGGTATAAGTGCCTTCATGAAGCAGAAAATAGGGAGTAAATAGATAATCAGGCACTCCTTCAATTCTAAATTCACAAGGATTATCAGTATTTTGAATCTTTGTTAGAAGAGTTTGAGGCGTCATGTCAAGTCTGATCGAGTGTTCGTGTTCACCTTGCAATGCATCTTCCATTAAAGGACCTTTTAAGGCCATAAGTATTGGCCCATACGAAAAAGCATATCTGGTAGCATCTTGCATACGTGTTTCCCCAATATATTTTTCCATCTTCCATGTCATCGGTAATTGCCATGTAATCACATCACCCTCTTTCCATACTCTCTCTAATGTCAAATAGCTTCCTGGAATTGCTTTTCCTGCTTTTTTTCCGTTTATTTGCACATTCGCATCACCATCCAACCAGTCGGGAATCCGAATTCGGATTTTCATGTTGACAGGTGAAGGGGTCGACACTTGCAGAGAGACTTCCTTGTCAAAAGGAAACTCTGTTTTCATCGCTATTCTTAGATTCTGATCGTTGAAATTGAAATCGTAATCGGATTCTGCAAATAAATTAACGTAAACACCATCATCAGCAGATGAATAAATGTATTGCGGTAACATTCCATATATAGCTGTTCCTTGTATTTCACAACAAGTATTGTATTTGAACGAAGGATATTTCGCATTATTCATCTGGTTGAAATAACGTATGTCTCCGTTTTCGGCTTGTGCCGCGAAAACTATATTATACAATGATTGCTCTATTTGTGCCGCATAAATTTCTTTCTCAGGCCATAGCTGAAGCAATCGATGATTAAGATCTACCCAGAATACATTACCACAGGTTTCGTACACACTGTTGGGAATATTGGATAATTTATAAGATTTGGGTTTGCATTCAAAATGTTCGCATAGACTGATACCTCCTCCCGGTGTTTGGAAATATTCGGAATATATTTTCCATGCACCAAGACATGCATTCAAATAACGTTCCTCTCCGGTAGCTTTGTAGATATCAAATAAGGCACAAACACTGGTAAGCAAATAATTATGAGGTCTGTTAAGAGTATATCGCCAAGCTGCCTCCGGAAGTTCCTGGGCAAGCATATCCAACCACCAATCCATATCGTAATATTTCATATTCGTTTGGATGTCTTCAGGTTTTCCTATAGGTGAATGGTAAACCATGGGACCTGCGATACTACCCTGTATTCCCATACTGCCCAGAAGCATAAGAGGTAAATAATTTTCCGCATTGTTATACCAATTATAAAAGGGCCTTAATATCTCATATGACTTTTCATGTCCTGCCAATCCTGCAGCCAATAAACCTTTGGTAAGCATTGCACGGTCATAATTTTTTTGCTCGTCACGCATCACGTAGGGCCATGTTTCTGTTGATATTCTGTAGTTTGAACTTTCGTAAGGCATCATATAGCCATTTCCATTTGCGTATTGACGACGGTCTATTTCTTCTATTATTTCGTCGATAGCTTTGTGAAATTCTGGTATTTCCTTATAACGAAGCGTATGCCCCATTCCTCCCAGCATCCTTCCTTCATTTGATGCCATAAGAATATCTATCCATATCCTGTCTGCATCTTTGGCGTCGACCCAGTGTGTTTTGTGCAGGCAGTCACTAAGATATTTTATATTTCTCTCAAATATTGTCTGGAAAACGCCGGTTCCCAAACTCACCCCTTTTATGGGTGGAGTTGCGCCCATTGCTACCGACTTCCATTCTGCAGGATCGGATGCCGTGGTTTCGTGTCTGCTCATTTTTTCAATTTCCTGATCCGTAAGATAGTTCATTTCTACCATCAAACAAGAGGGATTCTCTATGATGAAATTCTTCATTGTGATTTTACCTCCTTTAGAAAGCTTGACTCCTTTGATCTTGTTAAATTGGGTTGATGGTAAATTTTTTAATTCAAATAAAAGTTGGTCGGATACTTTTCTCTTTGAATGGAAATTGATGTCTTTGTAGTGTTTTCCATTGACATAGAGGCGCATGGTGCCTCCATTCGGCCCGGTTTCCCCAAAGCATTTAACAGAAGGACCTTTACTATAAAATTCCCATTCTTCTCCTTCTTCTTCAGCCACAGCCATACTGGAGGTCGTGTTTATTGAGGCTGGTATAATTTTAAATCCGGCCGTATATTGTATAAAGGAATGATTTCCACAATCGATTGTTACCGGATTCTGCAATATCCCCTTACATACAATCCTGTCAATTTCAACTTCTGCTGATTTAGCCACAATAGTCAATGTATGTTCACCACGTTCCAAGGACCCGGAATTGAATAAGATACCTTCCGTATCCACTTGACTACAATCTACTTCCTTTATAAATTTCTGATCGATATATATATCCGCCTTTGCACCTTTCTCTACAGGTTTTGCATACCAAACAAATCCTTCACAGTCGGTAAAATGGTAACTTGCAGTCGCTCCTTTTTGTTTTGAGTAGGAGCGGGTGTTACAAAAATAACCAATATGCCTTGGTAATAACCTATTAAACTCCCAATCGCCGGAATAGGTCAATTCTGTATCGTTTATTACCCTTTCGTTTGGATTTGTATTGTAAGAGCTTGGTGTAGCATTCTTACCGCTTATTTGAGTTATTGTAATTCCGGCGTATCTAACCTCTTTTTCTCCGGTTGATTTTACGGAATCTTTTACAGAGGTATTTTGAGCTTCGACTATACTTATGCCGGATATGAGGATAATAAAAATGAAACACGAATATTTGATAACTTTCTTCATCTTGAAAATGGATTTAATTTTAATACTTAATATTATTAAAAAAACAGAATAACTGCGACTGTCAAAAAGAATCAACAGTCACAGTTCGTAATGGCACATTAAAATGCACTAAACATCTTGTTCATTATTCAACTTTTAGTAGTTCAAACCCTTTTAGGGTAAAATGAGTCCAGGCTAAACCTGTTGAACCAAACCGGTCATATAGGTTGAAAACAACTCCAATTTTAATGTGAATAGAATTGTCAAGAACAAACAATCTCTCTGTCGTTTTATTCTGATTCTCCGTTAGGTTCACATGTATTAATGTGTTAGGAGACGACGGAACCATTGCATAATCGGGTAGTGTTTCTCCGCTAGCCGCAACACCATAGATGTCTACCGGTCCATCTGCTCCTCCGGCGATAAATTTCAATAGGTAATGGCCGGCTTCAAGAGAAACACCCTGATAGATTTTTCCATTCAAGACTGGGTCTACTCCCCATACCTGTGCGGAGAAGGGTTGAAAAACCTTGTATTCATTGTCAAAACTTACGTAGGCATTCGGGCTATGGGTCCACCCTGCTACTTTCTGCATTCTGTATTCCCCAACTGCCGGGAGGAGATTGCTGCCATCACCGCTGTAAGGCTCTTTTGCATTTACCAGTGGTATGGATGTAGTCTTTGTGTACCCATTATCACCACTTGTATTCAGTGAATTATAGGTGTCAATTTCCGCAATTTCCGCTTGAGTTGCACCGGGGTTTATCATAGAGATAACGGTAACCCTGAAATATCTTGCGATAGTTGCACGCGGAAGTGGCAATTGCTGACGTAGATAACTCTGGGTTACTTCTGTTTCCAATACCGTTGTCCAGGTGCTTTTATCATTGCTTACTTCGACTTTTAACTGTCTTGGGCCGTTGTTATTATCAGGCGTTTTGATATAGTAGAACCCTTCTATGATTTTCGGATTGTTCATATCTATCGTGACCCAGCGAGATCCACCATTCTGTGAGCGCCATACGGAATTGCTGTTATTGTCAATGATATTGGCTACAGGGTAAGCTGACTCCTCTCCGGATGATGTATCGATTACCCACTCATCTTTTTTGAAATTCATCTTGAGTGTCTCTTTTAAATTCAGAGAGGCAGAAAAGAAATCGTCAATTGCTTCCTCATTTGGTTTATAAACAGAATAGTAATAATATACTTTAGTAGTATCTATGTTATTTACTTCGATCATATTTTGAGTATTATTCATAAAAACACTATCCTTGTTACCAGTAGTATTTGAAAACACTACCCTTAGACCTGTTTCACCTGTCAATGCGTTTTCAAACAAAAGACGTATGGATGTAGATGAATTGTTTTCCTGATCCACCCATTTCCTCGGTTTCAAGGTTTGTTCATAATTACTTCCAAATATGTTCACCAAGACGCTTTTCGGATCAGAAACGGCCCCATCTTCATTGATTGTTACTACTTTCAACCGTTGTTCTCCTTCCGGTATTTCTTCAACGATTACATTTTGCAATGACGATGGATTTGTGATGGTAAACTCGGTGAATTTACCATTTCCGTAAAATATTTTTCCCCATTTTGATTCCGTAGGGACTGCAAATTCAACTTTTGCCCTGTTTCTCCCCGAATAAGCTTTTAATCCCTCTACGGGCAATGGTATATCGGATATCTCCTTTTTACAGGATATCATGGCGATACCGGTGAAGAGACATAATAAGTATATAATAAAAGTTTTTTTCATATTGATAATTATTTAAGTATTTATCTATCTCCAAGCTTCCGGTTGTAGTAAACCAGTCATTTTTTTAGCGTCTTCCAAAGGAATCGGCATTACCAGATAACGATCAGTGTAAGACTGATAATCACGGATTTTCTTGCGTTGATAACTAAAAGCCCCATCACTTCCTTTGGTAATACGCATACCTGTGATAAAGCGATTGGTTTCGTTGAGAATTTTCCAGCGGCGCTGATCCACAAAACGATAGTGCCCTTCGAGGCTATATTCAACTCTACGTTCATTGCGAATTCTATTGCGAATAAATTCCTGGGTGTTTTCAAAATCGGAAACTTGTTCCAATTTGGGTTGTAGTGCTCTTTCTCTTACTACATTCAGGGCTGTGAGCGCACCGGGGAGATCGTTTAATTCACATAATGCTTCTGCTCTTTGCAGATAAAATTCTGCTAAGCGGAAGTGTACCCAAAGTGTAGGTTCATGCCCATGACTATCGCCTGGTCCCCAATACGTAATCTGCTTGTCTTTGCCACTATAGTATCCCGTACATGAGCGGCTTGATTCCTGCGACATGATGTCATCCTGGAATCCATTTTTCCCTCCTATAAATGTTTCTATTATATAGGGCTCGGTACAGTTGAAGGGAACACCATAGTTCATCATATTATGTACGATATTGATATAGAACCGGGCATCGCGGTTAGCGTAGGGATCACCTCCGGTTTTTTCACTGTAACCCATTGCTTCAGCACCTGGAGTAACGGTAATGGAGGTACGGGTCGCGTCGTTATATATTACGGGTAAAGCTCCGTTTTTCATTTCGAAGGCATCCACAAGTTCCTGTGTAGGCGATTCTCCGCAAGCCCACAAATTTTTAATGCTGGCATAAGGGTAAGCGCCTACATTCACACCATTGTGATTGTTAATCTCTGAATTATCTACCCACGATCTCCAAATAATTTCCGAGACAGGGTTCGTGCGGTCACCAATAAACAATCGCTTGTAATTTTCCATGGGAACTAAGCTATATCCGGGCAGCTTAAGTATGTCCTGTGCGGCATCTGCCGCACGTTGCCATTTGTCATGATTATTCTCCGGATTATTCAACGGACTTGCGTTGTAGAGTAGTACCCTTGCCCTGATAGCATAGGCAACCCCTTCATCCACAAACCTGGGATCATTCAATGCCGGATTTCCTTTTTCAGGAAGCACTCCCGATTGAATTATGTCCATCAATTCATTGTCTATGATGGTGGTAATTTCATCGAAGGAAGGCCTGGTCAGTTCGTTCCATCCCTTAAAAAGCGGATCGAAAGGTTCTTCGATCCATGGTACAGGCCCATAAAACTCTAACAGGTTCATATAGAACCAACACCGTAGAACTCTCGCTTCAGCGATCCAGAGGGCACGTTGGGTCTCTGTCAATGCAGGTGCGGTGGATAGTGGTATGTATTTAATAGCGTTGTTGGCTAAGCGGATACCCCGCCAGAAATCAGGCCACAATTGTTCCGAAGGTGAGCTCCATGGCCAATTGATTACGGGGTTAGACAATGAAAGGGATCCGTTGTGCCATTCGTAAGCATTATAGGTAGAGGCCCAGAATGCGTTATCAGTAAGACATTCGATCGTATTGTGAACAAATGATATCACATCTCGTTGTTGATATATTTCCCCATACACGACATCTCTTAAGCTTTTGGTCCGATCAAAATTTGAAAGAACCTGATCAATCGTTGTTTGTCCGTCAGGGGTCTTTTCCAGCGCCTTTTCGCATCCACTCATAAGTATAAGCGCAAGTCCTATTGTAACGGATAAGTATATCTTTTTTTTCATGATTGTTCTGTTTTATAATTTTTTTTAGAATGATATATTCAGTCCTATATTGTAGGCTTTGAAGACTGGGTACATTAATTCATGGTTTTGTTCCGGATCGATGTACTTTTTGGGTAGTTTATCAAACGTTAATGGATTTAATGCGTTGGCATATACGCGTATGGTCTGAGCACCAATAATTTTAGATACTTTATTTGGTAAAGTATATCCAATCTCCACGTTTTTCAATCGAATATAACTCCCATCAGCATACCAAAAACTGGCAGGTTGCTTGCTGGCATTGCTTCCTGGTTCTAATCGTGGGTAAGTAATGGGTAATCCAGCATCATAGCGTTCCTGGCTCCAGGCTTCTTTGTGCCATCCATTGAAATTTTGAGTTTCCCAAAATCGTTGTCCCGATAAAAAGGTACTCCTTCCTGCCACTCCTTGCCACAACATACTGAAGTCAAAATTTTTGAAAATTAGGCTATAAGCACCACCGAATGTCCATTCTGGCATTTCTGGATTGCCAATAGGTGCCTGATCCTGTTCGGTAATGATGCCATCCCCATTTAGATCTTTGTATTTCAGATCGCCTAGTTTAGGAGCCGCTCCTATTCCAGTTTGGTCATACCAATCGTCAATCTCTTGTTGTGAATTAAAGAATCCGGCAGTAACATAACCAAAAGGTTGCCCCATCCTGTATCCGGTATTGCGTAACCGGTATGCAAAATCCTCAGGCAAGAAGACTTCGCTCATATATAATATTTTATTACGGTTGAATGCTCCGTTTAAGCGTACATCCAATCGTACATTCCTGTTGAAACTCTTCTGGTATCCAAGGACTAATTCAAAACCTTTGTTTTCAATTTCTCCAGCATTTATTTTCGGAATAATCCCCGAAGTAAAAACCCCACCCGTACCAAACATTCCAGTTGGTACTAAACCCGTGGCGGGTATCAGGATATTATTGCGCCTTTCATAAAAAAGATCCAGATCAAAGCTGAAATCATTCAATAGCCTAGTTTCCAGCCCAAAATTTAACTTGTTTGCTTTTTCCCATACCAGTTCTTCGTTACCTATCTGTGATTCGTACCCTCCATTCCATAATGTAAGGAAGGCAAAACGGCTCCCGTTCATATTGTCATTACCTACCTGTCCGTATGAAGCTCTTAATTTTGCGAAGGAAAGCCAAGATAATTTCTGCTTTGTGAAATTTTCTTCGGTTAATATCCATCCAACTGATAAAGAGGGGAAAAATCCCATTTTATGTCCGGGTGCGAACTGTTCGGATCCATTATAGCCAAAATTCACTTCGGCAAGGTATTTCTTTAGGTAGCTGTATGTAAGGCGCCCTACCGTACCGATATAGTTATATGGAAGTTGTATATTGACCGTGCGTTGATAACGGTTAAACAAAAGCATTGCCGTCACATCATGCTGGTTAAAAGTACGGTTATATTCCAATGAGGCGTCCAAATTGAGTAGATTCCACTGCGATTGCGCTTGACTGTCTTGTAACGTGGAGTTTTGTGTTGCTCCTATTGGTACGTATATTATTTCATCTGGATTATCGGGGTTTCTTTTTGCTTCGTATGCCTGGAAACTTCTTTGCCTTATTTGCTGATTGATGGATGTGGCGTCATAAGAGACGACCACTTTACCAGATAATCCTTTCGTGATGAAATCGAGTTTTTGTTCTGCTCCCAGAGTCGCAGTGATTTGGTTGGTCATTGTATTTCTAAATCCGGTACGGTTCAGCATACCATAAGGTACATTGTTGGCATTACCTCCTTTGGCGGAAGAGGAAAGTACCTCCCCGTCAGGGGTAACATCATTATGCCAGTTATTCGGTGTGCTCAGTAACGAACTCATCACGACAGAATAGCCATTCACGTCGTCTAGATAAGAGCCATTGAATGGTACTATTACCGGATCATTTTTCTTTTGCATATAACCACTGATGTTGAGAAACATTTTCAATGAAGAAGTGATATCAATGTCAAAGTTGGAACGGAAGTTAACTCGATTGGCTTTCGACGTAGGATCATATTTATATTCATCAAATTTCTCTGTTCTGAAAATACCTTCCTGATAAAGATAACCAACTGTGGTGAAATAGCGCATTTTATCACTACCTCCACTTACATTCACATTGATTCGTTGCATTGGAGATGCATCTTTCATAAATTCTTTTACTAAGTTTCTTACAGGATATAATTCCGGAAAATCTCCCAGCCTGTAATGTTCCAGGGCCTCATTATCGTAAAGAGGGTTACGTCCATTCTGTATCTCCACCTGATTGCGCAAATATGCATAATCATAAGCGTTGGTCATTTCAGGCATACGTGTTGGAGATTGCCAGGATTGCTCCATGGATACATCGATATTAGCCTTGCCGGAATGTCCGCGCCTCGTAGAAATCATAATTACTCCGTTTGCACCTCTTACTCCGTATATCGCAGTAGCAGAAGCGTCTTTCAAAACAGATATGGTTTCCACTTCTCGTGGGTCGAGGGCTGTAAAATCTCTCTGAACACCATCTACAAGTATAAGTGGTTGTTGTCCATTGATAGTACTTCTTCCGCGGACATAAAATTCCATTTGTTCCCCGCCTGGAACCCCAGATCGTTGCATTACCGTTAATCCAGGTAAGCGGCCAGCCAACGCAACCCCAAGATTGGATGTAGGAGTCTGTTTCAACCCTTTAGCATTGATTTGTGAGATTGCAGCCACCACACTCTCTTTTTTCTGCTGTCCATATCCCACAACAACCATTTCTTCCAATTCCGTGGTGGCTTCACTCAAGACTACATCAATTGATTGTCTCTGTCCCACGGAGATTTCCTGTGTCTGATAACCGATAAAAGAGAATACTAAAATAGCATTTCCTGAAGGTACAACTATATTGTACTTTCCGTCAATATCCGTTACAGTACCTTGCCCTGTCCCCTTGACCTGAATGGTTACTCCGGGTAGCGGGTCATTCAGCTTGTCGGTGACAATACCCGATACAGAAAGTTGCTGGTTTTGCTCTGCAAGGAGGGCAGAACTGCATAGTACACTAAAAAGTGTAAAAAATAATAATAATTTCGTTTTCATGATTTAATAATTAAAAAACTTTACTGATCTTCATTACGTTAATTCAATTGGTACATATAGCTTAATCGTCCCATTGGCATTACACTACCCGATTGGTAGTAATTCATGATGTCTGCAGGGTTTGTTACTCCCATCGCCGCTTTAAAATAGAATGAGGAACTGTTTGTCAGGCCAATAGTCGCTCTGGGTATGGATAATATTATCACATCATTGTTTATCTGTAGTTTAGCTTTGCCTGTGATCGAAGAGTTAAATCCATTCCCGAACTTTTCAATAGAGGCTTCATCGGATCCAATCTCTTTTCCAATGATATAGTCATAGCATTCCCATCCCTTTAAGGAAGGATCCCCTGTGCCGATGAAAATATTCATCCAGTTCTCTTTATTCTGTGGATTGGTGAATTTTTCTTTTCCTTTTATATAAAGATACAGGTTGTTCGCATCGTGGGAAACCCTTATCTCTTCCAATTTATCAACCGGTGAATCTTGTGTGTAACGTACTGTCTGTGAGATCCCGTAGTTGTCACGGGCAATGTCCTTTTCATCTATGTTGCGGACAATATATTCCACATCGTTCCATTGCGATAAACTCCCGTTGATATCGATTGTTTTGGGGTTGTTCCGCACATCTGTTTCTTGCGCGATCCCTTTGTAACGGCGAATATTACTGATGAGTTGCAAGTAAAAAGCATCCTGATATCCACCGGCCATCGGTTCTATATCCCGGGAATATTCCTTACTGGCAGCATCTACCAACGCATATTCTCCCATGTATTCAAATTTGAGGGCTACCCATTCATTCCATCCTCCTACAGAGATCATGGGAGGATCCATCGCGATGGCATGATCCCATTGTGCTTGGAAGAAGGTACCTTTATCCACATCGGCGGCGATATTCTGGCGGGTTGACGGATTCCATCCGCGACCCCAGTTAGTCCAGTTTTCACGGGTTAATGAAAAAGACATCGGTACTGCCGGATGGCTTGCCACGCTTACATTCATCACCTGCGATTGTGTATGTAAAGGTTGTGGAAATGTCCATTCTATCCAGGGGAATCCATCCGGATAAATAGGATCGAATGGCCATTGCGGTTTCAGGAAATGGAAGAAATCGAGAATTTCGGACGATAAGATGCCGGGTTCGTAGTTCTCGTCATTCCTGGATTTAGCCTCCCTCAAGTCATCCTCCGCATTCGTATATGCGATAATCAACGGTTTTCCGTCTATCCGGTACCACGTGTCCGGATAATGGTTGGGTTGATATAAATGCTTGTACAAAGCACGGACTGTTTGAAATGAATGGGAATGTGTATAGAATACAACTTTGGGCGGATTCCATCCATCTTTCAACATTTCATCGATTATCGTGCACACTTTCATGAATACGTTTTCATAGATGACTGCATTGGTGGTGTCGAAGAATATGAAATCGATCCCGGCCATTGTGAGCATTTGCATTTGTTTCCTTATCACCCATTCATCCTCCGAGTTATAATAGCCCCATAACGGTTCACCCCAAAAGTGGAATTGCCCCTCGGGACTGATGGATGGATCATGGTGATTTAAACTGGTCAGGATTTTTAGCCCGTTTGGAAGAGACCTGATTTTTGTGGCATCATAGATGCCGGTTGCATAGGGTTGTCCGATCCATGGCCAGTAGAAGATACCGACTTGTCGCTTTTCCTTGAACCCTGATACAGTATTAAAACTACGACCGAAATGATCCACTCCCACGATGTTAAAACTGTTGTATTTACTTTTGGGGGCGGGCTCAACACACTCTTTATCTTCATTGTGATCGGTATCAGTATCAGGTCTGCCGGATTCGTCCGGAATAAACGGATTTGCAGAAGAACATTCCACCAAACTAAAAAACAATACAATGAATAAGCAAAGGCGATGTTTCATGTGTTAATTGATTGTTTTAGATGCTACTCTTAAATTGATAATTCCCTGATCCGACCTTAAGGATCACATAATCCTTTGCTTCCTCCAGTACAGAAATCTCTTTCACTGTGGATATTTTTCTGTCTCCTTCAGTGATATCCCGCACGCTTTTTCCCGGTACGTGGACTATAGCGGTCGTATTTTCCGGAATTCCAATTTCCATCGTCAGGTTGTTTCCTTGTCTGCGCCAAGCGCTCTTTATTTTGCCTTTTACCGTGTCCAGCTCACCTTCCGCGAATTGCAGGTCTCCCATGATGTATGGCTTAATGGAGAATTGTGCAAACCCTGGATGATTGAAATCAGGTATTATCCCCAGGATATACTTATAGAACCATGAGCCTACCGATCCCATCATGGGGTGGTTATGGGAATTCATGGCGTCCCCGGTGAGGTATTCCCACCTTTCCCATAATGTGGTGGCACCATTTGCCAGCATAAATCCCCAACTCGGATAAGTGGTCTGCGTGGCTATTTTGTAAGCCACATCGTGATGACCCTGTTCAGTCAATACCTCCAACAGGTATTTCGTGCATAGGTTGCCGGTGGTAAGATGATAGTCGTGTTTCTTCACATCCTCTACCAGATTTTTTATTACCCGGGGGGCTTTCGTTTCATCCGGCAGGCCAAGGTATAGGGCGAATGAGTTGCAGGCCTGGTTATTAGCGGCGTATCCGCCCGTTTGTTCATTCCAGTATTCGCGGTTGATGGCTAAGAGGATCTCCTTGGCAAGGGCTTTGTACCGGGTAACATCGGTTTCCCGGCCGATCACTTTGGCCATGTCGGATAAAAGATTCGCGCAATAGTAGAGATATCCGGTCGAGATGAACTGTCCCGGTGTATCCCTCGAAACGCCCGACCCGTTTGGATCCATCAGGAAATCCCTTGGGGGGCACCAATCCCCATAATAACTATAATCCACAATGCCATTATTTGTGCGTGAGTTTAGGTAATCGACCCATGCTTTCATCCCGTCGAAATGCTCCTCGATAACCCGCTTGTTGCCGTAAAATTCATAGCTCTTCTGTGCCAGCAACAGGTAACTGGCAGATACCGGGTCGGCAGGCCTCATCCCGAACCTGAAGGGTGCGACGCAGGTGATGGTCCCATGCGCGTCCTGCGTGTCGCTGACATCTTGAAGGTATTTGGGGTAGAAGCGGGAGTGGTCGAAATTATAGATGGCTTGTTCTATTCTTACCGTAAGGTCGTTCAGCCATCCCATCCGTTCGTCGCGTTGAGGACAGTCGGTGGGCACACTGTGCAGGTTGCTGGCCTCCGTATTGACCACCATCTGGTGGATGTCATTCAATAGCGGGTTGCTGCTTTTGAATTTTCCGGATTGTTTCAAGTCGGAACGGGCCACCTTTATCCTGATGTCCTCCTCAAGGGGTTTGGAGGGTAGTCCTTCTACCTGCACGTATCTGAATCCATGATAGGTATAGGCCGGTTCCCAGGTCTCTACACCCTTTCCATTTAAAATGTAAGTGTCTGTGGCTTTCGCGTTCCGGAGATTTTCCTGGTTCACGGACCCGTTTTCATGGAGGGTTTCGGCGAACCGGAGCGAAATTTTGGTGCCGGCATCTCCTTTTACCCTCAAAGATGCCCATCCGGCAAGATTCCGGCCTGCGTCAAACACATATATGCCCGGTGCCGGCTCTTTCAATAGGGTAGGGGTGATCTCTTCAACAATCCTTATGGGTTCCACTCTCTGGGAGACCATCTTTCCGGCAGGGTCATCGGTATTATGCGCCCAGGCCCATTCTTGGTTCATCAATCCCGGAGGCACGCCCGGTTCATATATTTGGGGATTTTCAAGGCGGGCATCGTAATGCTCCCCGTCAAAAATGGTCGAATATTTTATCGGGCCGGTCGTTACCGATCGGAACCTGTCGGATGTGAGGATTTCCGTGGTGTCGTCCTGGTAAGTTATTTCCACCTGTATGCGTAACCTGGGAGAACCTAACCATCCCTGGGCAACGGGTATGACAAAACTGTTGGGGGCTTGCAACAGATAGTCTGCTATGTCGTAAGTGACATAATAAACCCTTGTGCCATAGCTGCTTTGAGCAGGATCCAATACGTTGTTCCCCACTTTTTTACGATTGATATAGAGTTCATAATAGCCAAGTCCCGAGATATAGGCGCGAGCCTGTTTGATCTTCTCGCGGGGATACAGGGTTCCTTTGAAATATTGCACTCTGCCCGGCATTCCCGGCACATAACCGATCCATCCGGAGAGCCACTCCTCCTGTCCCAAGAGTCCCGTCTCGAAAAAGGCGGGTTCCGACCAGTCCGATGCTGTCCCTTCATTTTGCCAGGCCTTTACTTTCCAATAATAACGTTGCCTGCTTTTCAGTTTCCAGTTGTCGTGGTAAATTCCCGTGGACTGCGATGAGTTTATCTTCCCGCTGTCCCAAATGTCACCGTTACCGGCATCAAGCTTCTCAAGAGAAGAAGCAATAATAATATGATAAGCTGTTTGTGTAAGTCCTCTTTGACCTGATTCTAAGCGCCAGCTTAATTGAGGAATGAAATCGATGCCGATGGGGTCTTTTTCATAATCGGCTTTTAAATCAATTACTTTTAATTGTTGAATTTGTTCCTCCGCATATACATGGGGAATACTAAACAGGACCAATAACAGGTACACAGTAAAGCGACAATTTTTTCTTCTCATGCTTTTCTTTCTCAAAGGAGTATTAATGACTATTTTTACTATCGAAACAAAGGTAATGGTGAAATGCTCTGATATTATTGTAATAATTGTTCGCTTTTTTGTACATTCAGGTTTATTTTTCTAAACTCTTGTGATTTTTTCATTTTTTTATTGTACAAATTATCCAGTATGAATATTAGTTCGTATTTTACCGTCTAAAATCTTCAGCACATTCTATTTTTATGATGAAATTCAAATCGAAATGAAGAATATGTATCTTAAGGAAATATTTTTAATTATAACAGTGCTTTTATGTTCCTCCTTCATTAAGAAACCTCAAAAACCAAATGATGGTCGAGTGGTTCAGTCAATGGAGGAGCCCTATCTTTCAGCCGATATCTCTTTTCTTGATGTGAATTCTTTTGCCCAAGATTCGTTAGGAAACATGTGGATGGCTACGTTGGGAGGATTGAACAGGTATAATGGTTATGAGTTTGAACATTTTTCACATAACTCATCGGATAGCACATCTCTTCGACACGATTTTGTGTTCTCTTTATTGATAGACTCGTCGCAAAACTTCTGGGTGGGGACGGCCAATGGAGTAAGTAGTTTTGATGTGAGGACAAACCGTTTCAAGCATTATCTGGGCATCATCACACCGGTATATTCTTTCTTTGAAGATCATCAGGGGCAAATCTGGGTTGCCACACCTTCCGGTCCCGGTATAATCGATAAAGAAAAAACAAACATACTTTTTCCATTTGAGTCCCGGTTCGTCAATTTGTTTTGGGAAGACAGCTCGCACCGATTGTGGATGGGATTAAATGATGAACAGGGATTGGCAGTTCGAAAAGATTCATTGACCTGGGAGTACTATACGCTGCCGGAAAAGAAGAGCGTGACCTGTATTTATTCCGACCCTCAGGGTACATGGTGGCTGGGTACCAATGCGGGGATCATTCTTTTCGATCCCTTGTCCCACACCTTTAAGGAGTCTGAAATCTCCACCCCCGGAAATGAGAAGTTGAACAGGACCCAAATCAATTTCATCAAAGAAATTGAACCGCTGACATTATTAATAGGTACTACTACGGAGGGCTTTTTCTATTATGACATTATATCGAAGGAGTTAAAGCATAACGCCCCGGCCCGTTTTAATCCTTTCTATTCTTCCCAGTTGCATACCTGCTATATCAACAGGCAGGGGAATGTATGGATTGGGACGTACGATAAGGGTTTTGTGATAGGTAACAAACAGTCAGATTGTTTTAATGTCGATCAGATACTCAGTGATAAGTTTGCAGGAAAGTTCATTACGCGTGTTCTGGAAGATGAGGAGGGCTATTTCTGGATTGCCACCCGTTATGATGGACTTTACAGGTACTCTCCTTCAGGAGAGTTCAATAAATTTGCAAACCTTGATATGTATCCGGACAAGAAAGAATTTCTGGAGGTGCTTTTCGTGGATTCACAACAGAATATATGGATTGCTTTTGAAACTCAATTGCTGGTGGCCAACGTGACGAATGACGGGCAGATGCATGTTCGAAATCGTTTTCATATAGAAAATGTAAGGACG
>Ga0129314_1000278_pt1 | contig 60939 bp, 57 predicted proteins | sample O1111metagenome_FD_94431 | JGI IMG/M metagenome (GOLD analysis project Ga0129314, IMG submission 94431) | Orangutan individual fecal microbial communities from fecal samples from Wisconsin, USA - O1111 metagenome | ecosystem: Host-associated > Mammals > Digestive system > Large intestine > Fecal... | reverse complement strand
GGACGAAGCCGATGCCACCCACTCCCCCATGTTCCATCAGATCGAGGGTCTGGTGGTGGATGAGAACATCACCATGGGCGACCTGAAGGGCGCACTGACCACCATCATGCAGAAGATCTACGGTGAGGATGCCGTGATGCGGTTCCGCCCCCATCACTTCCCCTTCACAGAGCCCAGCTGCGAAATGGATATGCAGTGCCACAAGTGCCACGGCACCGGCGAGATCAACGGCCAGGTCTGCTCCACCTGCCACGGCGAGGGCTGGATCGAGCTGCTGGGTGCCGGTATGGTTCACCCCACCGTCCTGGAAAACTGCGGCATTGACCCGGAAAAGTACTCCGGCTTTGCCTTCGGCATGGGCCTGGAGCGTATGGCCATGGGCCGTATGAAGATCAACGACCTGCGTCTGATTTTTGACAACGACGTGCGGTTCCTGAACCAGTTCTAAGGAGGATTGCCGTATGAAACTCAACAGAAAATGGCTGAATGAAGAATTTGTGGATCTGTCTCAGGTCTCTGACAAGGAATTTGTGGAAAAGCTCACCGTCTTTGGTCAGAAGGTAGAGACCTATGAGCGGATGGATGCCGAGATCAAGAATATTGTGGTTGGCAAGGTGGTTTCCATTGTCCGCCACGAAAACTCTGACCACATGTGGGTCTGCCAGGTGGATGTGGGACAGGAAGCCCCTGTTCAGATCGTCACCGGCGCACAGAATGTCCATGAAGGGGATCTGGTTCCCGCCGCGCTGCACAACTCCTACCTGCCCGGCGGCATCCACATCACCAAGGGCAAGCTCCGGGGTGTTCCCTCCAACGGTATGCTTTGCTCCTTTGCCGAGCTGGGTCTGACCCAGAACGATCTTCCCGGTGCCTACGCTGACGGCATCTGGATCCTGAACGACGAGGACTGCCATGTGGGTCAGGACATCAACGAGGTCATTGGCAACGATGACACCGTGGTGGACTTTGAGATCACCAACAACCGTCCCGACTGCTACTCCATCATCGGTCTGGCCAGAGAGGCCGCCGCTGCCTTCGATCAGCCCATGCGCCACCACGAGCCTGTGGTTCATGGCAGCGATGCCGGAGACATCTATGACTATCTGGATGTAGAGGTTCCCGCCGAGAATCTGTGCAACCGCTACACCGCCCGGATGGTGGCCAACGTGAAGGTCGGCCCCTCCCCCAAGTGGCTGCGGCAGCGCCTGCGTGCCAACGGCGTTCGTCCCATCAACAACATTGTGGATATCACCAACTATGTCATGCTGGAGTACGGCCAGCCCATGCACGCCTTTGACTACCGCTACATTACCGACAAGAAGATCATCGTCCGGGAAGCCCAGGAGGGTGAATCCCTGACCACCCTGGACGGCACTGTCCGCAATCTGAAGCCCGGTATGCTGGTCATTGCCGACGAAAACCGTCCCATCGGTCTTGCCGGTATCATGGGCGGCGAGAACTCCGAAATTCAGGACGACACCACCATGGTGGTCTTTGAATCCGCCAACTTCAACGGAACCTCCATCCGCCAGAGCGCTCTGGCTCTGGGTATGCGTACCGAGGCTTCCGGCAAGTTTGAAAAGAGCCTGGATCCCATGCTGACCATCCCCGCCGTTCAGCGGGCCTGTGAGCTGGTGGAAATGCTGAATGCCGGCGATGTGCTGGGCGGCACCATTGATATCATCAACTACGTCCCCGAGGAGCGCACCCTGCCTCTGGAGGCTGACAAAATCAACCGCCTGCTGGGCACGGATATCTCCCAGGAGGACATGATCCGCTACCTGAACCGGCTGGAGATCCCCGTGGAGGGCAATACCATTCTGGTTCCCTCCTTCCGTCCCGACCTGATCCGGATGGCAGATATTGCCGAGGAAGTGGGCCGCTCCTACGGCTACAACGAGATCCCCACCACCGCTTTCAAGACCTCCACCCAGGGCGGCTACAGCGAAGAAATGAAGCTGGAAGCCAAGGCCGGTCAGCTGTGCCGGGGTCTGGGCTATGATGAGATCATCACCTACTCCTTCATCTCTCCCGCTGCCTTTGACCAGATCCGCCTGAGCGCCGATTCTCCCCTGCGCAAGACCCTGCGGATCCAGAACCCTCTGGGCGAGGATACCTCCATCATGCGCACCATCGTCCTGCCCTCCATGTTGGAGATCCTGGGCCGGAACAACGCCTACCACAACCGGGATGTGATGCTGTACGAGCTGGCAAAGGTCTACCTGCCTGTGGAAGGCCAGGTGCTGCCGGAGGAGCCCAAGATGCTGATGCTGGGTGCCTACGGCGACGGCATGAGCTTCTTCCATCTGAAGGGCCAGCTGGAAGCCATCTTTGCCGGTCTGCGGCTGCAAAAGGCCAGCTACACCGCCCTGAAGACCAACCCCAGCTACCACCCCGGCCGCTGCGCCGCTGTCAGCGTAGGCGGTGTGGAAGTCGGCGTGATGGGTCAGGTGCATCCTCTGGTGGCCAAGAACTACGGCATTGACGCCGATGTCTACTGCGCCGAGATCAACTTCACCAAGCTGCTGGCTCTGCAGCTGCCTGCCGTCACCTACACCCCCCTGCCCAAGTATCCCACCGTCACCCGTGACCTGGCTCTGGTCTGTGACGAGGAGATCACCGTGGCTCAGGCTGAGGAGGTCATCGCCGCCGCTGCCGGAAAGCTGCTGCGGGATATCCGCCTGTTCGATATCTACCGGGGCACCGGTGTTCCCGAGGGCAAGAAGAGCATGGCCTTCTCCCTGGAACTGCGGGCCGATGACCGCACCCTGACGGATACCGACTCCGAGGCCGTGGTCACCAAGGTGCTGGCAAGTCTGAAGGAGAAGCTGAACGCAAGCCTGCGATAAGGCAACACAGCACAATTACATCTTCGGACATCAGCGGATCTTTTGTCCCAATCTTGCAGTTTGGGCAACTTGAAATACATACAGTATTCCTGCGTTGCCCAAACCTTATCTTGGGACAAAATCCCTCGCTGCTGTCTCTTGCCGAATTGTGCAGTGCTGCCTTAAGGTTTTGTCAATTATTTTCCTTTTGGTACTTTACACCACTTGAAAATTAGGCTATAATAACCGTATTATTCTATAAGGAGGCTGAAACCATGACGGAACAGAGCACAGTAAAATTCACAGTACCCAGTGATGATAAGGAAAGTATGCGGCGCATACTCCGGAGTGTGTATGAAGCCCTGACCGAAAAGGGATACAATCCTGTCAATCAGATCGTCGGCTATCTGCTGACCGAGGATCCCACCTACATCACCAATTACAACAATGCCCGCAGCATGATCTGCAAGATTGACCGTGATGAACTGATGCAGGTATTGGTTCGGGAGTATCTGTTCGTAAACGAATAATCCATCCGAAAAGAGGCTTTTGCCATCGCAAAAGCCTCTTATTCAAACTCGATTTCTATTTTCAGGAGGTTTTTTCAATGGCTGAAGAAAATGCAGTTTTGATGTACAAGGGCCGACCCCTTATGCGCAAGGACAATCTGGTGTATTACGGCTCCATGTCGGACAGCCACATTGTCATGCTTCAGATCCTGGAGACCAAAAAAGTGGGCGATATGGATGTTGCCACCCGTGTCTCCGTGCAGCTGCAACTGACCGACCCCGCTGCCAGAAGCCGGGATCGTATCGTAAAGAGAAGTGAAAAGGACGGCTTCTACACGGCCCTGGATGTGGGCAGCGTTTGGCTGGAGCGGGCACTGGCAGGAAAATAACCTGCCCAGAGACAAAAGACAGAGGTTTCCTATGAGATTTTCCAGAAAGATCATCAGCCTTCTTCTTGCACTGATACTGCTGCTTCCCGGTCTGGGTCTGAGGGCATCCGCCCGGGGGAAGATCGCCGGGGGGATCGGCTTTGTCATCACCTCCCAGCTGCGTCTTTACAGCAAGGCTTCCAGCCAGTCAGATGTGCTGGACACGGCTTACTGCGGGGACTGTGTGGTGATTCTGCGCCAGGAAAAGGACTGGTATCGGGTCATTTTTAATTTGCAGGAGGGCTATATGCGCTCCGACTGCCTGGATGCCGGGCCTCAGCGCAATGCAGAGCTGGGCTATGGCCGTATCAACGGTCACGAGGTCAGTCTGCGCTCCGGCCCCGGTATGCGCTACTCTATTCTGGAATTCAGCGAAAAGGAAGACAGCTTTTACATCGTAGGCTTTCAGGACGGCTGGTATCAGGTGCTCAAGGACAACGCCACCTGCTTTGTCCGAAGCGACCTGCTGGATCTGACGGAAATCCCCTACGAAAACAAGGGTTCGGAACACGAGCCCCAGTTTTTCCGCCGCAGCGAGGCCTTCGCCCCCCTGACCTACACGGAAACCGAGCCGGAAATTGCAGTGCTTTCCATCGGAAGCGGCTTTACCGGCCCCATCACCGGCGCTGCCTTTCTGGCCCAGGCGCAAAAATGCCTTGGCATTCCCTATGTCTACGGCGGTGCATCCCCGGATGGCTTTGACTGCTCCGGGCTTGTGTACTACGTTCTGACCCAGATGGGCTATCCCTCCGCCCGCACGGCATCTGCCCAGTATGGCATGGGATACAATGTAGACCGCAGTGAGCTTCAACCGGGAGATCTGGTGTTCTTTGAAGGCACCAACGGCAGCGGCGTGACCCATGTGGGCATCTACTCCGGAGGAAATCAGTTCCTCCACGCTCAGAAAACCGGCACCACCGTAGGCTACGGCAGCCTCAACGGCTACTGGTCCGACCACTTCTGCGGCGCCCGCCGTATTGCATGATTCCCCATGCGTTTTGATCAATGATTCCGGCATCCGTTGGATGCCGGAATTTTTTTGCCATAATACAGCCTTTTCCTTTGCTTTTCTGTCGGCTGTTTGTCTTTTCCGGAAAAATATGATATTCTGAAAAAAACTTTTTCCGTTTTTCTTTTTTCTACGTGTATAGGGGTGAAGAAACCAAAAAGGAGGCAGACATATGGATGACAACGAAATTCTGGATCTGTATTTCGCCCGCTCGGAGCAGGCCATTGCCGAAACGGATCGCAAATACGGAAACTACTGCTTTTACATTGCCAGCCACATTTTATCCAACCCTGCCGACGCCGAGGAAAGTGTCAGTGACACCTACTTCAGCGCCTGGACACTGATCCCGCCCCGCAGACCGGCCCGGCTGTCGGTCTTTCTGGGCAAGCTCACCCGCAACCTCTCCATTGACCGCTGGCGGAAGAATACCGCCGGGAAGCGGGGCAGCGGAGAAACCCAGCTGCTTCTGGACGAGCTGGCAGACTGCGTGGCCGGTGGGCAAAGCCCGGAGACGGAGGTTCTGCGCCGGGAGCTTTCCGCCGCCCTGAACGCATTTCTGGGAAAGCTCCCGGAACGGGATCGCACCGTATTTCTGCTTCGCTACTACTACGCCAACACCCAGCAGGAGATCACCCAAAAAACCGGGCTGTCCGCCAATCAAGTCAAGTACATTTTGCAGCGAACCCGCAAAACCCTGGCATCCATGCTGAAAAAGGAGGGCTTACAATGACATCATTACAGCTTTTGAAGAACATCAGCAACATTGATTCCCAGTGGCTGGTGGACATGGAGACGCAGAAAGCCCCTGCCCCCAAGCCCCGCTATTCCCTGCTGGTTGCCGTGATCTGCCTGCTGGCTCTGCTGCTGGCCGGCTGCGGCATTGCCTACCTGCTCCACCTGGGTCAGCTGACCATCGGAACCCAAACCGTCCCCCTTTCCCCGGATGCTGTCCAAGGCAGTCAAGCCCCCGGACAGACGGAATTGACCGTATTCTCTCTGCAAGGGGTGAAGGGAACCCCCAACTATCAGGCCAGTCAGGAATGGCTTGCCTTTACCCAGAGCTACACCCCCTCCGGCGGCGAATATTGGGACAGCGACCCGATCTACTGGGCCTACAGCCTACAGGATCAGACAATGGTGGACAAACTGGACGAGATCTGCACCAAGTACGGTCTGAGCATCATCGGGAAGCCCTGGCATGAACAGATCGACTGCAATCAGTTTCTTCCCCTGCTGGGGGTGGACAACCTGCTGAAAGCCGACAGTCCCGCCGCCCTTTCCATTCCCGCAGGGCGTTACTTCCCCGGCGGCTCCTTCAATGTATACGGCACTTTGTCTCTGGCCGGTCAGGAGGCATCCATCACCTACCAATGTATCGGGAAGGATGTTTTCTATGACGTGTTCGGCTATTTGAATTCCGATACCACCACCCAGAGGAACTACACCACCACCGATGGGATTCCCCTTTTGTTCCTGGAATCGGAGTGGAGCAGTATGATCCTGGCAGACCGGGAAACCTGTTTTGTGACCATAGACATCACCCCCGCCGGAAATGTCACCTTGGATCAGATCGCTGAATGCTTTGACTTTACCATCCGCCCCCATGCCCCCGACCCTGCCGCAGCGGATGCACGGGAGCAGGCTTCCAACGAGGAAATCAGCAACATGCAAGGTGACCCTAACATCTGTCGGCGTCCTACCTACACCGAATATGTGCAGGATCTGATCCGTGCTGCCGAGTTCGAAAAAAGCTGGTATGCCGAAAACCCTGAATATACGCCGCCTGAGGTGACATACGCATTCTATGACGCAGACGGAAACGGAACACAAGAGCTGCTGATCCTCCACAACGGTTATATTGCAAGCATCGTAGGCATGAAGGATGGCATCACAGACGAAGGAAAAAGCTACCATCTGCTGCCATACGAGGATCACGTTTTCATTGACTGGCCAGGGGATGAACCAAACGTCCGTGGAGACTACTGGTATCATATCTTCCGCTTTGCAAACAACGATGACCCGGTTTTCTCCAATCCCAAGGAGCGAAGCATTGTCCGGCTGAAAAAGGATGCAGAGGGAAATTGGTGGCGCACCTCCTCTACGGAGCATTACGCAGAATTCGACACGCAGATCACCGAGAACGAGGCCCAAGCCATTCTGAATTCCTACACCCCCATCCAGCTGGAAACTCATCCCCTGTCGGAATTCTCAGAACCGTAACCCCTGTTTTTCCACCGCCATCCGTCCCCAATCCCGGGGAATGGATGGCGGTTTTTCCTGATTTTCCCATAAATTTCGCCCATAAACCATTATGTAAACCTGATTATCCCAGAAATTCCGAACAAAACCTTGACATCTGTGTAACAATATGTTACAATTTGATTACATTTTGTGCCGACCCTTTGTGTTGTGTCGGCAAATGTGGGCTTTCTGCGGCGGACTTTGGTCTGTTCGGGTGCAGGGAGCATGATCCTAACAAGTTATACGGAGGCAAACATGAATTTATTGAAACGATTGACCATCCTGATGCTGAGCCTGGTGCTGCTTCTGAGCTGCTTCGCTGTCAGCGCATCCGCCGCCGGAACGGTTCTGTACGGCATCGGCTTTGTCAATACCAACTCCCTGCGTCTGCGCAGTGATGCCACTGTCAATTCCAAGATTCTGGCTACCGCACCCCAAAATGACTGTGTGGTGATCATCAGCCAGCACGGAGACTGGTATAAGGTCAATTACAATTTGCAGGAAGGCTATATGCACAAAAGCTATCTGGATGTTCTCACCCGGGAGAATGCCGAGCTGGGCTACGGTGTTGTCAACGGCAGTTCCGTCAATGTCCGAGCCGGTGCCGGAACGGGCAGCCGCAGTGTGGCGGTAGCCTCCAAGGGCAGCAAGTGCTACATTCTGGGTCTGAACAACGGCTGGTTCAAGGTCATTTACGGCAACGCCATTGGCTATATCCGCAGCGACTATGTGACCCTGTCTGAGATCCCCTATGAAAATCAGGCATCTTCCAACAGCCCCAAATTCTTCCGCCATGGCAAGTCCACCGGCACTGCCCCCAGTGCCGCCGCCCTGAACGGCAACAGCTCCGCTTCTGCTCCTGCCGCCACCCCCGCCGGTGTCTCCGGCGCAGCCATTCTGGCGCAGGCCCAGCAGTATCTGGGAACTCCCTATGTGGCCGGTGGCGCATCTCCTTCCGGCTTTGACTGCTCCGGCCTTGTCTACTACGTTCTCAAACAGCTGGGCTTCTCCCCCAACCGCACCCCCGCTTCCCAGTTTAACCAGGGCACGGCAGTTTCCAGGGAGAATTTGCAGGTGGGCGATATCGTCTTCTTTGCCAATACATACAGCAGCGGCATTTCTCATGTGGGCATCTACGCCGGAAACGGCCAGTTCATCCACGCCCCCAACTCCCGCTCCACCGTCTCCTACTCGGATCTCACCAGCGGCTACTGGGCACAGCACTACTACGGCGCCCGCCGCATGGCCTAATCGCACAAAGTATTCCCGGCATCAAAGCAGATGCCGGGAGTTTTTATTTGCACTTTTCGTAAGCTATGCGGGCTGTGCCATCGGACACATAGATAATGCCGCAGGGCTGGAATCCCATCCGCTGAGCGGCGTTTTGCATCGCCAGATTGTCGTGATGGGTGTCCATGCGGAGATGGTCAATTTGCTTCTGGCAGAATTCCACCGCTGCCCGGAAAATGCCGCCGCTCCCATCAGAGGCAATGCGGTGAATGGTGCCATAGGGCGCATCGCTGCTCCACTGACCGTCTTCGATTTTCGCATAGGTCTCGTCCGGGCCGATGAAAAAGAAAAATACACCGTGGATCTCCCCTGCATCCGTCACCACAAACAGATTTCCCTGGGCAATGTCATCCACCAGCCACTGCCGGGGCGGGTAGGAATCTCCCCACTGGCTGGGATTTCCGTTGGCCGCCATAAACCGCCGGGCCTGGGCATAAATTTCCTCGATCCGGGGAAGATCCTCCGGCCGGGCGTTTCGGATTTCGTAAGTCATAACATCCATCCTCTCTTTTTTCACCATCATAACCCATGTGCATGAGAAATGCAACCGGGGATATACTAAGGCCAATCCATTGCAGGCAGCACTGGGGTGTGCTGCCCGAAACAAATAAGGGAGGGAGTCATTTTATGGCGCAATACCGACAGGGGCGGCAGAGCTTCGTCCTGCCTCAGCCCCCTGTAATTACCGCCTGGGCCAGCACGGCCGGGAAAAAGGAATCCGAAGGGCCGCTGGCCCACTGCTTTGATATTACCGGTCAGGATACCTGGTTCGGTCAGCGCACCTGGGAGCAGGCGGAAAAGCAGATGCAGCGGATGACCCTGGGAAAGCTGGCAGAAAAGGCGAATCTGCGGATCACGGATTTTGATCTGGTGTTTTCCGGGGATCTTCTGAACCAGTGCATCGGATCTTCCTTCTCCCTGCGAAACACCGGGATCCCCCATCTGGGGCTCTATGGGGCCTGCTCCACCATGGCAGAGGCGCTGCTGCTGGCTTCCATGACCGTAGGCGGCGGCTTTGCCGACCGGGTGGTGGCCATGACCTCATCCCACTTTGCCTCCTCAGAACGGCAGTACCGCTTTCCCCTGGGCTACGGCGGTCAGCGAACCCCCACCGCCCAGTGGACCGTCACCGGCTCCGGGGCAGCCCTGGTGAGCCGGGAGGGAACCGGGCCGAAGATCACCGCCTGCACCATTGGCTCCGTTACCGATTTGGGGATCAAGGATGCCAACAACATGGGCGCTGCCATGGCCCCGGCAGCCTATGCCACCATCTGCGCCCATCTTTCTGACCTGGGCAAACAGCCGGAAGACTATGACCGGATCATCACCGGGGATCTGGGGCAGATCGGCAAGGAAATGCTTTTAGAGCTGGCACGGCGGGATGGCTTGAGCCTGGGCGGGCGGCTGGAGGACTGCGGCACCCTGATTTTTGACCGGGAAAACCAGGATGTTCACGCCGGAGGCTCCGGCTGCGGATGCAGTGCCGTCACCCTCTGCGGCTATCTTCTGAACCGGCTGAAGGCCGGAAAGCTGAGATCCATTCTGTTCTGCGGCACCGGCGCACTCCTCTCCCCCACCTCCACCCAGCAGGGACTGCCCATTCCCGGGGTCTGCCATGCCGTTGCCATAGAAGGAGGTAAGGGATAATGGAATACGCAAAAGCGTTTCTCATCGGCGGCGGTCTGTGCCTGATTGGGCAGATCCTCATCGACAAAACCAAGCTGACCCCGGCAAGGATCCTGGTCAGCTATGTGGTCATCGGCGTGATCCTGGGGGGCGTGGGGGTGTACAAGCCCTTTGCCGAATTTGCCGGGGCAGGCGCCAGTGTCCCCCTGACAGGCTTTGGCAATCTGCTTGCCAAGGGGGTACGGGAGGCGGTGGATGAACAGGGCTTCCTGGGGATCTTCCTGGGTGGGCTGAAAGCCGCCGCCGGCGGCATCAGTGCCGCCATCTTCGCGGGCCTCCTTGCCAGCCTTTTCTTCAAGCCCAGGGATAAATCCTGAAAACCGTGGCATACTGCAATAGCGGCACAGCCGCAGGAAGAAAATCGGAGGAATCGAATATGAGTCATCAGAATCGAAATCAGAACCAGACCCGGGAGCAGAGCAAGAACCAGAACAGCCAGAACAGCAAGCAGAACCAGACCGAGAATTCCCAGCAGAACCAGAATTCCCAGCACAGCACCAACAACCGCTGAAAAAAGGACGCTTCCCGTAAAAAGGAAGCGTCCTTTTGCGGGATGACCGCCAGAGAACCCAAAAGATGTAGGATCCCCCCAGAAAATCCGGGCAGCTAGCCCCGCGGGCTTTTCTTATATTTTCCAAAGCTGCGGTTGAATTGTTCACTGGCTCTATGATATAATTTGAAGACGAAAATTGAGGTGCAAATCCATATTTACAGGGAGGCGATTGAATGCTTACTTTGGTGACTCCAACTTTAGATGACCTATGGTTTCGGCAAGCACTGCTGGCAGACGAATGTACGATGTCTTATAACGCCAAATGGGGAGGCACGATTTCTTTTCCGAAAGATGAATGAGAATCGTGGTATGATTCCTGGATTCGGAATCCTGAAAACAAACGATTTTATCGCTATTTGATGAATTCCGATAATCTATATGTTGGAGAAATTGCCTACTACTATGATAGGCAGCGAGATATTTATATCGGTGATGTTATCATTCTTGCAAAATACCGAAATCAAGGCTATGGATCAGAAGGAATCCGGCAGCTCTGTATTGCAGCCAAAAAGAACGGTATTTCCGTATTGCATGATGATGTCGCAGCGGATAACCCTTCGTATAAACTGTTCTTGAAAAACGGATTTGAAATAGAATACATAAACAACGATATCGTGATGGTGAAAAAGAATCTTTCGATTCCAATTTCTTGAAATAGACAGATTGAAAGCTGTGGGAGGAAATCTCAATGGAGGAACGCATTTATCAGACTCGCTGTGGGACAATTCACTATTGGATAAGTGTATTAAACCCGGATACAATTACTCTTGTTTTCCTGCCAGGATTGACAGCTGACCATAGATTGTTTGATAAGCAGATTCAGTATTTTGAGAACAAGTATAATGTTCTCGTCTGGGATGCACCGGCACACGCTTCTTCATGGCCGTTTCGCTTTGATTTTGATTTGTTCGATAAGGCAAAATGGCTAAATGACATCCTAAACCAAGAAAAAATCACAAAGGCTGTCATTGTCGGACAATCCATGGGTGGATATGTGGGACAGGCTTATGCACAGCTCTATCCAAACAGACTGACCGGCTTTATCTCTATTGATTCTGCGCCGCTGCAACGAAGCTATGTAACTGCGGTTGAAATCTGGCTTTTAAAACGGATGGAACCGATATATGCTCATTATCCATGGAAATGGCTCCTGAAATCAGGGTCAGAAGGCGTTGCCGTTTCTGATTATGGCAGAAACCTCATGCGTGAAATAATGTTGACTTATGACGGAAAACAGAAGCGCTATGCACAAATTGCCGGACATGGTTTTCGTATTTTGGCAGCGGCTATGGAGAAGGATCTGCCCTATGAAATTAAGTGTCCTGCATTATTGATGTGCGGCACACAAGATCACGCTGGTTCGTGTATACGGTATAATAAGGCATGGCATCGCAATACGAAAATACCTTTGGTGTGGCTTGATGGAGCGGGGCATAATTCTAATACAGATAAACCCGAACAGGTGAATCATTTGATAGCAGAATTTGCAAGTTCTATGGTAAAATAATGGCGTTAGATTTCGTTCGGGGAGGAGTTTAACTTGACCAATACATTATTAGGCAAAACAACTGGCTGTATTCAAAATTTAGAACAGCGAATCAGTCACATTCAATTTCTTACAGGGAATTCGTTAAAGATTATCGCCGTTCTTTCAATGGTCGTTGACCATTTGTGTAAAATTGTGCTGCAATGGCTGCTGCCAAACTACTGGTGGGCTATGGTAGATAACGGACAAATGTCGTGGGAGAGATTCCAAGAGATAGATAATTTCATACGGTTTGATTTGCAAAGCATTGGAACGATTGCTTTTCCGCTATTCTGTTTTTTGCTGGCAGAGGGATTCCAACACACAAGAAGTAAAAAACGCTATATTGGGTTGATGCTTGCATTTGCCCTTATTTCGGAAATTCCATTTGACATAGGTTTCTTTGGTGCGTATTCACGAATGGAAGGTACATTTCCGTTTTACTTAAAGTATCAAAATGTATTTTTCACCCTGTTTTTAGGCTTATTGACATTGGTATGCCTTGAAAGATTTTCGTGTAAATCAGACCTGCCAGTGGATAGAATAAAATCAGCAGTCTTGCAAGTTCTCAGTGTAGCACTTTTTTCGGCCATTGCGGAAGAAATCCGTTGTGACTACGGTATGCAGGGGATCTTATTCATATCCGCATTTTATGTTTGCCGTAATCACCGGATCTATCAAGTGCTGCTGTTCCTTTTGGCTTACATGGGATCAACAGGGAATCAGCCGCCTTTATGTACGCTTCTTGCCTGCTTACTCATTCTGCTATACAATGGCAAGCGTGGTAAACTGAAGCTAAAATACTTCTTCTATGTTTTTTATCCGGCACATATCCTTGTTCTGTATTTGATTCAGACAGGACTCGGAAAATATTTGCTGAAATGAGTAATTCCAGTTTGTTTAATTGGATAAATCGGAATTTGGGAAGGGGTGCACTGCCATGCTGAGAAAGTTGAATTGTTTTTTAAACATCGTTATTGGTTCATTCATAGGAGTTTTCATTGGGTTCGGAATTTATAAGTTCTGGCACTTTAAAACCTATCCAGATTTATATGCCATGCAGTCTGCACCGTGGTACACAGAGTTACTGTTGGATGGTGCCATGGTGGCTGTTGTGGTGGTCGTATGTATTGTCCTAAAGCTGGTTATTTGGAGAAAATTAAAGCCATAACCTCCAGTTTATCGAACAGAATGCAAAAGCAAAAGTCTTGACTTGTTCCGAACGCAAAAAGGACGCTTCCCGTAAAAAGGAAGCGTCCTTCTCGTTATACCGGCCACAGGGTATCGGTGTGGAAGAAATACAGGAAGCTGGCCTTGATGGGCATTTCATAGATCCGGGACAGGGCTTCGCCGTAGGTCTGCACCTGCAAGCGGTACCGTTCCGCCGCCTTGGGGATCCCGGATACCGGGACGCGGTCGGTTTTGAAGTCCAGAATGGTGATGCCGTCCGGTTCCAGCAGGGCGCAGTCCACCACGCCTTGCAGCAGCACCTGTTCCCCTTCCAGGCCCTGACCGTAGTGCCTGCCGTCATCCAGAATGGAAAATTTGAATTCCCGCAGACATTCCCCGCCGGAAGCCAGCTTTTTCCCAAGCTCTGTTTCAAAGAACCGGGCAATAGCCCCGCAGTCTACCAATTCTCCCTGCTCCTGGGAAAGAAAGCCCTCCCGGCAAAGCCGCCGGATCTCTTCCTCCACCCCGGCAAGAGAGCCGCAAGCCTCATAGCGGATGTACTGCATGGCTCCATGGATGGCGTTTCCGTAGACTCTGCCGTCCTGGGTCTGGGCAATGAAGCTGGGCTTGCGCCATTTGCGCAGGTAGGTGTAACTCTGCCGGGTGTCCTCCGCCGCCTCCGCATCCTTGACCCTGCCCTTGCGGTCGGTGGCCGTCTGCTTGGAGGGAGCCTGGGTCGCCGCCAGGTGCGGATACCGGAAGGAAAGGTTTTGCCGCAGCATTTCCTCCGTATCCGCCGGCATGGTCTGCTGTATCTCCGTCAAGGCACTGCTGCCGGTTCCCGGCTCCGGGGCAGAATCCACGGTGATCTTCCAGGGAAAGTCTCCCGCGCAGGTCTGATCCGGCCGCCCGCCCAGAACATGAAGCGCTCCGGCCTCGATCCGCTGCATGGCAGTCAATAGCACCCACTGACCGGGGCAGTCCGGCTCCCGGCACAAAAGCTCTCCCTTGTCAAAATCCATCCGCAGGGCAATGTCCTGCAAATCGGCGGTGAGATTCCGGGAAGCATAGGTCATGATCAGCCGGTCTCTGGCCCGGGTCATGGCAACATACAGTACCCGCAGCTCCTCCGACAGACTCTCCCGGGCCGTCTTGACCACGATCGCCCGTTTGGCGGCGGAGGGATATCGGATCCGGGTCTGGGGATCCGCCACCGACAGTCCCAGGCCCAGCTCCCTGTCGCACAGGATCTGGGCCTGCAAGCTCTCCCGGTTAAACTTCCGGGACAGACCGCACAGGAAAACCACCGGGAATTCCAATCCCTTGGACTTATGGATACTCATAATCGTCACACTCCCGGCATTGCCGGAGGCGGCGGCCACCGCCCCCTTGTCCTCCAGGCTGGTCAGGTGCTGCAAAAATTGGGGCAGATCCCGCTGATTTCCCTGTTCAAACCCGGCAGCCAGCTGGAAGAAGGTTTGCAGGTTGGCACGGCGCAGATCTCCGTCCTCCATAGATCCGTAAATGCTGTCCAAGCGTGTAAGCTCCAGGCAGCGCTCCAAAAGCTGGCTCAGGGGGCAATTTCTGGCCTCCCGGCGAAGCTGGACCAGGACGTCCAGAAAATCCTTTGCCTTGGATAGATCCGAATCCACCAGCGCATCATAAAAGCTTCCTTTTTTATTGGGACTGCGCACCTGGGCCAGTTCATCGGCAGTGAAGCCGAAAACAGGGCTTGCCAGGGTGCTGATCAGAGGAATATCCTGCCGGGGATTGACGATGACCTCCAGGAAGGAACGCAGGGTGCCGATCTCCTGGGTCGTCAGAAGATCGTTTCCGCCGCCGGTGCTGCACCGGATGCCCTGCTCCTCCAGAGCCTTCTGATAGACGCTGCCCACAGAGCCGGGAGAGCGCAGCAGGATCACAATATCCTCCGGCTGCACCGCTCTGACCCCGTCCGCCGCGCGAACGGTTTCCCCATTGCGAAGCATATCCCGGATCCGCTGGGCAACAAAGGCCGCTTCCTCGGCATAGGTATCCTCCCGGATCTCCAGGGCATTAAGCTCCACTGCGGGACTGGGAAGGGGCTCGTGGGGTACACCCTCCCGGAGGGCCTCCGCCTCGCCATAGACCAGTCCTCCCACCCTGGGGCTCATACAGGCCGCAAACACATCGTTTACCCCCTGGATCACCTCCGGGCCGGAACGGAAGTTGTGGCTCAAAAACACCTTTCTCCCCTGTCCCGGTTCCGCTTCCTCCGCCGGGACAAAGGCACGGTATTTTTCCAAAAAGATCCCAGGGTCTGCCAGACGGAACTGGTAGATGGACTGCTTCACATCCCCCACCAGGAAGCAATTCTGCTTTTCCCGGGTCAGGGCATCGAAAATGGTATCCTGCACCCCGTTGGAATCCTGGTATTCGTCCACCATGATCTCCCGGAACCGCCGTCCGATCTCCCGGGCGGCAGCTGTAGGCTCTGTGCGGCTTTTGCCCACCAGAAGATCCAGGGTCTTTTGCTCCAAGTCGCCAAAGTCCAGCACCCGGCGGCTGCGCTTGGCCCGGGCATACTCCCGGTCAAACTGCCGCACCAGAGCAACCAACCCCCGGGTTCCGGCGGCGCATTGGGCCAGATCCCCCAGAATCTGGGCGGAATCATCGGTAAAATAGGTCAGCTTTTTTTCCAAACCCTTTTTACAGGCGTTCCGTGCCGCCTTGATCCGCTCGGCAAGCTCCCCGTCGCCGCACTTTTTGGAAAACACCAGACGGCCATAGTCCACCGTGCGATTGCTTACAACCGCATCCCAGGAATCCAGCTTGGCCAACGCCTCCAGCTGATTCAGGGTCTGCCGCAGGTTCTGGCCAGACTTTTCCATGCCCTCACAGCCCTCGGCAGCCTGGACGCACTGGCGGATAACCTGGATCTGCTGAGTCAGATATTCCTGGAAATCCGCCATCAGATACTGCCCCCAGACCGTCTGGGCCGCATCCTCCAATTCCTCGACACAGCTATTTTGCACACATTCCTCCAGCCAGCCGTCAGGATCCAGGTGGCACCGGGCGCTGTCGAATACCTTTAGGATCAGTTCCGGCACCAGTCGGTCATCCCGTCCCAATCCCTGGGTATCCACAAATGCCTGAAAATCCCCATCCGCCCGGTCGGCAGAATAGGCCTGATCCAGAAGCTCTGTCAGCACTGCCTCCCGGATCTCCCGGCACTCGTTTTCATCCGCCACCCGGAAGTCCGCCGGAAGCTCCAGCCGATAGGCATACTCCCGCAGAAGGTCGGAGCAGAAGCCGTGGACGGTGGAAATCTTGGTCAGAAACAGCCGCTGCATCTGCTTTTGCAGGTGCCGGTTCTCCGGCTCCTGTGCAATCCGCTCTGTGAGCTTTTTGGCAATTTTCCCCCGAAGCTCTGAGGCGGCGGCTTTTGTATAAGTAATCATAAGAAATTCATCCAGATTGGCTGGGTCCTTCGGATCCGTCAGATAGGTCATCAGCCGATCCACCAGCACTTTGGTTTTGCCGGAGCCTGCCGCCGCACTGACCAGCAGCTTTCCGCCCCGGTCATATACCGCCTTTTCCTGTTGGGGTGTCAGCTTATCTGCCATGGCCGGTCATCTCCTTTTCCATTTCTTCCCAGAACCGCTGGGCGGTCATGGTTTTGTAATTGCGCCGCCCTTCCACGGTATCTGCATGGCAGATCGCCCCATAGGGGCAGAAGGTGCAGGCGCTGTGGCTGCTGCCCCGGGTATAGGGGTTCGGCTCCACCTGGCCTGAGGCGATTCCCTCCACCAGCCGGGCCAGCACCCGGAACACATAGTCCTTCAGCAGTGCCAGCTGCTCCCGGTCTGCCAGATCGCCGGAAAGGCTTCCGTCCTTTTTCACGGTATAGCTCATGCGCACCGGGCTGTCCCCCGGTTCCATGGCCTGTAAAATTTCCGCATCCTGCAAAAGCAGTCCCTTCCGCTTCCATTCCTTACGTCGCTGCTTCTCCGCCTCCTCCTGAGACAGCCGCCCGTCAGCAGACAGGAAGGGGGCTCTGGCAGGGAAATACTGCACCCCCACCCCAACGGGATTGCTGCCCAGCAGCTCTGCATCGGCATTTTGCAGCGCAAACAGATATAACAGCATCTGCAAGCCCACGCCGTTGTACACATCGCAGTAGTCAAAATCCTTTTTGCCGGTCTTGTAGTCCACCACCCGGTAGTAATCCGTTCCGCCCCGGCTCCAGGTATCCACCCGGTCCACATAGCCCCGGAGAATGGCGTTCATGCTGCCGTTGGGAATGGCAATGGCCGGCTGACCCTCTCCGGTGCCGAAGCCCAGCTCAAACTGAGCCGGTTCAAACAGGGACTGGCTCAGCTCCTGCCACAGCTCCTCCACAACCATATCCAGCTCCTGAAGATTGCGCCGGAACAGGTAGGTAAACCGCTCTGAGGTGATTTGGCTGAACCGCTGGGCGGCATATTCGTCACTGTGCCGGTGGGCGATTTCCAGCGTCTGCGCCAAGGACACCTGATGGAAGCCTCCCAGGGACTTGATCTCCCGGGCGGTGTTTTCCAGCACCGCATGGACGAAGGTACCGAACTCCGCCGGATCCACTGCGGCCTCCTTCCGCTCCTTGGCCCGAAGGCCGTAGCGCAGGAAGTAGGACATCCGGCACTCCGCCTGCCGGTCGATCTGGGAAGCGGAGAGGTTCAGGGTCTGTCCGTAAAGCCCCCGGATCTGTTTTTGGGTCACTGTGCCCAGACTGTAGCTGCGTTTTTCCGATGCCTGACGGTAACCATCCAGCAGTCCCAGCCTTTGGGCCAGGTCCTCTGCCTGCCACCGGGCCAGCCAGATCCCCGCCTCCCAGGCATCAGCCCCGGCAAAGCCCTGATCCTCCGGAAGTGTCTCCTCCCGGCCAGCCATGTCACACAATCTGCGATAGACAAAGGAGGGCTGTTCCCCGGAATAGAATACATAGATCTGCTCCATGGCCCCGGCGAAAACCCCGTAAATATCCGCAAATTCCGCCTGAATACCCTCCATGGCGCCGCCGGTCAGGGGTACACCCAGCTGCCGCAGGGTCACACGCTCCTGATCCGTCAGCACGCCGGAGGAACCGGAGTAGCCGGGCAGACTGCCTTCCTGGGCACCCAGCACCAGCAGATGCCGCTGCTGATGACAGCGCATGGCGCTGACCTGGCCCATCTGCACCGCATCCAGCACCGGCGGGATGGTTCCCACATCGTACTGGCTCAGCAGCAGCCGTAGGAGTCTCGTAAAGTGTTCCGGCTCCCATTGGGTTTCGCCCAGTACGTCGTACATCTGCTCCAGTGCGGAAATCAGGATCTCCCACAGCTGATCCAAAATCTGGGCACTGCGGTTGTCCCCCTCGGCATCCATCTGCTGGGCCATTTTGTCCAGTGCATCGCCCATGTGGATGGCCTCCAGGAAGGCGTACAGCGCCTGTACCTGCCCTCGCAGATCCTCAGCCTTCCGGAAGTCCTGCTGCAGCTGATACAGGGGGGTGACGGCTCTTTCCCTGGCTTCATTCAGCAGTTCCAGCCGCTGCCGGGAATCATCGTCCCAATCCTGTCCCAGTCCATCCGGGTGGAATTCCCAGCTTTCCGTCCAGCGGCTGCGGCGGATCCCCCAGACAATGGCATAGTTTTCCACCATGTCGCAGGTGTCGGGATCCAGCGCAGACAGTGCCGAACGAAGGTAGCGCAGGGTCTCCCGCTGTTCAAAGCCTCCCAGAGCCGCATCCAGAGCCGTCAGCACCGTGCTGATGACACTGCGCTGCAAGATTTCCTCGGTACCGGAGCGGTATACCGGAATGTGAAAGCGGTGGAAAATCAGATCCACCAAAGGCTGATAGGCCGCCATGTCCGTACACACCAGGGTAATGTCCCGGTAGCGGCAGCCGTGAGAAACCAGACGGCACACCGTTTGGGCCGCTGCCATACACTCCTGCCAAGGGGTATCTGCGTGGCAGGTATGCACCAAGCCCTGGGCCATACCGGAAAGGATGCTGCCCTGAAACAAGCGCTCACGCACCGGCTCCATGGCAGGATTTTCCCCGGGGATCGTCTCCGTGACCACCGCCACCCCGGCCTTTTTGGCCATCTGGATCAGCTCCCGGGCCGTCTGTGCCGCCTTTTCAAAGGCCAGCAGATGGGAATCCGGGCTGTCGCAGGTGACGCTTATGGTGACACAGGGGGAAACCTGGATCAGATGCTGGATAATGGCCAGATTCTGCCGGGTAAAATCCGGGAAACCGTCTATGTAGAAGGTGTGATCCCTGCCAAAGCTGCCCATTTCCAGCTGTTCCAGCAGCCAGGTCATCTGATCTCTGGGATCCCGCTTGCCCCGGCTGCACAGACTGTCATAGGCTTCCATCAGCAGGGAAAGCTCCTCCAGCTTCTGGGCAAGGCTTCCCTCCGTTTCCCGGGCCGCCTGCATCAGATCCGCCGGGGTAATGCAGCAGCGCTTAAATTCATCCACGGCATCAATCAGTCCTGTGAGGAACTCCGGCTTTGTCTCCACGGAGGCATAGGCCTTCAGTCGGCTGCTCAGCTGCCGGGCCGCCGCCGCCATGGCTACCACCCGGCCGCCGCTGTCCAGACAGGCCATGGCCGCATTGCCCATATCGTCAGACACCCGCCGGGCCATCCGGGTAAAGGACAGCACCTGGGCATACCGGCTGGCGGTATCCCCTGCCCACCGGCAAAGCCTGCGCTCCATATCATGGCTGATCAGTTCCGGGACAATGAGGATCCGCCCGGTCTGTTTGTTTGATACATCCTCCGAGATCCGCTTCAGCACCGCATCCCGGTTGGCCGTCCAATCCCGGCCCATAAGAATTCGCAGCATGGTATCACCCTTTCTTTGTACCTATGATACCACAGGTCCTGTCCAAATAACAGGGTGCATTTCACCCGGCAAAGAGAATATTTTCCAGCTTTCCCAGGGCATCCAGCACCCCGAACCGCAGTTCATACCCCTGCTGCCCTTGAAGTGCCTGGTTCAGGCCATCCGGGAATCCGGCTCCCGCTGCCGTATCCGCAAAGCCCTCCGATGCCGCCGGAACGCACAGCCCCGGAAACACCACGCACCACCAGTTGTGTCCTTGCCCCTCCCCGATGACGATCCGCAGAGCCTGATACACCCCAGAGGGCAGAGAAAAGGTATCGTACACCCGGGTATCAAAGGCTTCCTTGCAAAGGCTCACCCGAACGCTGTCCTGGCAGCCCAGATTTTGCAGAGTTCGGGTCGCCACCTGCTGGATATCGGGAAGCTTCTCCTGCAAATATGCCCTGGCCTGTTCTGCATCCGTCAGCTTTTGCAGATCCGATTGCAGGCTCTGGGTCACCGCATCCCGCACCCGCAGCTTCCGGGCCTGATCCTCCGCCCCGTCGGAAGCTGCCACAATATGCAGCCGGATCAGCTCCCGGTTCAGCCGCTGCCGGTCGGAGATCAGCGTCCCGCACCAGAAAAAGGCAGCAATCAAAAGACAGATCCCCACACGATCAATCATTTTTTTCATAAAAAACACCGTCCATACCGAATTACCTTCAGTATGGACGGTTTGTCAGGTTTTTACACAGGTTCCCCGATAAAAACCTGGGGATAGGTCTGTTTCAGCTCCTGGGCGGCCTGCCGGGCAGCAGTCTCATCCGGCATGATGGCAAACACCACCGAGCCGGAACCGGTCATCTGGGCAGCCAGAGCCCCGAACCGGCTGCACAGGGATTTGATGTGATTGATCTGGGGATACTCCCGGCTGACCACAGGATCAAAGACATTGTTGATTTCCCGGGCAATGGCCTGGAGATCTCCGGCAGCAATGGCCCGCTCCATGGCCCGGTTATCCGGGTGGGCAAGATTCTGCTCTTGGTCCATTTTGCGGAACAAAACCGGGGTGGATAGGGAGAATTCCGGCTTGCACCCCAGGATCACGCACTTGGGCATGGGTGTCAGCGGGCGCAGGATCTCCCCCCGGCCCCGGCACATCACCGTTCCGCCCTGCACGCAGAAGGGCACATCGCTGCCCACCTTTGCCCCCAGATCTGCCAGTTCCTCCCGGGAGAACGGCTCTCCATAATAGCGGTTCAGCATCCGCAGCACCGCCGCCGCATCGGCACTGCCGCCGCCCATGCCTGCCCCGGAGGGAATGTGCTTTTCCACCCGGATGGTGATTCCTTCCGGCTCCTTTCCGGCAGTCCGGCAGTATAGCTCTGCCGCCTTCCAGGCAAGATTCCGGCTGTCGCAGGGAATGTCCTCCCGGTCGCAGCACAGCACCCAATCTTTGCCGGTATGCAAATCCATTTCCAGCAGATCATATAGGGAAACGGTCTGCATAACGCTTTCCAGCTCATGATAGCCGTCCGGGCGCTTTCCCAGAATATCCAGTGTGAGATTCAGCTTGGCGTATGCCTTTTCCTGTAGTGTCACCATGGCAGTTCGCTCCTTCTTTTCTTTTGGCTGCACCGCTTCTAAACTGTGCGGTACCGTCTTTCCTGTCTTTTCATTATATCGAAAGCAGCCGAAAATGCAATCCCCGAAAAATTCATAGAAACCCGGCAATGGGGCACTCTATTCTGGGACAGCACCCCATCATTCGTCAGACGTGCTGCCCAAGATAGAGAAAAAGGAGGCAGCATTATGGATACCCTTGCTTTGATCCTGTCCGTGATCGGTTGTGTAAACTGGGGCCTTGTGGGCATTTTTCAGCTGGATCTGGTGGCCTGGCTGTTTGGCGGCCAGGGATCTGTGATCAGTCGGCTGATCTACACCATTGTAGGACTTTCCGGAATATGGATCGCCACATTCCTGTTCCGCAGAAATGCCTTTGCCGACAATGAATAAAGAGGATCGGCCGTTCCCCATCGTTCGGAACGGCCGATTTCCTGAAATTATCAGTTGCAGCGGACGATGCAGTAGGTTTTCTGCCCCTTGTACTCTGCGTAGATCTTGGTAATGCCACGACCCAAAGCGGTGACCTTGCCTTCATGGACGATGGCCACGGTGGAGTCCATGGTAAACCATTTAGCATCGGCAGCATCCACGTTGTTTTCCAGCTCCAGGGTGCAGCTCAGGCCCACATTCAGGGTGATGTCACTCTTCTTCATCTTCAGAACGGCATCCGGGGCGGCAGTCTCCTTGGTGGCCTCGGTGGCTTCTGTTGTCTGCGCTGCCTGGGTGGCTTCCGTCGCTTTGGTCTCCTCGCTGGGAGCCTGGGTGGCTTCCGTGGCTTCCGTCTGGCCGTCACCCTCAGCAACGGTCATGGGAGGAACGGTGCCGGTGGTGGCAGCTTCCTCACCAACGGTGTAGTCCACCGTCACATTGCACTTGATCTGCTGATTGCCGCAGGTGACGGTGATGACAGTCTGGCCCTCCCCCACGGCGGTGACGGTGCCGCTGTCGCTGACGGTGACAACGCCCTCATTTTCCGAGACATATGTCAGGGTATCCGTGGTGTTTTCCGGGTAAACGCGGACATTGAGCAGCTTCTTTCCGTCCTTGCCCAGCTCCATCTTGCCGCCGTCCATCATCAGGTTGGTGCAGGGAATGGTAGGCTCTGTGGTCTCAGAAGACTCCGTTGCCACGCTCTCAGTGACAGGCACAGTGGTTTCCGGGTTCTTTCCGGACATATTGGGCAGCATATAGCGCACAAAGAAGAAGCCGGTTGCCAGCAGCAGCAGAGCAATGAGGACTACCAGGACGATGACCAGGCCCACATTGGTGCCGGATTCCTCCTCATAGGCCGTATCCTCATCGTCAAAATCCTCAAATTCCACGCCTCTGGGGGCAGGCTTGGGGGCATTGACCTCATCGTAGTCGAAAATCTCCCGGCTCTTGCGCTGGGAAGGGCTCTCCGGCTGGGTGCTTTCCGACGGATCTTCCAGGGCATACTCCCGGGGACTGCCGCAAATGGGGCAGCATTCGGAGGTGGTCGGATAGGCCGTTCCGCAAATATCACAAAATACTTTCTTCATCTTGGGTTGCCTCCTGTATAAAGTTACAAGAATTAAAAATTATTAACATATTATATCATTCTTTTCCCCATAAAACAACTACAAACCTGTTGCTTTTTTCGCTTTTTTATTTTATGATATAGTGGAATAAGGAGGCGATATGCATGTCTGAGCAAAAACTTGTCTCTCCTTTGCTGGACGGCCTGACCATGGGCAACCCCATGAGCGACCACGACGGCATCCGCTGCTGTCCGGCCTTGAAGGAAACTACAGGCGAAAAATACATTGTGAAAATCATTTCCGTCCCTGCATCCCAGGTGCAGCTGGACGCACTGCTGCTGACCGGCGCTTACAAAGACCCGGCCGAGGCCATGGATTATTTCAAAGAGGTGGCCGACGGCATTTCTGCCGAGGTTGCGGCTCTGAACGATCTTGCCAAGCTGGAGGGCTTTCTTCCCTTTGAGGGCTGTCAGATCCTTCCCATGGAAAACGGGAAGCTGGGATATGAGGTCTACATTCTCAGCCAGTACCAGCGCTCTCTGCTGCGGTATATGCGCAAAAAACCCGTGACCTATCTGGATGCGGTGAACCTGGGCCTTGACCTTTGCGCCGCTCTGGCCATCTGCCGCCGGGCAGGCTATCTGTATGTGGCCCTGAAGCCCGGCAACGTGTTCCTTGCCAAGGGCAAGCAGTTCCGCATCGGCGATCTGGGACTGGTAAAGCTGGAATCTCTGGCCCACTCCTCCCTGCCGGGGCAGTACCGCAGCCCCTATGTGCCGGCAGAGGTGCGGGAGGACTGGAAGGTTCTCAATGAAACGGTGGATACCTACGGCGTTGGCATGATCCTGTATCAGATCTACAACGAAGGGATCCTGCCTCAGCCCCCCGCAGAGCCCAAGGATGCCTTCCCCTACCCCGCCAATGCGGACTACGAGATGGCTTCCATCATTATGAAGGCCCTGGATCCCGACCCTGCCAACCGCTGGGCCGATCCTATGCAGATGGGCCAGGCACTGGTGGGCTACCTACAGCGCAACACCGTCAACAATGTCCCCATCACCCCGCCCACCGGAACACCCATCCGCAACGACGAACCCAAGAAGGCACCTGCCGCCCCTGCGGCTGTGGATATTGCCCCTATCGCAGAGGATACGGAATCCCTGCAAATGCCGGACGAAGTGCCGGATGACCAGCCCGAAGCTGCCCCAGCGTATTCCCAGGAGGAGATCCCGGAGGACATCCCCCAGGAAGCCCCCGTGCCCCAGCCCTCTGCTCCCGTTGTCCGGGAGCCGGAAGCTGCCCCAATCCCGGAGCCTGAGGAGGAACCGGCAGGGGAGGAAGAATATGAAGACGATGATGACGAGGATTTCAGCATCGCCTTTACGGATCTTCCCACCGATGACGAGGAAGAAGATGACCTTCCCCCGGAGCCTGCCCCCATTGCCGTCAAGCGGAAAAAGCGGCGCAGTGCCAAGGGGCTGATCACCGCCCTGATCGTGCTGCTGATCCTGGCCCTCATTGGCTGCGGCGGCTTCTGGTTCTACGAGGCCAGCTATTTGCAGACCATTGACGATCTGGTTCTGTCGGGCACTGCCCATGAACTGACGGTCACGGTGACCACCAAGGTGGATCCTTCCACCCTCCATGTCACCTGTACCGATGCCTACGGTAACAGCACCCATAAGCCCCTGGTAGACGGCCAGGCCGTCTTTACCGATCTGCTGCCGGACTCCCTGTATCGGATCGAGCTGACGGTAGACGGCTTCCACCAGCTGACCGGCAAAACTGCCGAGATTTTCAGCACGGAGGCTATGCCCACCGTTGTCAGCCTGTCCGCCATCACCGGGCCGGAGGACGGCTCCATGCTGGTGAACTTCACCGTGGACGGCAACGATCCCAAGCAGTGGATGCTCACCTGCTCTGCTGAGGGCGAGCATGACGTCACCGAGGTTTTCACCGGTCACACTGTCACCGTCCGGGGCCTGACTGTGGGCAAAACCTACACCGTCACCCTGAGCAGCGCCGGAAGCGACCAGGTGCTGGGAGAAACCACCACGGAATTTGCCGCCACCCGGCTGATCCTGCCGGAGAACCTGACCATTGCAGACTACGCCGACGGCGTAATGACCGTCCGCTGGGATGCGCCCGCAGATTCCAATGTGCAGACCTGGAATGTCCGCTGCTACAATGACGAAGGTCACGAGGAATCCCTGTCTATTTCCGGTACGGAGATCGCCTTCACCGATATCGACAGCACCAAGTCCTACACCGTGGAGGTTTCCGCTGAGGGCATGACCCACACCAGCCGGATCAGCGTCTCCGCCAACCCCCTGACGGTGACGGAATTCACCGCCAATGCCGACGAGGACGGCAAGCTGAATGTCCAGTGGAGCTTCACCGGCACCGCCCCTGAGGGCGGCTGGCTGCTGATGTACACCATGGATGACCGGGACGATCAGAACGTGGTCAAGTGCGACGGTGCCAGTGCCGTGATTTCCCCTGCCGTTCCCGGTTCTACCTATCACTTTGTGATCCAGGCCGCCGACTCCACCTCTGTGTTTGGCGCTAGCCGAGAATACACCACCCCTGATCCTGCAGTTTATGCGGGTCAGGGGATGTCTGCTGAGCATGTCACTGCCCAGCTGCTGAAAACCCCGGAGGAGGATAACTGGACAGCAGAAACTGTGGGCGATAGTGTCTACACCGATACCTTCCAGGTCGGTGACAGCATTTCCCTGGTGCTGAAATCCGGTGACCGGTTCAACCTGCCGGAAATGGATATCACCGTACTGTACGTCATCCGGGACAGCCAGGGCAATGTGCTCAGCCGCTACACTGCCACCGAGACAAAGGAATGGAAGTCCCTGTGGTATCCTGGCAACTATCAGAACTGCGAGCTGACGATCCCCAAGGTTCCCGGCGAACAGGGCAGCTACAACCTGAGCCTGTATTTTGATAACAAGTCCGTGGCCGCCGTCAATTTCACCATCGCAGGATAATCCCCCAAAGAGAATTGAATCAGACAAATTCTTCGTGCAGCCTCGCAAATGCGGGGCTGTTTTTTTCTGGATTGTTCACACATTTCAAAAAAGATGTGGTATAATCTCAAAGGAAATTCAAAAAAGGAGACATACTATGCGCGGAAAAAGCCACATTTCCCTGGGGTATTACCTCATCGACCGTTATCTTTCCCATGTGCCCCGGCGCTATCAGCGGGCATTTCTTCTGGGCTGTATCGAACCCGACCGCAACCCGGCTACATATCTCAAAGGATCTGTACGCTTCCAGTGGCTGCGGGGGCACAACTTTTTGAATGCACAGCAGTTTATGCAGCGCATCGCTGCCCGCCTGGAAAAGAAGGAGTCCCTGCGTCTGTGGGACTACTACACCCTGGGCAAGCTGATCCACTATACCACCGACGCCTTTACCTTTGCCCACAATGAGACCTTCCCGGAGAAGCTCTCTGACCACATGGACTATGAGGTTCGTCTGCAAAACTACTTCCTGGACTATTTGCAGCGCCAGCCCGCTGTCACCGTCCGCCCTGCCAAAAGCGTGATGGATGGTATTTTCGGCTACCATCGGGAATACCAGGAAAAGAGAACCAACATTTACCGTGACAGCCGCTTTGCCGTGCAGGCCTGCTGCTGTGTCCTGGCTGTCCTGTTTGCCCCCCTGTAAAGCATCACCCCCCGGAGACTTTCTCCGAGGGGGATTTTTTATCTCCTGCCCGCTTTTGCAGAAAAATCGAAATATATCAAAATCCCGGAGAAAAATGCAATTGCCTCTTGCAATACTCCGTCGTACATGGTATAATGTCCGCAGCTATTACACAAGGAGCTATCCACATGACTTCCATGAACACTGCTGCACAGTTCTTCTTTGGCTACTATTACTTTTTTACCGTTAAAAAGTAATAGCGATTTGTGTTGCAGAAAATTTTCAGGAACTGGGATACGATTTCAGATGCCGCACGAATTGCTCGTGCGGCACTTTTTTTAGGAGTTGATTGTATGATCGCAGTATTAAAGCAAGGCACCACCCCCGCCCAGACCCAGCATTTGGTATCGTGGCTCAAGGCCATGAACCTGGATGTCCATGTTTCCGAGGGTGCCGAGGTCACCGTTCTCGGTCTGATCGGTGACACCAGCCGGGTGGACATGGATCTGCTGAAAAGCCTGGAAATGGTGGAGACCGTCAAGCGGGTTTCCGAGCCCTTTAAGCAGGCCAACCGGAAATTTCATCCCAAGGACACCATTGTTCAGATTGGGGATGTGCGGATCGGCGGCGGCTATTTTGCCATGATTGCCGGACCCTGTTCCGTGGAATCTGAGGAGCAGATCATTCAGGTGGCTCAGGCAGTCAAGGCCTCCGGAGCCAATATTCTCCGGGGCGGTGCCTTCAAGCCACGCACCTCTCCCTACGCCTTCCAGGGCATGAAGGGAGCCGGCATCGAGCTGCTGCTCAAGGCAAAGGAAGCCACGGGCCTGCCCATTGTCACGGAGATCATGAACATCTCCACCCTGGATCTGTTTGCCGATGTGGACATCATCCAGGTGGGTGCCCGGAATATGCAGAACTTCGACCTGCTGAAGGAGCTGGGCAAAACCAAAAAGCCCATTCTTCTCAAGCGGGGTCTGGCAAACACCCTCCAGGAGCTGCTGATGAGCGCCGAGTACATCATGAGCGAGGGCAATGAAAACGTCATCCTCTGCGAGCGGGGCATCCGTACCTTTGAGACCTACACCCGCAACACCCTGGATCTGTCTGCCGTCACTGCGCTGCACACCCTGTCCCACCTGCCTGTGGTGGTGGATCCCAGCCATGCCACCGGCAAGGCCGCTATGGTCTGCCCCATGGCCCTGGCCGCCACTGCCGCCGGTGCCGACGGCATTATGATCGAGGTACACAACAACCCCGCCTGTGCTCTGTGCGACGGTGCCCAGTCCCTGACCCCGGCCCAGTATGACGATGTGTGCCATAAGGTGCGCAAGATCCGTGAGGCCATCGTATGAAGGTAGGAATTCTGGGTCTTGGCCTGATCGGCGGCTCTCTGGCCAGAGCCTATGCCTTGGAGGGCCACACCGTTTTTGCCGCCGAAAAAGACGAAAGTATGCTCTCCTTTGCCATTCTGGCAGGAGCTGTCCAGGGTCGGCTGGATGAGCAGACCATTCCCCAATGCGATTTGATCCTTCTGGCCATCTATCCCGGCGGCAGTGCCGCATGGCTGGAGGAAAACGCCCTCTGGATCCGCCAGACCACCCTGGTTCTGGACTGCTGCGGCATCAAAAAAGAGATCTGCGCCCGGTGCTTCCCCCTGGCAGAGCAATACGGCTTTACCTTTGTGGGCGGGCATCCCATGGCAGGCTCCCAGTTCTCCGGCTTCAAATACAGCCGCGCCGACCTGTTTGCCGGAGCACCTATGGTACTGGTTCCCCCGGTTTATGACAACATCGCCCTGCTGGAGCGGGTGAAGCGTGCCCTGGCCCCCTGCCATTTCGGCTCCTTCTCCGTGACCACCGCAGCCGATCACGACAAGAAGATCGCCTTTACCTCTCAGCTGGCCCACATCGTCAGCAATGCCTATGTCAAGTCCCCCACTGCTTTGGAGCACAAGGGCTTTTCCGCCGGAAGCTACCGGGATCTGACCCGGGTGGCATGGCTGAACCCCCAAATGTGGGCAGAGCTGTTCCTGGGAAACCGGGAAAATGTATTGCTGGAACTGGATCACATCATCCAAAGTCTGGAAGCCTACCGGGATGCCGTTGCAGCTGAGGATCTGCAACGGCTGACCGCCCTTCTGCAGGAGGGAAAACAGCGCAAGGAGGAGGTGGACGGATGAACACCGTCACCGTAAACGCATCCAAAACCTACGATATCTGCATCGGCAGCGGCCTTATGTCCCAGCTGGGGCAAAAAGCCGCCGCCCTGGAAGGGGCCAAGACCGTCTGCATCGTCTCCGATACCAATGTATGGCCTTTGTACGGAGCCCAGGCCCAGGCCAGTCTGGAAAGCGCCGGTTTTTCCGTGTTTTCCTATGTCTTTCCTGCCGGAGAAGCCTCCAAAAACGGTCTGGTCTTTCTGGATCTGCTGAACACCCTGGCCCAGCACCATGTCACCCGTTCCGATCTCATTGTCGCCCTGGGCGGCGGTGTGGTGGGAGATCTGGCAGGCTTTGCTGCTGCCAGCTTCCTGCGGGGCATCCGCTTCATCCAAGTCCCCACCACCCTGCTGGCAGCGGTGGATTCCTCTGTAGGCGGCAAAACTGCCATTGACCTTCCCGCCGGGAAAAACCTGGCAGGCGCCTTCTGCCAGCCCAGTCTGGTGCTGTGCGACATTGATACCCTGAACACCCTGCCCCGGGAGATTTTCCGGGACGGCTGTGCCGAGGTCATCAAGTATGGCATTCTCTACGATCCTGACCTCTTTTCCCATTTGGAGGAAAAGGGTCTGGACTTTGACCGGGAAAAGGTCATCACCCGCTGCGTGGAGCTGAAACGGGATGTGGTGATGACTGACGAATTTGACACAGGGCTTCGCATGAAGCTGAACCTGGGGCACACCATCGGCCACGGCGTAGAGGCAAAAAGCCAGTTTGCCCTTTCCCACGGACAGGCCGTTGCCATCGGCACTGCCATTGTCACAAGGGCCTGCGGCTGCCCGGACGGCCCCCGGATCCTGGGGATCCTGGAAGCCTTCGGTCTACCCACCTGCACCGACTATTCTGCCGCCGATCTTTATACCTACACCCTTTCCGACAAAAAACGCTCCGGAAACCTGGTGAACCTGATCCTTCCCAAGGCCATTGGAGACTGCCGGATCGTACCCACCCCGGTTTCCCAGCTGCAATCTTTCATTGAGGCAGGTCTTTGATATGGATATTACCATCGAGCCCCGGCAGCTACGGGGAGATCTTTCCATCATCCCCTCCAAATCCCAGGCCCACCGGCTGCTGATCTGCGCCGCCTTTGCCCAGAAGCCCACCACCCTGCTGTGCCCCATGACCAGCCGGGATATGGATGCCACGGCAGAATGTCTTGCGGCTTTGGGTGCCAAAATCCAGCGCACCCAGGAGGGCTATCAGGTGACCCCTGCCGGGGAAATCCCCAAAACCGCCCTGCTTCCCTGCTGCGAAAGCGGCTCCACACTGCGCTTTCTTCTGCCTGTGGCTGGCGCACTGGGGGTGGATGCTCTGTTTCAACTGGAGGGACGGCTGCCCCAGCGGCCCCTTTCCCCTTTGTGGGAGGAAATGGAACGAATGGGCTGCACCCTCACCAGACCGGATGCTAACACTATCCGCTGTCAGGGACGGCTGATCCCCGGGGAATACCGGATCGACGGCAGCGTTTCCAGCCAGTTTATCACAGGACTTCTGCTGGCTCTGCCCTTGGTGGGCGGGGGCAGCAGGCTCACCGTCACCGGCCGGGTGGAATCCAAACCTTATATCGACCTGACAAAGCAGGTGATGGCTCTGTTCGGCGCAAATGCCGAATTGCCAGGACAGTGTACCTACCGCTCCCCCGGGGAAATTGCCGTGGAGGGAGACTGGAGCAATGCTGCTTTCTTCCTGGCCGCCAATGCCATGGGATCCCAGATCCGGCTTTCCGGTCTGTCCCCGGACTCTGTACAGGGTGACCGGGCGGCAGAGCTTTGGATCCCCTGGCTGTGCCAGGAGCGGTGCATTCTGGATGCCTCTGACATTCCCGATCTGGTGCCCATTCTGTCCGTGGTGGCAGCTGCCAATCACGGAGCCATTTTCCGGAACATTCAGCGTCTGCGGATCAAGGAATCCGACCGGGCCGCCTCCACCATTGCCATGCTGCAAAATCTGGGGGGCTATGCCGAGGCCACCCAGGACACCCTGACGGTTCTGGGCACCGGCCTTGTGGGGGGCACCGTGGATGCCGTCAATGACCACCGCATTGCCATGTCCGCCGCCATCGCCGCCACTGTCTGCACCCAGCCGGTGACTGTTCTGGGAGCAGAATGTGTACAAAAATCCTACCCCCTTTTCTGGGAGGAATTCCGTCGTTTGGGAGGAAGCTATGAGCAGTACCTACGGTGAAAATTTGAAACTCTCCATTTTCGGTCAGTCCCACGGCCCTGCCATCGGCATGACCCTGGACGGCATTCCCGCCGGTCTGCCGGTGGATCCGGAGATCCTTCAGGAATTTCTGAACCGCCGGGCACCGGGGCAGAATGACTGGTCCACCCCCCGGCGGGAGGGGGATCGTCCGGAGTTTTTAAGCGGCATTCTGGAGGGCTATACCTGCGGTGCCCCCATTGCCGCCATCATCCCCAACAAAAACACCCGCTCCGGGGACTACGCCAATTTGAAGGACTGCCCCCGGCCAGGCCATGCAGATTATACCGCCCAGGTCAAATACGGCGGCTTTCAGGATGCCGCCGGAGGCGGTCACTTCTCCGGGCGGCTGGCCGCCCCTTTGTGCATTGCCGGCGGCCTCTGCAAGCAGTGGCTGGCCCAGATGGGCATCCAGGTTGCCGGGCGCATTGCTTCCATCGGCGGTGAATGTGACGACAGCACCCTGTTAGACCCCACCAACCCCCAATTGGATCAGATTGGGAAGGATTTTCCCGTATTCTCCCCTGCCGCCGGGCAGCGGATGCGGGAGAAAATTGCCCAGGCCCGGGCCGAAGGCGACAGCGTGGGCGGCATCGTGGAATGCTATATCACCGGCCTTCCCGCCGGATTGGGAGAGCCCATGTTCGGCGGCGTGGAAAGCCGGATCGCCCAAATCGTTTATGGAATTCCTGCGGTGAAGGGTGTGGACTTTGGCGCAGGGTACTCTGCCGCCTACCTGCGGGGCAGTGAGAATAACGATGCCTTCACCATGGAACATGGCGTTGTCCGAACCCTGACGAATCACGCAGGGGGTATCCTGGGCGGCATTACCAACGCAATGCCTGTGATCTTCTCTGTAGCTTTTAAGCCCACACCGTCCATCTCCCGCCCCCAGCAGAGCGTTTCTCTTTCCGAAGGGACAGATACTGTTCTGGAAATTCAGGGCCGTCACGACCCCTGTATCGTCCCCAGAGCCGTTCCCGTGGTGGAAGCGGCAGCAGCCATAGCCATCTATGATCTGATTTTGGGCAATACCCAGACAAACAGGAGGAAATAACCATGGAACTTCAGGAACTTCGCAGCCGGATCGACCAGATCGACCATCAGCTGGTTGACATTTTCGGTCAGCGGATGCAGATCGCCGCCCAGATCGCCGACTATAAAAAGCAGCACGACCTTCCCATCCTCATGCCCGCCCGGGAGCGGGAAAAGCTTTTGGCAGTGTCCAAGCAGGCAGGGCCGGAAATGGAAGCCTACACCCGGGTGCTGTACTCCATGCTCTTTGAGCTGAGCCGCAGCTACCAGTCCAAGTGCAGCGGGGAACGCAGTGAGCTGTACCACCGCATTGCCGATGCCATTGAAAACACCCCCAAGCTCTTCCCCCAGTCCCCCATCGTGGCCTGTCAGGGTGTGGAGGGTGCCTACTCCCAGATTGCCTGTGAGAAGATCTTCCGCAGCCCCTTTATCATGTACTTCAAGGATTTTGAAGCCGTTTTCAATGCCATTGACCAGGGACTGTGCCAATACGGCATTCTCCCCATTGAAAACTCCACTGCCGGTTCCGTGAAAAAGGTCTATGACCTGATGATCCGCCACAATTTCTCCATCGTCCGCACCTTCCGGCTGAAGGTGGATCACAACCTGCTGGTGAACAAGGGCACCCAGCTTTCCGACATCCAGGAGATCTACTCCCATGAGCAGGCCCTGAGCCAGTGCGGCGATTTTCTCCAGAGCCTGCCGGGGGTGACCCTGATTCCCGTGGCCAATACCGCCGTTGCCGCCGAAATGGTGGCAACCTCCGGCCGGAAGGATGTGGCCGCCCTCAGCAGCCGGGCCTGCGCCCAGCTGTACAACCTGGAAAACATTGCCCCCTGTGTGCAAGACAAGGGCAATAACCGCACCCGCTTCATCTGCATCAGCAAAAATCTGGAGATCTACCCCGGTGCGGATAAAACCAGCGTGATGATGATTCTGGATCACCGCCCCGGCGCTCTGTACAAGGTTCTGGCACGGCTTTACACCCTGGGCATCAACGTGACCAAGCTGGAATCCCGCCCCATCCCCGACCGGGAGTTTGAATTCATGTTCTACTTCGATCTGGAAACCTCTATCTACTCTGCGGAGTTTATTCAGCTCATGTGTGAACTGGACGAGCTGTGTGAGGAACTCAAGTATCTGGGCAGCTACACCGAGGTGGTCTGATGAAATTCGGTCTGCTGGGCAGGACTCTGGGGCACAGCTACTCCCCCCAGATCCATGCCATGCTGGGAGATTACGCCTATACGCTCTTTGAAAAGGAACCGGAAGAAGTTGCCGATTTTCTGAAAAACGGAGATTTTACCGGGATCAATGTGACCATTCCCTACAAGCAGGCGGTGATTCCCTATCTGGATGACCTGTCTGATGCCGCCCGCAGGATCGGCGCCATCAATACCATTCTCCGCAGGCCCGACGGCAGCCTGTGGGGGCACAATACCGATTACTACGGCTTTTCTGCCATGGTGCAGCGCACCGGACTGTCCCTGGAAGGGAAAAAGGTGCTGGTGCTGGGCTCCGGGGGTGCTTCCCGGACGGTGGTTTGCGTTCTGGAAGGGCTGGGTGCAAACCCGGTGGTCATCTCCCGCACCGGAGAGAACAACTACCAAAACCTGAGCCGCCACGCCGATGCTGCCGCCATTGTCAACACCACCCCTGTGGGGATGTACCCCAATACCGGCATCTCCCCGGTGGAGCTGGATGGGTTTTCCCATCTGGAAGGGGTGCTGGATCTGATTTACAACCCTGCCCGCCCCCAGCTTCTATTGGATGCGGAACGCCGGGGGATCCCCACTCAGAACGGTCTGTGGATGCTGGTAGCTCAGGCCAAGGAGGCCGCCGAAGTCTTCACCGGCGCGCCCATTGCCCACAGCGCCATTGCCCGGATTCACCAAGCCCTGTCCCGGCAGATGCAGAATCTGGTGCTCATCGGAATGCCCGGGTGCGGAAAAAGTACCATCGGCCCCCTTCTGGCTCAGGCCACCGGCCGCAGCTTTGTGGATGCGGATGAGACCATTTCCGCCCTGGCAGGGAAAACCATCCCGGAGATCTTTGCCCAGGATGGTGAGGATGCCTTTCGCCGTCTGGAAACCCAGGTGCTGGCTGACCTGGGAAAGCGTTCCGGCCTGGTGATTGCCACCGGCGGCGGCTGTGTCACAAGGGCAGACAACTATCCCCTGCTCCATCAGAACGGGATCCTGCTGCGTCTGGAGCGGGAGCTGTCCCTGCTGCCCACCGACGGGCGGCCTGTATCCCAAAGCCGCTCCCTTTCCCAGCTGTATGAAGCCCGGGATCCCCTTTACCGGGCCTTTGCAGACATTACCATCGACAATAACGGCACCCCGGCGCAAACCCTTTGCGCCATTGCCGCCTGTTTGGAGGAAAGACCATGAAAATTCTAGTGATCAATGGGCCAAACCTAAATATGCTGGGGATCCGGGAGCCGGGGATCTATGGCAGCAGCAGCTTTGCCGATCTTCTGCATCTGCTGGAGCAAACCGCCCAGGAGCTGGGCATTGCAGTGGAGCAGTACCAGAGCAACCACGAGGGAGATTTGGTGGACAAAATTCAGTGGGCCTATGGCAAGGCAGACGGCATTGTGATCAATCCTGCCGCCTATACCCACACCTCGGTGGCCATTTTGGATGCTTTGAAGGCCGTTTCCCTTCCTGCTGTGGAGGTGCATATCTCCGATGTGGATGCCCGGGAGTCCTTCCGGCAGATTTCCTACGCCGGTATGGCCTGCTGCAAAACCATCAAGGGCCATGGCCTGGAGGGCTACCGGGAAGCCATTGTGTATCTGACCCAGCTTCTGAGCCGAAAGGACAGCTGAACACCCCATTTCCCTTGCATTTTGCACCTTGTGTGCTATACTACAACCATCCCAACCAGAAAGCACAGGTGCACACCATGGACTACAATCTTCTGATGAATTTGGCCATCGACCTGGGGTACGAGCTGGCCATGAGCGGTGCGGAGACCTTCCGGGTGGAAGAAAGCATCACCCGGATCCTGGCCGCCTATAGCGTGGATTCCGATGTTTTTGCCATTCCCAACTATATTATGATCACCATTCGCACCGATGAGGGCACCCCCTTGACCCGGATGCGCCGAATCGGCTACCACGGCAACAACATGGACCGGGTGGAAAAATTCAGCGCTCTGAGCCGTGCCCTGGTGACCCAGCGGCCACCCCTGTCCCAGGCTAGTGAAATGCTCTCCGCCACCCGGAAAAGCTGCCGGGAATATGCCATGAAAACCCAATATCTGGGGTATTTCCTGGGAGCCGGCGGCTTTGGCCTGTTTATGGGCGGTACCTGGCGGGACGGTCTGTGCGCCGGTCTGTGCGGCCTGCTGGTCTGCCTGGTGGATCGGTATCTGGATCATCTGAAGGCCAACCAGTTCTTCCGAACCATTGCCGCCTCCTTCCTCATGGCACTGCTGGCCTATGGACTGGAGGGCGTGGGCATCGCCCAGAACCCGGATGCCGTCACCATCGGCGCTTTGATGCTTCTGGTGCCGGGACTGCTGTTTACCAACGCCATGCGGGACATCATCTATGGGGACACCAACTCCGGTGTCAACCGCATTGTCCAGGTGTTCCTCATCGCCGCAGCCCTGTCCTTGGGAACCGCCTCGGCCTGGAGCGTTGCCGGCCGTCTGTGGCACATTCCCGGAAATGCGGGCATGGTCAGCTACCGGATCCTTTCCCAGTGCCTATACTGCTTTGCAGGCTGCATCGGCTTCAGCATTATTTTCAACATTCACGATCTGGGGGTATTCTTCTGCGCCCTGGGGGGCACCCTGGTGTGGGTCGTGTTCCGGGCCGCAGAGGGGCTGACCGGCAGCGGCATTATGGGCTATTTCTGGGGTGCGGTATTTGCCTCCGTCTACTCCGAGGCCATGGCCCGAATCCGCAAGTTCCCCGCCATCACCTACCTGGTCATATCCATCTTCCCCCTGATCCCCGGCGCAGGTGTGTACTACACCATGAATTACGCCGTCCGGGGAGATATGGAGCAATTCGCCTCCCAGGGAATGTACACCGCCGCCATCGCCGGGATCATGGCCGTTGGGATCCTGCTGGTATCCACCGCCGTCCGGGTGTTCCACATCTGGCGGGAGCGGCTGCACCACAAATAGAATAAAAAAAGTTTGGTCTGCCCCAACCGGGACAGACCAAAACTATTTTTACAACTGCGAGAACACATCCCCCAGCTTTTCGTGAAACACCAGATCCGCCCGGCTGTCGTAGGGGGTGGGATCCCGGTTGATCAGCACCAGACGGTCACCGCCGTAATAGCGAATCAGCCCTGCCGCCGGGTACACCGTCAGGCTGGTTCCCAGTACCAATAGTATATCCGCCTGGGCGATGGCCTGAACGCTTTTTTCCAGCACATCGGCATCCAGCCGCTCCTCATACAGCACCACATCCGGCTTGACAATGCCGCCGCAGTCACACCGGGGGATTCCCGGGGCCTGCTGGACAAACTCTGCCGAAAATGCCTTTCCGCAGCGGGTGCAATAATTGCGCTGCACCGAGCCGTGGAGCTCGTACACCGTTTTGGAGCCTGCCTTCTGGTGCAAGCCGTCGATATTCTGGGTCACCACAGCGCGGAGCTTGCCCTCTGCTTCCCAACGGGCCAGGGTTTTGTGGGTAATATTGGGTTCAAAGCCCAGGGGCAGCATCTTTGCCCGGTAGAAAAGGAAGAAATACTCCGGATTCTCCAAATAAAAGCTATGGCTGATAATGGTTTCCGGGGGATATTGAAATTTTTCATGGTACAGTCCGTCCACACCCCGGAAGTCCTGAATGCCGGACTCCGTGCTGACACCTGCACCGGTCAGCGCCACCATGCGGCGGCTCTCCGATACCCACCGCTTCAAGGTTTCCAAGTTCTCCATAACATCGCCTCCGTTTCTTAGCATACTGCTTTTTTCTCCAACAATCAACAAAAAGATCGCCTTCCCGCAAAAAAATTGCGGGAAGGCGATCTAATTTTTAGGCGTAACCCCAGGTCATCAGTTTCCAGTCCCCGCCTTCGCTGCGGGAAAGGTACCATGACCAGTGGTATTCTGCATTGGGCTCCCATGCCCCTGCATCCTTTTCCGGGGAACGGAAGCTGCTTTCAAAGGCGATGCACTGGGTAAAAATCACCTTGGCATCGTTGGCCTGTTCCAATTCATTCATCCAGGCAAGGTTTTCCGGGCTGTTGCATTGGTCACCGGAATAGGTCAGGCTTTCCAGACGGCAGCCCTTCATATTTTTGAATTCCTTCAAAATGACCTGCACTGCCTGCTGCCGGTCGGCTTCGGTGTAAATTTCCGAGGTGCCGTAGTCAATGGCTGCTTTGGACGTATCAGCCCCGCTGCAGCCTGCCATAGCAAGCAGCAGTACCGCCAGAAGAATTCCTGCCATCCATGTTTTCCCATGTTTCATAGCATCCATCTCCTACTCCGAAAGACCCTGGGCATCCTCTGCTTCCATTTCCTTCAGCAGCTTTTTGTCCTGCTTGGAGGAAAGATCCAGCTTTTCATACATATCCGGTCTGCGGGCTTTGGTGCGGCGCAGCGCCTGCTTTCTCCGCCACTGGCGCACCTTTTCATGGTTGCCGGAGGTAAGGATCTGGGGGATTTCCCGGCCGTGCCACACAGCAGGGCGGGTGTACTGGGGGTATTCCAGCAGGCCGTTGAAGTGGCTTTCATCCTCGAAGCACTCCGGGTCTGCCAGCACGCCGGGAACCATCCGGCACACCGCATCGGTGACCGCCATGGCGGCAATTTCTCCCCCGGTGAGGACAAAGTCTCCCAGAGAAATCTCCTCGTTAACGCACTCGTCAATGAACCGCTGGTCAATGCCCTCGTAGTGACCGCAGACCAGCACCAGGTTTTCCGTTTTGCTCAGGCGTATGGCATCCTCCTGCCGGAAGGTATGACCGCAGGGAGACAGGTAGATGGTATGCACCGGGCCGCCTGCCTCGTCGCACACCGCTTCCCAGCAGCGGTACAGGGGATCCGCCGCCATCACCGCACCCCGGCCGCCGCCGTAGGGGTAATCATCCACCTGGTTCTGCTTGTTGGCGGTGTAGTCCCGGATCTGGTGGGTCTCAATGCGGATAAAGCCCCGCTCCTGGGCCCGTCCCAGAATGCTTTCCGACAGCACGTCCCCCAGGGTCTCGGGAAACAGGGTCAGAATATCAATTCTCATCGCTGCGCATACCCTCGATCAGCCGAACCTGCATCACGTTCTTTTCCAGGTCCGTGGACAGCACGAACTGCTTCACTGCGGGGATCATGTATTCTTCCGTTCCCCGCACCACATAGACGGCGTTTCCGGGGTAGTCCAGAACCTCCCGGATCTTGCCAATCTGGGTATCGCCGCAGAAAACCTCCATACCGATCAGTTCGGCGGCAAAAATCACCTCGTCGTCCATGTCCTCCCGGTACAGTTCCAGCACCTTGCCCCGCAGGGCCTGGGCATCTTCCATAGTGTCAATTCCCTGGAACTTCACCAAATTGCAGGTTTTCTGCACCCGCACCTGCTCCATGACCATCTCCCGGCCGTCCAGGCGGCAGCGGTCAAAATCACAGAGCATCTCCGGGGCATCCAGCCAGCACAGCACCTTCACCTCTCCACGGACACCGTGGGTGGTGACGATCTCACCGGCTTCAATAAATGGGAGTTTCATCGGTAACCTCCTGTATGTTCACAGCCTTTCGGCTGGCCATTGCAAATTCATTTTGGGTACGAAAAATGCGTGACGGAATCGTCACGCATCATCGCCTAATCCACGATCTCGACCGTGACCTTTTCGCCGGTGCGCTGGGCTACAGTCTTAATAATGGTACGGATCTCCTTGGCGATCCGTCCCTGGCGGCCGATCACTTTACCCATGTCCCGTTCGGCAACATGGAGTTCCAGTACCTTGCCGTCCTCGTCTTCGATTTCGGTTACGGTAACTGCCTCAGGATCATCCACCAGATTCTTTGCCATATACAGCAAAAGTTCTTTCATTGCGGAATTCTCCTTCGGGAATTACATCACGCCAGCGTTCTTCAGCAGGCCACGGACGGTGTCGGTGGGCTGTGCGCCGTTCTTGATCCAAGCCTGAGCCTTCTCAACGTCAACATTGAGGGTAGCGGGCTGGGTCAGAGGATTGTAAGTGCCAATCTCCTCGATGCAACGGCCGTCGCGGGGGGAGCGGGAATCAGCAACAACAATACGGTAGAAAGGAGCCTTCTTGGCGCCCATTCTTCTCAGTCTGATCTTAACCATGAGAGTTTCACCTCCAAAAATAATCTTTCAATCTATATCGCAAAGCAATTTGCTTTCAGCGAACCAATTACAGGCCGGGGAATCCGCCGCCGAAACCGCCCATGCGGCTCAGGCGCTTCATCTTCTTGCCCATGCCGGGACCGGAGAACTGCTTCATCATTTTGCGCATCTGCTCAAAGGATTTCAGCAGCCGGTTCACATCCTCCACCTTCACACCGGCACCGGCGGCGATCCGCTTTTTCCGGCTGGCGGCGATGATTTCGGGCTTTTCCCGTTCCTTGGGGGTCATGGACAGGATGATGGCCTCGGTGTGGGCCATGGCCTTTTCGTCCACCTTCACGCCCTTCAGGCCGGCACCGCCGGGAAGCTGGGCCAGCAGATCCTCCATGGAGCCCATGGATTTCAGCTGCACCAGCTGGTCGTAGAAGTCCTGCAAGGTGAACTTGTTCTTTTTCAGCTTCTGCTCCATATCCTGGGCCTTCTTGGCGTCAAAGGAACGCTCGGCCTTTTCAATGAGAGAAAGCATATCTCCCATGCCCAGGATCCGGCTCGCCATCCGATCCGGGTGGAAGGGTTCAATATCCTCCAGCTTTTCACCGATACCGGCGAACTTGATGGGCTTACCGGTGGTGGCACGGACAGACAGTGCCGCACCGCCTCTGGCGTCGCCATCCAACTTGGAGAGCATGACAGAATCAATATCCAGCCACTCGTTAAAGCTCTGGGCTGCATTGACGGCGTCCTGACCGGTCATGGCATCCACGACCAGCATGATCTCGTCGGGCTTTACCGTCTGCTTAATGGTTTTCAGCTCGTTCATCAGAGCCTCGTCCACATGCAGACGACCGGCGGTATCCAGCAGCACATAGTCATAGGCGTGCTGCCTGGCGTAGAGGATGGCCTCCTTCGCCGTCTGTACCGGATCCTGGGTGCCCCGCTCGAACACGGGAATGTCCAGCTTCTCGCCGCAGACCTTCAACTGCTGAATGGCTGCGGGACGGTAAATATCGCAGGCAACCAGCAGGGGGCGCTTGCCCTGCCGCTTCAAAAGACCGGCCAGCTTGGAGCCGTTGGTGGTCTTACCAGCACCCTGCAAGCCCACCAGCATAATCACGGTGGGGCCGTTGGGATTGACATTGATGTGCTTGGTATCGCTGCCCATGAGCTTGGTCAGCTCTTCGTTGACGATCTTGACGATCATCTGGGCGGGTGTCAGAGATTCCAGAACGTCGGAGCCGACACAGCGCTCGGTGACCTGCTTGGTGAAATCCTTACAGACCTTATAGCTGACATCCGCTTCCAGCAGTGCCATACGGATCTCCCGCATAGCCTCCTTGACGTCGCTTTCCTTCAGGCGGCCCTTTCCCCGGAGCTTTTTGAAGGTGTTATTGATTTTTTCGGTTAAGCCTTCAAATGCCATACATTACTCCTCAAGTATCTTCACAGAAGCCAAAATGTTCTGTACCGCAGTGCGAACGGCAGGATCGGAAGAATTTTCCAGCCCCTGGGCTGCTCTGCGAATCTGCAAGGCAGCCTGCCGGAGCCGGTGATCCCGGGCAATACAGCCGATGTTTTCTTCCATCCGGCGCAGGAGGGCCTCGGTGCGGGTCAGGTTGTCATTCACCGCCTGGCGGCTGACACCCAGTGCTTCCCCGATCTCCCCTAAGGACAGATCCTGGTTGTAACGCATATCAAAGCATTCTCTCTGCCGATCCGTCAGCATTGCGCCGTAGTAATCCAGAAGCAGAGCCATTTCCAGTGCGTCCATCTTAGCCTCCTGCTGTCAAGGCAATTCCCTTGACCTTGCGCATTATAGCATACCCTTGTGCTGATGTCAAGTATTTTTACTGAACACCCAGCTTTTTCTTCTCCCGCTCTGATGCCTTAGAAGGTCACCTCGCCGTCATGGGTCAGCAGGGATGCGGAGGTGATTCCCTCCAGTGCCATGATATCCCGCACCAGAGTGCTTCCCTGTTCTGTTCGCAGCTCCAGCACCAGATCCAGCGTGTCGGCAGTCATGTTCCGGGATTTTACGCTAAAGAAATGGGCATACTTTCCTACCACCCGGCTGACATTCTGCTCTGCATCCAGATCCGTGGCATTTACCACCAGAATCATGGGTGCCTTGGCAACCGGCAGCCGATCCAGAATCAAGATGCCCAGCGTCAGGATCACAGACAGAATGATCGCCACCTGAGCCAAACCCGCACCGCAGATAATACCCACGCTGATGGACCAGAACAGGAACATCAGATCTATAGGATCTTTAATGGCCGTGCGGAAACGAACAATAGACAGTGCGCCCACCATGCCCAGAGACAGAACAACGCTGGACTGCATGGTCAGGATCAGGGAAGCTGTGATCACCGTGACACCTGCCAGAGTGATGTTAAAACTCTTGGAATAAAAGGTCTTCCGAGTCACCACCCGGTAGACAAAGAAAATGTACAGTGCCAGCAGACAGGCAATCCCCAAAGCCGTCACAATGGTAAGCGTGGTAATTTCCGTAGAGGCGTATCCTTCCAAGAAGGATTTCTTAAAAATATCCTTGAATGTCATGTATTTTCCTCACTTTTCACCTTGTTATTTTTCTGCAAATATAATACTTGGAAAAAGCGGTTTGCCGCAAATTATGCAGTTGCAGGCTGCGATAGATAAAATCCGGAAGATATTCATCATACTTCACTTCCAGCAGTTCCCGTCCAATGGGAAGCACCGGGCGGCCGCAGATATGCTCCTGCAAAAACTGTTTTGGATCGGAGCAGGAGGCTATGTGGGTATCCAGCGTAATGCGGACATTGCCGCCGGGATATACGTAGGGAATCCGCACATACTCCACGATTACCACCGGGCGCATCCGCCGGGTCATCATCTGAACCGTCAGCTTTTGCAGCAGAGGCGGCTGGGATGCAATGTCCGGCAGGATCTGCCCTGCCATCAGCATTTGTGTCTGCTCCAATGTCAGGGGGCAGGCGGTTTTCAGCGTCTTGCCCCGCTGCTTCCGCTTACATTCCAGTGTGATCCGTTCGGTGCTGTGGTTATAGATCCGAATTCGGAACTTTTCCCGGGGATCGGTGCCATCCTCATTTTCCTGCATACATCTATCTTCATAGTCATCGAAGTAAAGGCTGCGGATGGTATAGGCTCCGATTTCTCCCACATGGCTGTCTGCCGGGATCAAATGGTCAATGCGGTTTTTCAGCATTACCACTTGAGCATCCGAGATCTGATATTTCAGTTCATGCCGGTATTTAGGCGATATGGGCTGGCTCATGGCTTCCTCCTTTGTCTTTTTTTGTGTGATATCTATCCAGAAGCATCCACAAAATCAGCAATGCTATCAACACCCCTGCCGGAAGTATGCTTTGGGTCAGTATTGGCTCTGCTCGCTTAACACAAATGGAGGTATCCTTATAGATCGGCTGTGTGATATCAAACGGTTCTTCCGTTTCCGCATTGACCCAGCCCAAACTGCCGGATGGGAGATAATCTGTCAAATCCGGCAGTGTTTCCCCATCCCGAACCATAAAATAGCCGTTTCTGTACACGCCTGTACTCTCAACATAAACCAGATGGTACTCCGTCCCGGTGATCCACAGATCCGAGAGAAAATCCATTCTCCGCTGTAAAAATGTGCGGATAAACTCCGCATCCCGATAGACACTATCGGCAGAGATATCCCAGCGCACGGCGTTCGCCAGAGATGCCTTTTCAATCTTTGCAAAATAGGCATCCAACTCTGTCTGGGTGATTTTCTCCAGTTCCGGCAGATAGGTTTCCTCATAGATCTCCGCCAACCGCTTTTGAAATTCCGGCTTTTTGTTCAGATCATAGTATAGTGGCATGATCCGTTCATCTGCAAGGTATGTTTTGCCCATAATCATGTAGTTTTGAAAATCACGCATCCAGTAATTCTCTCCACCCAGAGCAAAATCATAGTCCCATACCGGTCCGGCAAAAATTTCCCCGGAAGGATCTCCGCCGTCCATATAAAAATACTGGCTGGCCCGCTGCCCATCGTGGTTGGCAAATATTTCCTCAATGAGGTATTTTTTCACCCAAGAGTTCAGGTCGATCAGCTCCTGCCAGTGCTTTCCGCTGACAGAATCCACGCCGTCTGGGGCAGAAAGTGCCCGTGTCAGGGTCATCCATATTTCCCGCAGCTGTTCATCGGTCATAGACACATACCGTGTCCGAAGCACCTGATGCGTACCTAGAGACACATACGGGATCTTCTGCTCCTGAAGCCTTTTTTCTTCCTCCATGGAAATCAGGAAGCTGCCCTCCCGAGCAATGTCCACTCGCTCGGGATGTACTTCATTTTTCTCACACAGCAGGTAGAGTCCGGCGTACTCGCCATTGAGATACAGATCCACCCATTCGCTGTCCGGGGAATAGGGCAACCCTACCTTCTGTGCAAAATCGTATACAATTTTGTTGCGGATATTCAGATCATTCGTAGCCTCTGCCAGCAGAATCCATTTTTGTGCCGCCCCCATCCCCAGCAGATCCACCGCTTGAGAAAAAGTCAGATTATAGGGTTTTTTGTTTTCATACCAAGTTGTATTGCCTCTTCCGCTGATCTTTTCCAGCTTTCCGTCATATAGCTGTCTGCCGTCGGCATCATACAGCCGCAGGACGCCGGTCTCCTTATGGGTTTTCTTTGCGTGGATATAGGTCATGCTGCCTGAGGCAACATCAATGTACATGGATGGTACACCGCCGGATTGGAGAAAGGTGATCGTACTGTGCTGTGTTCGTCCATGGTGTGTATAGGTAAAGGGGTATTCCCTGTTCAGCTCCAATCCGGCACAGGAGCTGGTTTCCTCCAGCGCCCTTCCATCCACCATAGCCTGCGCCCCCTTCAGGATCGGGAACACCTGCTCCATCTGTGCATACCCCGGCAGAAAGACTCTGTAATCTCCCGCCTCCGTCTGCACACACTGAACTTCTTCCGTCCCGGCTTCGGATGGCACCGCAAAGGTCAGCGATGCCTTCTCCGGTTTGGGCGGTGTTTCCTGGGTGATGCCAAAAAGAACCACCGCCGTCAGCAGAATGGTCATCAGAATTATCACCGTTTTTCTTTGTTTCACAACATCGCTCCTAATCTGTTTTTCCCTCAGACTGTTGCCATCCCCCAACATCATACCAGCAAAGTGCCTCCCTGACCGGGACAAATCCCAGTCGTTCATACAGGGCTATGGCTCTGTGGTTGGTGGAGGCCACCTCCAGGGTCATGTCTGCCCCTTCCACCAGGGACATGAGGGTGTGCATCACCGCTTCCCCGGCTCCCGGCTTGGATCCTGCCACCAGCAGCAGCCTGGTATCCTCCAGCCAGCCAACTCCCAGCAGTTCCCCGTCCCGGTGGACAAAGTAGGCACCGCCGGATTGGAGGATCTTTTCTTCATCCGCCGCCGTCAAGGTTGCCGCATGGTCTACCCCCCGCAGGCGGTCATTGCAGATCTCCCGCCACCGGGCCACGGTTGCTTCCGTCACCGGAAACAGGCTGTTCAGCTTTTCCCCATCGACCCAGGCCGGGCCCCGCATTTCCCGGATAGCGGCATGGAGGGGACAGGCTTTCAGCGCTTCATGTCCTTCGGCGTAGATCTTCTGCGCACCTACCATCCGGCAGAAGCTGACGCACTGGTGCAGATGATCCCAAAAACCCTCCGGCTGAACGCTCTGTATGTGGATATAGGCCTCCCGGCGATAGGGAATTTCCCGCAGAATCAGGCTGGAAATCCCGGATTCCGTGTCGAATATCGGAAAATCTTTCAAGAAAACGCCCCCCTTTTCTGGCATTATACCACCGGTGTCCTGCCTTTGCAACCGCAAAATTCGCCGAACCATTGTGCAATATGCACATTCCTCCGCCTGTTTTCCGGGGTCAAAACCCGATATTCCCTCCAACTTTTCCGAAAATGTTGTCCTTTTCTGGAAATAGCACTTGATTTTCCCACATAAAGATATATAATATTTTATAGATGCAAAGTACATCAGGAAAGGAGGTTCATTCCATGAAGAAGATTATCTGCAAAAAGGAATATGATACCGAAACCGCTACGCTGATCAAGGCCTATTCTTCCGGTAAGCTGGGCGATCCCGCCGGCTACGAGGAGGACCTGTACCAGACTCCCGAAGGCCTGTACTTCCTGCACGTCGGCGGCGGCGAGCAGTCCCCCTACCCCACGGAAGACATCCTGCGCCTGGCCAAGACCAAGCTCAAGAGCTGGATGGCAGACCACGAATAAGTCAGCATCCCATCTGTCAGGTATGCCCGTAACCCAAAAACAGACGATACTCAGTTTTTTGCTCTGAGTATCGTCCTTTTTGTTTTTATGGCAAGAACGGTGCCCCGCCGGAATCCAGCGGGGCACCGCTTTTTAATTAAGTGGGATCGTAGTTGACGATGATATCGTGGGCGGTCAGAGCAGAAACGGTGCTGATCTCGTTGCCGTAGACATTGACCTGCACCAGCCGATAGCTGTCCGCCAGAGCATCCACGCTGGTGATCTTGTTATAGTCCATGTAGATGTAGGCGATCTGGCTGAGGTTTGCCAAATTGTCGATGCTGGTGATCTGGTTATATGCGCCGTTGATGGTGTGCAGGGCGCACTCGCTCTGCCAATCCGGCAGGGTGGCAACGGAGTTGTAGGCGAAGTTCAGATTTTCCAGCTTCATGAGAGCACTCAGAGCCGAGATATCGGTGATCTGATTGTTGGAAATACTCAGCTTGGTCAGCTCCTTGCAGTTGGCCAGGGCAGACACATCGGTGAGCTTGTTGTAGTCCAGAGAAAGGCTGGTCAGAAGCACCAGGCTGTCTACACCGCTGATCTGGCTGATGCTGTTGTTTCCGGCATCCAGGGTCTTCAGCTTCTGGCAGTTGGCCAAAGGAGACAGATCGGTAATGGAATTGTAGGAAAGATCCAGCGTTTCCAGATTCCGCAGAGAGGACAGGGCGCTCAGATCGGTGACGGCATTGTGCTTCAGGTTCAGCTCCGTCAGGGCGCTCATGTGGCTGATGACCTCCAGGTTTCGCAGGGTGTTGCTGGCCAGATTCAAAATCGTCAGGCTGGAAGCACCGTCCAGATCTGCAATGGTACTCAGGCCGCAGTTGGAAAGGTTCAGCTCCCGCAGAGAGGGCAGCTTGGCAATGACTGCCAGCTCCTCTGCCGGGAAATTGGAACCGGTGAGGTTCAGCTTTTCCAGCTTGCTCAGAGAGGACAGACCCTCCAGACTATCCAGCTTCTGATTCTGGATGGTCAGAGAAGTCAGGCGGGAGAGCAGTGTCAGGTCATCCAGATTCTTTGCAGATTCCGGAACCGTGAACTCAGAGATACTCCACAGAACATTGGTATAGATGATGTGGCTTTCGCTGACACCCAGGGTTTCCCGAATGGCCTTTTCCATGGCAGGATCGGAGAAAACCGCCGGTTCGATAACGCCGTCCACCGTGTAGCCCATGACCGCCGGTTCACTGACCAGGCCGTTGTCTGCCACACTGATGGCATAAATAATGGTTTCGCCGCCCTCCAGATGGATGGGCTCGGTGTAAACGCTGCCGTTGATGGAGGGATACTCTCCATCGGTGGTGTAGTACAGCTTGCCGCCATCGGAGGACAGCTCCACATCCAGATACTGGGTGTAGAAGCCGGGCTCGTGGTTGGTGGTAGGCGCAGATGGGCGCATATCGTTCAGCTGCTGCCGCAGGACAGGATTTGCGATGTTGTCCATCAGTGCCACGGCATCCAGCAGCTTATCCTGCTCCACATAGGTCTTACTCAAGGCGCAGTACAGCTCGACGGTTCCCTTATTCTTGATGGCATTGGTCAGAGTGACCTCCGCCTTGGTGTAGTTGCCCCCGGCCTTGTATTGGTTGGCCAGCTCAATGGCCACGTTCTCATCCCGTCCGGAATATTCGTATGCCATATTGTAGAACCAAGAGGACAGGCGGGAGTTGCCGTACAGATCCTGATAGCGGGCCTGGCTGAGCAGGCCGTCCCGGGTGAAATCCCGGTCATAAACAAACAGATACCATCCGATGCTGCCAATGATCGCAATGGCCAGCACCAGGGATACCACAAATCGGATAGCTTTCTTCATAAAATTGCTCCATTCCTAGGAATCTTCCTGCAATTATACGATGAAATGGGTCGAATGTCAAGGCTGGGCAAAAATCATGCCTCTATTTTCCTTTCCGGAAAAAGGGATTGCTTTTTTCTTCCAGGCTTCTTATAATGAAGAAAATCATCGGATCAAGGCAGGTTTTTATGAAAATTATCGACATTCATGCCCACATCTACCCGGATGCCATTGCCTGGAAGGCAGCCGAAAGCATTCGGGACTACTACCACATCGGCGAAAAAATGGACGGAACCCCCAAAATGCTGCTGGAACGGGGCACTCTTGCCGGAATTTCCCAATATGTGATCCTGCCGGTGGCCATCAAGCCCGGGCAGGTGCAGTCCATCAACAATTTTGTTCTCAGTCAGGCAGAAACCCACGGCTGCTTTGTGGGCTTCGGCACCGTCCACCCCGGCATGGAGGATATTGCCGACGAGGTCACCCGGATCCGGGACCTGGGTCTGCGGGGCATCAAGATCCACCCGGACTGTCAGCACTTTGACATTGATGACCCCCGGATGTTCCCGGTGTACGAGGAGGTGGGTGAGCAGCTGCCCATTCTCATGCACATGGGTGATCAGCGCTATACCTACTCCCACCCTGCCCGGCTGCGCCATGTGCTGGAGCTGTTCCCCAAGCTGCGGGTATGCGCCGCCCACTTTGGCGGCTACCGGATGTACGAAACCGCCAGCAAGCTTCTGTGGGACAAGCACTGCATCATGGATATTTCCAGCTCCCTCATGTTCATGGACCGGGGCTTGCCGGAGCACTACATCCGCCGCTACGGCGCCGAACGGATGGCCTTCGGCACCGACTACCCGGTGTGGGATCCTGTAAAAGAGGTTCAGCATTTTCTGGATCTGGATCTGACCATGGAGCAAAAAGAGCAGATCGCCTGGAAAACCGCATCGGAATTTCTTCGTTTATAATCAAAAAGCCTGTTGCAATGTACCACGTTTTTATGGCGTGGGTATGATGCAACAGGCCCTTTTTGTAAAGTTCTATCCACCACAGCACCATCCCAACTGCGTGCCGGGTGGGGGTTCTCAGGGGGGAGGGTGGCTTTCAGTGCGGGAGCAATGAATTCAACGCCTCCCCCTGAGCCGACTTCTTTGGGTACTTTCTTGCTCAGCGGCAGGAAAGTGCCCCGCCGGAGGCAGCCATGCCGGATGTTCCCGGCAGTGACCCCCAATTGAACAAGTACCGATTTGCCGTCTTATTATATTTTGCGAACCTCCAGCACCCGCAGTGTCTGCTCCGTGACCCGAAAGCGAATGTCATATCCGGCAAAGGTCAGCCCATAGACCCGTTCCGGATTCTTCTGATAGGAGGGTCTGGGGTCATGGGACAGCACCTGAATGGCAGCCGCCCGCTTGCCCTGGGGGAGCTTTTCCAGCAGTTCCGGGGGAAAGTCCACATCCAGGAGGAAATCCACGGCAGTGTCCGTAAAGCCGCCGGCGGCATCCGGCTGGCAGTCGGCATAGGGAATGTAGGGCTTCACATCAAAAATCGGCGTTCCGTCCATCAGGTCTGCGCCGCCCACATGCAATACCGTTCCCCATTGGGCGGTATGCTCTACCCCCAGGAGTTTTACACAGGAAAGCCCCAGGTTGTTGGGCCGAAAGGGGGAACGGGTGGCAAACACCCCCATGCGGGTATTGCCTCCCAGCCGGGGCGGGCGCACCGTCGGGGACCAGCCCTGCCGCACCGCCTCGGAAAACTGCCAGATGATCCACAGATGCGAAAAATCCTCGATCCCTCGCAGGGCATCGGCGTTGCGGAATTCCGGCTCAAAGACAATGGTGCTGCGCAGCTCCTGGGCCAGTCCGCTTTGCCTGGGGATGCCGAACTTGGTGGCAAAGTCGCTGTGCATCCGGGCGATGACTTGAATGTTTACATCCACACTTATGCCCTCCCCTTCCGCATGGCAAAGGTCACAGCAAAGATCATCGTCAAAATCAGGCTGATGGCCGCACCGGCGGAGCTTCCCAAATAGTAGGAAACCGTCAGTCCTCCCAGCCCTGCCGCCAGCGCAAAGAGGACAGAAAACAGGGTGTACTGCCGCAGATCCCGGGATATGTTCCGGGCGGCAGCCGCAGGCAGCACCAGCAAGCTGTTGAGGATCAGAAGACCCACACTGGAAATGCTGAGGGTAACCACCACGGCAATGGCCGCAGTGAACAGGGTCTGGCACAGCTCCACGGAGTGCCCCCGGGAGGAAGCCAGCTGGGGATGGATGGACACCAGGCTCAGCCGGTTGGAAAACACCACCCAGAACACCACCACGCACACCAGCACCACCGCCAGCATACCGATCTCCTGAGGGGTCACCGAGAGGATATCACCGATGAGGAATTTATTGTACTTGGTAAAGCTGCCGCCTCCCAGGGTGGCAATGAAAATGCCCAGAGCCACGGCGCTGCTGGAAAACACGCCGATGAGGGTATCCGCCGCCTGATTGGAGCGGCTGCGCACCCAGGAAAACAGCAGGGCGAAGCCAATGCTGAAGCCCACCGCCGCCCAGATGGGAGCCGCCATGCCAAAAATGGAGCCGATGGCAATGCCGGTAAAGGCAGAATGGCCCAGCGCATCGGAGAAAAAGCTCATCCGCCCGGTGACGATCATGGTGGACAGCAGCCCAAACAGCGGTGCCATCAGCAGCAAAGCCAGCAGGGCATTTTTCATAAAGTCCCAATGGAGCATTTCCAAAGGGAGCAAATCCCAGAAGGAATACCAGATACTCATGCCTTGCCTCCTTTCAGATGGAACGCAGTTTGAAACTCCGGGGAATCCAGAACGGTTCTGGGATCGCCCTGAATGAGAACTGCGTGGTCGATCAGCACCGCCTGATCGGCATACCGATCCAGCATGGAAAAATCGTGGGTGGTCATCAGAATGGACAAATCGTAGTTCTTCCGAATTTCGTCCAGCATATCCATCAGGTTTTCCATGCCCTCAATGTCCACGCCGGAAAGAGGCTCATCCAAAATCAAAATATTGGGCATGGGTTCCAGTGCCAGTGCCAGCAGCACCCGCTGCAATTCGCCTCCGGAAAGGGTCCCTACCCGCTTGTCGATGAGATCCTCGCCGTGAACCCGTTCCAGGCATTCCAGCACCAAGCTGCGCATGGAAGCAGACAGTCCCAAAAAGGCCGGGCGCTTGCTCATACAGCAGGCGAACAGATCGGATACGGATACCGGGTCACTGGGATCAAAGGCCGGGGACTGGGGCACATAGCCGATGCGGGGCTTCTTGCTCCGCTGTCCGGGCTGGGAGAAGGCGATCACGCCCTCATATTCCTTCTGCCCCAGAACGGCCTTGAGGAAGGTGGATTTGCCTGCGCCGTTGGGGCCGATGAGGGCCACCATTTCGCCGCAGTGAATGTGCAGATTCATGTCCTTGAGAATATATTCATTGCCGATCTTCACGGACATATTCTCCACCCGAAGGCAGCAGGAATGGCCGCAGGGGCCGGTGTGGGGGGAAAATCTCATTGCAAAGCCTCCTTCAGGGTGTCAATGTTGTGATACATGGCATCAAAATAGCTGTCCCCCGCCATGGCCATGTCCAGGCTGAGACACTTTGCCCCGGTTTCCCGGGAAATGATTTCTGCGGCAGCGGTACTGCCGCTTTTCTCTGTGAAAATGGCTGGCAGGCGGTGCTCCTCCACCTCCCGGATCACCCGGATCAGCTCCTTGGCAGAAGCCTCTCTGCCGGATTCCTCCTCAATGGCATCCACAATGGTCAGGCCGCATGCCTGGGCCAGATAGGCAAATCCATCATGGAAGGTAATCAGCTCCCGGCAGGACAGATCCCGCAAGGTCTTATGAATCTCATCCTGCAAAGCCCCCAAATCTGCCAGCAGTCCCGTAAGATTTCCCCGGAAGGTATCTGCGTACCGGGGATAGTGCTCACACAGCCCCTGGCAGATGTTCCCGGCCATGGTCATGGCATTGGCAGGAGACAGCCAGATGTGGGGATCTTTCTCGTGGTGGTGCCCCTCGTGGCCGTGCTCATGCGCATCCTCATCCTCATGGTCATGTTCCTCACCCTCCAGCAGGGCAATGCCCTGGGAGGCGTCCAGAATCTGACCGCCGGACAGCACATCCTCCAAAAAATCCTCCAGTCCTGCGCCGGAGATCACAATCAGCTCTGCCGCCTCCGCCGCCCGCACCTGGTGCACATTCAGGGAGTAGTCATGCAGGCAGCTGACCTGCTCCGTCACCAGCCGGGTGACGGTAATTGGGGTTCCCTGGCACAGCCGTGCGGTGAATTCATACACCGGCAGTGTGGTGGCCGCCACCTGCGCCGGTGTCTGCTGCGCTGCGCAGCCGCAAAGCAGGCAGAGCACCAGAAGCAAGGGTAATAACATACATTTCTTCATAAAAACGTCCCACAATCTACATGCAGAATACTACTTAGGCAGCACCGCATAATTCGGCAAGAGACAGCAGCGAGAGATTTTGCCCCAAGATAAAGTTTGGAAAACGCAGACATACTTTGTGTACCCGCAAGGGGTATGCCGCATCCGTAAGCCAGCTGCGCTGGCAACGGCTGCGCTATATTTCAAGTTTTACAAACTGCAATATTGGGGCAAAAAAATCCGCTGATGTCCGCAGACGCAATTATGCGGTGTTGCCCTTATTATCATAGCACAATGTGTCAAGGGAAGAAAAATCCCCCATTTGCCAGACTGTACTGCCTGACAAATGGGGATCGTTTTATACTGAACTCCAATTAAAATCTTAAAAAAGATTTTAATTGCCTGAAGGGCATGGAGTTCATATGAGACTTGTTTTGTGATTTCTTTCCTTATAAATCACAAAACAGGCAGTGCCGTCAGGCGATGCCTTCCTGATTAAAATTAAGATTTTAATCAGGAAATAGTATTACATGTGAAATTCCAGGATCAGCGCCAACGCCGCCTGTATGGTCTGCCTGCGGACATCCTCCCGGCTTCCAGAAAAACAGAACTCCCGGACGCAGCTTCTGTCGGCATCCGCATAGCCGATGAAAACCGTTCCCACCGGGTGGCCAAAGTCATCCCCGCCGGGGCCTGCCAGGCCGGTGACGGAAACCGCCACATCTGCCTGCAAGCACTTCCGCACGCCCCCGGCCAAGGCAGCAGCAGCTGCACCGGAAACAGCGCCGTCCCGGTTCAAAATCTCCTCCGGGACCCCCAGAACGTGGGCCTTGACCCAATCGGTGTAGCAGATCACGCCGCCCTTGTAGACAGCACTGCTGCCGGGGACAGCGGTCAGCGCTGCGCCGATGCCGCCGCCGGTCAGGCTTTCTGCCGTCACAAGAGACTTGCCTCCCAGGGCTTGCAGCACCTTACTGCATGCTGTCATCATGGTAGCTCACCTTGATCTTTTCAATATTCTCCAAAGCCCGCTGGATCAGTGCCTGACGATCCAGCTTCTTTTCTGCCTCCGCCAGCTGGCCCAGGGTGGGCTTGGTCTTGGGATGCTTGGGGGTAAAGACGGTACAGCAGTCCTCGTAAGGCAGAATGGAGGTCTCCATGGTGCCGATCTTCCGGGCGATGGTGACAATCTCCTCCTTGTCCATGCCCACCAGCGGCATGAACACAGGAATATCCACCACAGCACCGGTGACGGTCATGGCTTCCATGGTCTGAGAGGCCACCTGACCCAGGTTTTCGCCGGTGATCAGGGCGCCGCAGCCGTCATTCTTGGCAATGCGCATACTGATTTCCATCATAAACCGCCGCATGATCAGGGTGAAGTATTCCTCCGGGCAGTTGTCCCGAATGGCTTCCTGGATCTCCGTAAAGGACACCACATTCACGGTCATCCGACCGGAATACCTGGTGACCAGCCGAGCCAGCTCCACCACCTTGTCCTTGGCCAGCAGAGAGGTGTAGGGGTAGGAGAAGAAATGGACAGCCTCAATCTCCAGACCCCGCTTGGCCATCATATAGGCTGCCACGGGAGAGTCGATGCCGCCGGACAGCAGCACCATGGCTCTGCCGCCCACACCGGTGGGCAGACCGCCTGCACCGGGCTCTGCCGGGCCGTGAACATAGGCAGCCAGATCCCGAACCTCCACATACACGGTGTAGTCCGGATGATGCACATCCACCGTAACCGTCGGATGCAGCTCTGCCAGACGGCCGCCGATCTCCTGAGACAGCTGGATGGAGGTCAGGGGGAATGCCTTGTCCGAACGCTTGGACTCCACCTTAAAGGAACGGGCGCAGTCCAGGTCATCACCCAGATAGTTCTCTACCGCCTCCAGGATGGCATCGGTGTTCTTCTCGCAGGGACGGCAGCGGCACAGACTGACCACGCCGAAAATGCTCCGGCAGTCCTCCCATGCACCGTCCACATCGCAGCTGTCCTCCAGCGGCTCCACATACAGGGTGGACTGCATCAGATACACATCAAAATTGCCGAACTTCTTCATCCGGCGGCGGACATTCTGCCGCAGACGGGACTCAAACTGGCGCTTATTGGCACCCTTGAGCACAATTTCCCCCAGCTTCAACAGGAAAATCTCTTTCATATCAAAATTACCTCATTTTGTATTTTTCATTTTTAAGGCAGCACCGCATAATTCGGCAAGAGACAGCAGCGAGAGATTTTGCCCCAAGATAAAGTTTGGAAAACGCAGACATACTTTGTGTACCCGCAAGGGGTATGCCGCATCCGTAAGCCAGCTTACGCCGGCAACGGCTGCGCTATATTTCAAGTTTTACAAACTGTAATATTGGGGCAAAAAAATCCGCTGATGTCCGCAGACGCAATTATGCAGTGTTGCCTTAATATGACAGGGTGCCTATCCGTTCCCCAGTTTTGCCGACCGGTACTGAACAGCCTCAGCGATGTGCCGGGGTTCGATCTTCTCGCTGCCATCCAGATCGGCAATGGTGCGGGCCACCCGCAGGATCCGGTCATAGGAACGGGCCGTCAGCCCCATGACCTCAAAGGCATTTTTCATCATCTCGGCGCATTCCTCATCCAGCTGGCAGTACCGGCGCATTTCCTCCGGGCCCATCCGGGCATTGCACATACCGCCGCTGCCGTAGCGTTGGTTCTGGATCTTCCGGGCGGCATTGACCCGCTGCCGAATGCTGGCCGAGGGCTCTGCCTCCTGCCGGTTCCGCAGATCCGCAAAGGACACCGCCGGGACCTCCACCACAATGTCGATCCGGTCCAGCATCGGCCCGGAGATTCGGCTGCGGTAGTTTTCCACCGCCGATTCACTGCACCGGCACCGTCCCGAGGGATCGCCGTACCAGCCGCATTTGCAGGGGTTCATGGCGCACACCAGCATAAATTCCGCCGGATAAGTCACCGAGCCGATGACCCGGGAAATGGTCACCTTTCCATCCTCCAGAGGCTGGCGCATCATGTCCAGGGTATCCTTCCGGAATTCCGGCATCTCGTCCAGGAACAGCACGCCCTTGTGGGCCAGGGAGATCTCTCCCGGCCGGGGACTGCTGCCGCCGCCTGCCAGGCCCGCATTGGATACCGTGTGGTGGGGCGAGCGGAAGGGACGGGCGGTGATCAGGGGTCTGTCCGCCGTCAGCATCCCCATAACGGAGTAGATCCGGCTGACCTCCAGGGATTCCTCCCAGGTCATATCCGGCAAAATCGAGGGAAGGCGTTTGCTGAGCATACTCTTACCGGAGCCCGGCGGGCCGATGAGCAGCACATTGTGGCTGCCTGCCGCCGCGATCTCCAGCGCCCGCTTGGCGTTCTCCTGCCCCAGCACATCCTTGAAGTCCGGCAGAGCTTCCTGCTCTCCCCCCGGCTCCCACAGGGGCTGCTCTGCCAGCTTGGCTTCTCCGTTCAGCCCCGCCGCCAGCTGCGCCACATTGGAAATGGGGATTATGCGGGGGCCTCTGGCCAGGGTGGCCTCCGCCGCATTTTCCGCAGGGACGAACAGGTATTGGATCCCGGCCTTCTTTGCCGCCAGTGCCATGGGCAGCACGCCGGATACCCCCCGCACGGAGCCGTCCAGCCCCACCTCACCCAGAAAGGCGCTGGTGTCCTTGGGTTTGCGCACGGTGCCTGCCGCCGCCAGGATGCCGATAAGAATGGGCAGGTCATAGTGGGTGCCTGCCTTCTTCTGGCTGGCCGGAGCCAGATTCACCGTGATCCGGCTGGGAGGAAAGGCCAGAGCGCTGGACTTTGCCGCCGCCCGCACCCGCTCCCGGGCTTCCTTCACCGCCGCATCCGGCAGTCCCACGATATCAAACCCCGGAAGGCCGTTGGAAATATAGCATTCCGCCGTGACGCAGCTGCCGCAGATTCCCAAAATACCCAGCGTTCGCACGGAACAGATCATGGCTTCATCTCCTATGTCCAGAATCAAATTTCAAAGCTAGTATATCATACTTCATTTCGCAAAAAAAGACAATCCCTTTTTCTTTTCCCTGATGCTGAACATACGGAATTTTTAGGGGCATTTATTGTTAAAACCGATAAATTTATACCGAGTCCTTACGGAAACAACTTTACAAACAGGTCGAAAAGTGTTATGATAGTCGTGACGAAATTTGAATACTTTAGGAGGTATTTTATTTTGGCAAGAAAATTTAAGACCATGGACGGCAATACTGCTGCCGCCCACGTCAGCTACGCCTTTACCGAGGTTGCTGGCATTTACCCCATTACCCCCTCAAGCCCCATGGCTGACAACGTGGACCAGTGGTCCGCTGCCGGCCGCAAGAACATTTTCGGCGACACCGTCAAGGTCGTTGAAATGCAGTCTGAAGCCGGTGCTGCCGGTACCGTCCACGGCTCTCTGGCCGCTGGCGCACTGACCACCACCTACACCGCTTCCCAGGGCCTGCTGCTGATGATCCCCAATATGTACAAGATCGCCGGCGAGCTGCTGCCCTCCGTTTTCCACGTTTCCGCCCGTACCGTTGCCACCCAGGCTCTGAACATCTTCGGTGACCACTCCGACGTCTACGCCTGCCGTCAGACCGGCTTTGCTATGCTGGCCGAGACCAACGTGCAGGAAGTCATGGATCTGGGCGCTGTTGCGCACCTGGCTGCCATCGAGGGCAAGGTTCCCTTTATCAACTTCTTCGACGGCTTCCGTACCTCTCATGAGATCCAGAAGGTCGCCATTTGGGACTATGATGACCTGAAGGAAATGGTCAACATGGACGCTGTGGCCGAGTTCCGCAAGCACTCCCTGAACCCCGAGCGCCCCGCAATGCGCGGCTCTCACGAGAATGACGATATCTTCTTCCAGCACCGCGAGGCCTGCAACAAGTACTACACCGCTCTGCCCGCAGTTGTGGAAAAGTACATGCACAAGGTCAACGAAAAGCTGGGCACCGACTATCAGCTGTTCAACTACTACGGCGCTCCCGATGCTGACCGTGTCATCGTGGCTATGGGCTCCGTCAATGACGTGATTGAAGAAGTCATCGACTACCTGAACGCCCACGGCGAGAAGGTCGGCGTTGTGAAGGTTCGCCTGTTCCGTCCCTGGAGCTCCAAGCACTTCCTGGCTGCCATCCCCGAAACCGTCAAGAAGATCGCTGTTCTGGACCGCACCAAGGAACCCGGCTCTCAGGGCGAGCCTCTGTACCAGGATGTTGTCATGGCACTGGCAAAGTGCGGCTGCAGCAACGTGCAGGTCATCGGCGGCCGTTACGGCCTGGGTTCCAAGGACACCACTCCCGCTTCCCTCTTCGCCGTGTACGAGGAGCTGGCGAAGGAGCAGCCCAAGGAAGAGTTCACCATCGGCATCGTTGACGACGTGACCCACCTGTCCCTGGAGGAGAAGGTCTCCCCCAACACCGCCGCAGAAGGCACCATCGAGTGCAAGTTCTGGGGCCTGGGCGGCGACGGCACCGTCGGCGCAAACAAGAACTCCATCAAGATCATCGGCGACCACACCGACAAGTATGTACAGGCTTACTTCCAGTACGACTCCAAGAAGACCGGCGGTGTCACCGTTTCCCACCTGCGCTTCGGCGACAAGCCCATCAAGTCCCCCTACTATGTCAACAAGGCTGACTTCGTGGCTTGCCACAACCCCTCCTACATCACCAAGGGCTTCAAGATCGTTCAGGACGTCAAGCCCGGCGGCGTGTTCCTGATCAACTGCCAGTGGAACCTGGAGGAGCTGGAGCACCATCTGGATGCCGCTTCCAAGCGCTACATCGCTCAGAACAACATCCAGCTGTACACCATCAACGCCATTGACCTGGCCATCAAGGTCGGCATGGGCAAGCGTACCAACACCATCCTGCAGTCTGCATTCTTCTCTCTGGCTAAGGTCATGCCCGAGCAGGAAGCCATCAACTACATGAAGGACGCTGCCGAGAAGTCCTACCTGAAGAAGGGCCGCGACGTGGTCGAAAAGAACTGGGATGCCATTGATGCCGGTGCTACCGCCTACGTCAAGGTTGACGTTCCCGCTGCTTGGGCAGAAGCTGCCGACAAGGTCGAGGACGTGGCTCTGGAAGGCCCCGCCGATACCGTCAAGATCGTCAAGAGCATTCTGCACCCCGTTGGCCGTATGGACGGCTATTCCCTGCCTGTTTCCGCCTTTGCCGATCTGCCTGACGGACAGTTCCCCCTGGGTGCTTCCGCATACGAGAAGCGTGGCGTTGCCGTTACCGTTCCTCACTGGGACGAGACCAAGTGCATCCAGTGCAACAACTGTGCCTATGTCTGCCCCCATGCTACCATCCGTCCCTACGCTCTGACCGAGGCCGAGGCTGCCGCAGCTCCCGCTGCCGCTCGTCTGGTGGATGTGAAGGCCGGCAAGGGCAAGGGCGTGTACAAGTACACCATGGCCGTCTCCCCCATGGACTGCATGGGCTGCGGCGTGTGTGTCGGTGTCTGCCCCACCAAGGCCATCACCATGGTTCCTCAGGAATCCGAACTGGAGCAGCAGGAAGTCTTCAACTACATGGTGGCAAAGGTTGCCGACAAGCCCGATATGCAGGATAACACCGTTAAGGGCTCTCAGTTCCGCAAGCCTCTGCTGGAGTTCTCCGGCTCCTGCGCCGGCTGTGCCGAAACCTCTTACGCCCGTCTGGTGACGCAGCTGTTCGGCGATCGGATGTACATCTCCAACGCCACCGGCTGTTCCTCCATCTGGGGCGGCCCCGCTGCTACCGCACCTTACTGCACCAACCAGGAAGGCCACGGCCCCGCTTGGGCAAACTCCCTGTTTGAGGACAACGCCGAGCACGGCCTGGGTATGTACACCGCTCAGGAAGTCATCCGTGAGTCCCTGGCCAACAAGGTTCGCAAGGTCATGGAAGCTACCACCTGCGACACCCGCAAGGCTGCCTGCCAGAAGTGGCTGGATACCTTCAACGACGGCGAGGCCAACAAGGCTGCTACCCGTGAGCTGATCGCTTCTCTGGAAGCCAATGTCTGCTGCGACACCGTTGCCGACATCCTCAGCAAGAAGGAATACCTGTCCAAGAAGTCCGTGTGGATCTTCGGCGGCGACGGCTGGGCATACGACATCGGCTTCGGCGGCGTGGACCATGTCCTGGCCTCCAACAAGGATGTCAACATCTTCGTCTTCGATACCGAAGTTTACTCCAACACCGGCGGACAGGCCTCCAAGGCTTCCAACATCGGCCAGGTTGCCCAGTTCGCAGCCTCCGGTAAGGAGACCAAGAAGAAGTCCCTGTCTGAGATTGCTATGAGCTACGGCTATGTCTACGTTGCTCAGGTCGCTATGGGCGCCAACCAGGCTCAGACCATCAAGGCCATCTGCGAGGCAGAAGCCTACCATGGCCCCTCCCTCATCATTGGCTACGCTCCCTGTGAGATGCACTCCATCAAGGGCGGCATGATCAACTGCCAGACCGAGATGAAGAAGGCCGTTGAGTGCGGCTACTGGAACCTGTTCCGCTTCGATCCTTCCAAGCAGACCGGCAAGTTCCAGCTGGACAGCAAGGCTCCCAAGGACGGCTATCAGGAATTCCTGATGAACGAAGCCCGTTACAGCCGCCTGACCCGCGAGTTCCCCGAGCGCGCCACCGTTCTGTTCGCTCAGAACGAGGCCGCTGCCAAGGAGCGTTACGAGCACCTGGTCAAGCTGGTGGATATGTACAAGGACTAATCCCCCGCTTTGATCCCATAAACTAATGAAGCCGCCCCACTTTTGGGGCGGCGTTTTTAAAAAGGAGTTGTTTTTTATGAAGGTATTGATGATCAACGGAAGCCCCCATGCCAAGGGGAATACTGCTCTGGCCCTGGAACAGATGGCAGACGTGTTCCACCAGGAAGGTGTGGAAACCCAGATAATCCAGGTGGGACATTTGGATGTCCGGGGCTGCATGGCCTGCGGAGCCTGCCGGAATCTGGGAAAATGCGTGTTTGATGATGTTGTGAACACCCTGGCCGATGCCCTCCGGGATGCTGACGGCCTGGTGGTTGCCAGTCCTGTGTACTATGCCTCCGCCAATGCCACCCTTGTGGCAGCCCTGGATCGGCTGTTTTACAGCAAGAGCTTTGATACCCGGATGAAGGTGGGAGCCAGCGTTGCCGTTGCCCGCCGGGGCGGCTGCTCTGCCACCTTTGATCAGCTGAACAAGTATTTCACCATCTCCGGTATGCCCGTTGCCTCCAGCACCTACTGGAACAGTGTCCACGGCAGAACCCCCGGCGAAGCCGCCCAGGATGCCGAGGGCATCGCCACCGTCCGGAACCTGGCCAAGAACATGACCTTCCTGATGAAGTCCATCGCCCTGGGAAAAGAAGCCTACGGCCTCCCCGCCCCCGAACCCAGAGCCATGACCAATTTCATCCGCTGAGGGATTGCCCATGGAATGTACTGTGGTAGATATCCGGGGCGATTACGCCTATGTCCGCTATACCGATACCGGCGTAGTATCCGAAGTAGCCCTGGCCCTGCTCCCCTTCGGCATAGATGTAGGCGACCGCCTGCGGTTTGAAAATTACGAGTTTGTGCAGATATGATTGAGCGGTAATTCCATCCCGTTCGTAGGGGCGGTGCAACCGAATCACCGCCGCAAAAATTTCGGTGCGCCGGGCGGGCGAAGCCCGCCCCTTGGCTCTCCCTTTGGGAGAGCTGGCACGGCTGAAAGCCGTGACTGAGAGGGTACCATGCAGCAATCTCCGTACTTTTCCCGAATTTGCAACTGCCTGCGCCCTCTCAGGCTCGCTGATCGCTCGCCAGCTCCCCCATAGGGGGAGCCAAGGGCGGCTGCGCCGCCGGGTTTGCACCTGGTGATTTCGGTGCGC
>Ga0129314_1000275_pt1 | contig 61260 bp, 65 predicted proteins | sample O1111metagenome_FD_94431 | JGI IMG/M metagenome (GOLD analysis project Ga0129314, IMG submission 94431) | Orangutan individual fecal microbial communities from fecal samples from Wisconsin, USA - O1111 metagenome | ecosystem: Host-associated > Mammals > Digestive system > Large intestine > Fecal... | reverse complement strand
TGTCCGAAGTTAAGGGTTCCCTGTAAACTCATTGTATAGATTTAAGGGTTTTTGTTAAAACTTACTGTCTAATGGTAAGGGTTTTAAAAACTCAAACTGTCTAATCTATAGGGTACATTTTATAATAACTGTTATATTTTGTCATAGAAATCTCGTCAACCCCTTGAAAAAACTAAACTTTTCACTGGTGTCCTTTCCATTACATCTTGTATCGTGTTATATTGTTCTATCCTTGTTTACGAACCCTCATAAGGGAAAAAACAAGGGAAAGAAAATCTGGTAACAACTTATAACAATTTGTAAAAGTGGCAGTTGGGATTGGATGAAATGCTTATAATATATTTTCAAGAAAGGACTGATAAGATGAGATTGATATATGCAGATTATAATCTGCAGACGAACAGTGTTGATGTAACCACATTTGAGAATTACATATTGCGGATAGATTGTAATAAAGCAGAGGAAGGATTAAGAACCACTCCCTGTTTACAGAATTCGCTAAATGCGTTAGCGATAGATGAGCCGCTTGAATATGCTCGGCTCGTTTTAGATGGAGAAATGCAGGCGTGGGTGGATGCAATTGATAGTTTAGATGTATGGTAAGTTAAGGAGTCCACATGGTGGAATATATAAAAATAATGAGGGGGTTCAAGGTTAATACTGTGATTATGCCTTGAACCTTTTTGATTGGATAAAACATGTCAAGAATCCTTGGAAACAGAAAAAAGAAGTAATTCATAAAATAGGGTATATTCCACAGGAACTTGCTATTCATGGTAATTTAAAAGCATGGGAGAATGTAGAATTGTTCACTTCTCTATATGGAATAAAGGGTCAGGCGTTGAAAAAGTCTGTAGATGATTCGTTGGAATATGTAGGTTTGTTGGAACGCAAGCATGAATTTGCTAAGAATTTTTCTGGGGGCATGAAGAGAAGATTAAACATAGCTTGTGCACTTGGTCATAATCCGGAGCTTTTGATATTTGATGAACCTACAGTAGGCATTGACCCACAGTCCAGAAATTTCATCTTAGATAAAATTAAGGAGTCAAATGCTAAAGGTGCTACAGTTATCTATACAAGCCATTATATGGAGGAAGTAGAAGCAATCTGCACCAGAATTGCAATTATGGATAATGGAAAAATTATTGCTTGCGGAACCAGTCAGGAGTTGAAAAAACTCGTTAATAGCGAAGATGAAAATATTACATTGGAAGAAGTATTTTTGACACTTACAGGTAAGAAACTGAGAGATTATGCGGAATAGTGAGGGATAGAGATGATTCGTTATTTGATAAAAAATAATTTTAAGCTCATGTTTCGTAATACATGGAGCGTTGCGGTTATGTTGCTGGGGCCTATATTGGTTATAGCTGTATTGTCCAGTGCATTTTCAGAGTTAATGAAGTCTTATGAAGGTGTAGATGAATTTACAGTAGGATACAGAATACAGGAAGCAGATAATTCGATAATTGAAGCAACGAAAATTGCCGGAGAGGAAGCTGGAATTCTTTTTTTTGAATATCCTGAGGGCGAAATAAAGGATGTTATGGAGAAGAATGAATTATCGGGGTTTGTAGAGTTTGCGGAAGATAAATACACGGTATATACAAGTGCAGACTATGAAGTGGAAGGAATCACATTAGAGTATTTTATGAACAAAGTGACGAATGAAGGTCTAAATGCTTCATTGCAGATAAAGGAACAAGCGAAAATAGTACTTCCAGTGGAACAATTGAAATATATGCCTGCAATTGATTCAGTAGATTATTATGGAATTATTTACATTGTGTATTTTTGCTGGTGTGGCATGATATGTGCCACTGGTGTTCTCAGCAATGAAAAGAAGTATGGGATTATACGCAGATTTCAAGTTTCTAATATATCGGAGTCACAAAATTTCTTCGGCAAATTTATTCCGATTGTATTGACTGTGACAGGCGGAATGGCAATTGCAACGATTATTACGGTGTTGCTTTATGATATACACTGGGGAAATCCCTTTCTATCTACAGTTATTGTATTTCTGATGATAGTAGCAGGAACGGCTTTGGGAATGATGCTTTATAATATTTCAGATAGTCTGGTAATTACAATTATTTTGCAATTTACAATTGTTTGGTTTATGGGATTTTTCGGTGGAAGTTTTGAAACCTATATGTTTTCGAGTACATCAGACTTACTGAAACAGTTGTCGCCTATTTATCATGGTAATCGTGCATTAGTAGAACTATCTTGCATGGGTGAGAGTAGTTATGTAGCAAGTACGGTGATATATTCTTTAGCAATTACTGTGATTTGTTCCATAATAGCTATCTTTGCAGGTTATGTCAGAAAGAGAGGTAAAGCATGATTGCATTAGTGAAAATGAGTCTTAAATTGCTTTTGCGTAACAAAGGTTTTCTGTTCTTCCTAATAGTGACGCCAATATTATCAACAGTGATTTTAAGTATAAAAATGGATCATACAGTGTATAGTGATAATTCGGATAAAGAGCTTGTTATGGAATTAAGCGATTATGCCGAAAAAGCTGTATATGTGGGTGATACGTCGGCATGCATCATAAAAGTATATGACGCTTCAAATTCTGAATTGTCTGAATATGTATTAAACCAAATGGCAGGAACGGGCTTGTTTTCTGTTTGCCGTGCAGATGTTAGCGGATTGACAGAGGAAGAAATAGATGCTGCTGCTAAAAGAGATGCGTTTGATGACCGGGCTGGAATGTTACTTTATTTGAAAGATGACTTTGATGGGGCGGTATTAAGTGGAAATTGGGAACAAGGAATAAAGCTGTATGCCGTATCAGAGGATGAGCGACAGGAAATATTTGTGACAGAGCTTACAGAGTTACTCGGCAGAATAAAACAGGTTCAAACTATTGTAGGAGATGATGTGACTGTAATGCTAGAGATGCTTACAGAAATTGAAGATGAGTTGCCGAAAAAGGAAGTCGTTAATTTTGCTGGTAAAGAAGCGATTGAATTAACAAAAAAGCAGATAAACCAGAAGACACAAATTGGTTATGCGTTTGCATTTATTACATTGGGATTTTTGTTCTGTGGAGTATGTGTAGCACATTCTGTGATTGAAGAACAGAATAATAAGGTGTTTACACGGGTTTTATTAACCAAGTTAAGTGGCAGAGATTATTTTATATCCAAATTTGCGGTAGCAATTGTAATTAGTTTGATGCAGACGATTGTACTTGCTGTTTGTCTTTCCTTTATTCCGGGACTGGATGTTGGAATGAGCATGATTAGTTTCCTTTTTATTATCTTTCTGCTCGGATTGATATTCGGTACCTTGAGTCTGTTGATTGGAGTGATTCTTGGAGATGTTATGAGTTCCAATTATGCAGTATTTGCAATTTGGAGTATATCAGCGCTGTTAGCAGGTTTGTACTTCCCTTTAGATGATACAACAAAAGCATTAAAAACGCTTTCATATCTTATGCCACAAAGATGGTTTATGGATGCATCAGAATTATTATTAGTAGGGAACAAAAGTGCCTATTCTGTGGTATTATGTGTAACAGTAGCTTGTTTAATTGTTATTATTAGTGTAGGCGGTGTAGGACTTAAAATCAAGAGGTACGAATAGAAAGGACTTGCATATGGAAGAACGATTCAGGAATCACTACTTTGTCCTGCTTCGAATTGCATTATTGTTGGTATTGGAGGTATATATCATATTATCCCAGTCCGTGTTGACAGGGGCATCTGTAGAGGTGCTCCTGATTCTTGCGTTATTTATAGGAGTGATAGCTGGAAAAGAATTAATGGATCGAAGGTATCAGATTTTTGGGTTGGTAACAGCAGGGGTTATATGGATTATTATGTTGTTTGCGGTAGGAACAACTTTTACGCTATTGGGTGTTTATTTGTGTTATGAAATACTGACATATTTTAAATCTCGCTTGTTTTGGTATATACTTCCAGTGGGAATTGCTCTTATACCTAGTGAGATAGGTAGTTCTGTGCAGTTGATAACGGCTACTTTAATAGGATTGATTTATTGTCAACATGATTTTGTAGTGGAGCCTTATCGTAAGCAGACAAATGAAGACACGATTTCAGAACAAAGACTAAAACATGAAATAAACCGCAGAGAATATGAAATGCAGGAGGAAGTTCGCAAGAGTCTCTTAATGGCGGAGAACCAAATGTTGGAAGAAAGGGCTGAACTATCTCAAACTTTACACGATAAGTTGGGACATAATATTAATGGTTTTGGATAAAGTAGCAGGGAACGATTAAGACGAAAAAAACACTTTTTCCCTTATAGATTCCTCACAAGGGAAAAAATAAGGGAAAAGTGCAAAATACATAGATGTTGATGGGCTGGGATGCCCGAAAATAAAGGAAAGTTGAGAACAAAGGCAAGAAACTTTCAGTTTGACAGACGGATGAGCAAAGTAGAAAATTGATATTGAAGGGGAAATTATATTGGATTTAAATACTCTTGAAAAGAATGTTACATTATTACCCACACCTTATTGTGATTTTTCAGTTTCAGACGAAGAAGGTAATGCAGTTATTTTCGATATTATGGAATCGCCTGAAAAATCTCCGCGCGTATACATAGATAACGATAGTCGGAAAGAAAAAATAGTCCCTTCTTCAATGTGTGAAGGTAAAACGCTTAGAATATATACAAAAAATCTTGAAATAAAAAGAAATTACTATATAAATACATCGGTAGAACTTGAATTTAGAGATAGTGATGAAAGATTATTTACATACGGCCTAACCGGAAAAGATTATACATTAGCAGTAAGTTTTCCGAACCCGAATGAAGATGTAAAAGATCTGGGGGATTATTCAGAAGACCACTTCTCTTTTTATAATATTGAAGTGGATAATGGCGATTATATACTTCGTTTGTTTGACAGAGACAGGGAATATATTGACATATTTGTTTTTTGGATATGGAACATTCAAAACCACATGATTGACTACGAAACAACCTGCGATGTTTCGACATGGTGGTGTCGATAACTTTAAATTTTCTGTTGAAATGTAGGTGGAAAGGATGTGTGGCATGAATCGTATATATTGGGATATAGATAAGATTTCAATGTTGACAGACCATTTGGATGCGTCCGCACATAGTCATGGCATGATACAGTTTTTTCTGTGTTTGGAAGATGAGTTAGAAATTAGAGTAGGCAAAGAAAAGATTACGTGTTCTTGTATTCTGGTAAATAAGAATGTCAGACATTCTTTCAAAGCGAATAGTAAAATTCATTTTACATGTGTGATAGAACCAGTATCCGATATCGGTATAAAATTAAATTGTATATTGAAAGACAAAGACTATTGTATTGTGGATGATAGTAAATCAAATGAACTAAAGAAGATAGCAATGGATATGAAAGATACATTTGATACAGAAACATATAGAAAGTTTATAGCTGAAATGTACGAATGCTTTGATATTCCATATTCGAATAAACAATTTGATGATAGAATTTTAGTTTTCCTTAAGATGCTTGAACAATGTAGTTGTGAAGAGCATTCGATAGAGGAATATGCTGGAAAATTGTGTATTTCAGCAAGCCGATTATCTCATTTATTTAGTGAACAGGTAGGGATAACGCTTAAAAAATATTTAACACTGCATCAGTTAGAAAGAGCATTTCAAGATTTATTAGCTGGGAAACGGATAACAGAAGCAGCATTAAACGCAGGATTTGATTCACCATCACATTTTGCATCTACAGTAAAAAGGATGATGGGGCTTCCGGCGAGAAGTACAGTAAAAGATAGCGAATTTTTGAAAGTTTATTAGAGGTTTGTTTTCTATAATAGAGCCATAATAAGAAGAAAGAGAGGCGATATTATGGAGAAGAAATATCTTGAAATGACTAAAATGCTAAATTTCGATGTGGAGAGTATACAGTCTCTTATAAAAAATCGTAAATGGATAGAATTAGATGAATATAACAAAATAGCTGCCATTTATGATTTCGTAAGAAACGAGATATTGTTTGGATATAACAGTTCAGACTTATTGTCTGCAGAAGAAGTGTTAAAAGATGGATACGGGCAATGTAATACAAAGGCAACTTTACTTATGGCGTTGCTACGAAGTGTAGGAATACCTTGCAGATTGCATGGCTCTGAAGTAAGTAAACATTTTCAGCGAGGAGCTACATCATGGTTAATTTCCGTATTGGCGCCGGAACGTATCGTGCATACTTGGGTAGAAGTTCTATACTTGGGTAATTGGATTGCACTTGAAGGTGTGATTACAGATGAAAGTTATATGAGTGCGATAAAGGATAAGCATAAAAATGTTAGAGGAGCGTTTGCTAAATATGCGGTGGCTGTATCTAATTTAGAAAGGCTTAATCTTAATTGGCATGGAGAGGATACGTTTGTACAAAATTATGCTGTAGTTGTGGATTATGGAGTATATGATAATCCGGATAGCTTCTTTGAACAACATCGCCAAACATGGAGTAAATTGAAAAATTTTGCTTATGTGCATTATGGAAGAAAAGTAATGAATAGAAATGTCGATAAAATACGGAAAAGAATATAAGTATGCACACGCAAATTCCAGTAAGCCGGCGTGTTTAACTGAGAGACGAATTTGAATTTGGTGGTGACAAGTATAATGATAGTTGGAGTGATTCAGGCAAGTTCACAGACAAATAAAAACAATATTTTATTTGATGCTGTAAAGGAATATGCTACAGGACATGAAGTGATTAATTTTGGGTGTTTTCCGGATGATATCATAAAATATTCATATATTGAGATATCGATAGAAATAGGTATTCTTCTTGCAAGTAAAGCTGTTGATTTTGTTGTAACAGGATGTTCATCCGGACAGGGAATGATGTTGGCGTGTAATAATATGCCCGGAGTTATCTGCGGCTATGCTCCCACACCTAAGGATGCATACTTATTTGCACAAATAAATAATGGAAATGCTATTTCGTTGCCGTTAGGCGAAGAATACACCTACTCTGGAAGTGAAAATTGTAAGAAAACGGTTGAAATGTTATTTTATGAATCGTTTGGACAGGGATATCCTAAAGATCAGTCAGCGAGAAAGATTAGCGATGCAAAATTGCTTAAGTCTGTAAAAGAAAAATCTCAAGTTGATTTTATTACACTATTGGAAAGACTTGATGATAATTTGATTACAAAAGTTTTACAAAAGAAGAATGTGGTTGATCATGTCCTGAATAATGGTACTGACATTGCTACTATCAATTGGATTAAACAACATATATAATTTTGGTCGGGGTGAGAGATTGATAAAAAGAGAAAAGTCGAAATATATTTATAAAGCAAGAACAAGATGTTGCAGCTACGCATGGGGGCGACGGAATCTGTGTTGTGCTTGAAAGGAGATTTGTGTTATGGATAGAACTGTTATGGATAGAAATTTGATTACTGCACAAGGCTATGCATTTGTGGACTTTACCATGGAAGTGTGCCGATACTTGAATATATTTGAAAGTGAACAGCAGGAATATGAACAGGTTGGCAAAGTAAAGGAATCGTAAATTTGAAGTTAACTAAGAGGTACATCATTTATGACGGAGAGAGATTATTTTTGCTACGAAATGAATAAAGATGAAATGGATAAGTGGGAAGAATTAATTAGTGATGTAAAAAAGAGTTTCTATTCGATTGCTGATATTTCTGAAATTCCGCATCAGGTTTTTATTGATATTCTCGGTAGAACTACAATGACAAAGGAACCATGGAATGGTGCTAAAGGATATATTAGTAATAGTGGGTTCTATTGTGTAAATGAAGGTGATAGAGGAAAATTGACTTTGATTTACTCTGGCTATTCCTATGAAGAAGCAAAGAATGATATGGTTGCAAGATGTGCTGAAGAGATATCATATGCATATGTAACTAGAGATATAAAAGAATTTCGTGAAAAGCATAAAAATCAGTGGCATTACTGTAGAATAGATGATGGTTTTGAAACGACCAACGGTTTAACTAGAATGAAATCGCATATGGAAGAACAAGAAAATTGGGTTTACGATGGGGAATATGATTACAGAAAGTATTGGTTTGAATCATTGCTGTTTATGATTAAAAGAATACTTGATAATAAAGAATATGAGCATAATGTTGTGTACTACGAGGAGTGTATGAATCATCATGCTAAAATTTGGAAATTCAATCGTAAAACGGAAATTTTTGAAATGATAATTTGATATAAGGAATCATAGCACTTGAAAATTTCAGTTTGCAGAACTAATAGAGAAGTAACATATAAAACAATAAATATGGTCAAAAAATCATCGACATCCGACCTACAGCACGTTATAATATAGTTAATCTAATAAGAAAACCAAGTGATCATTGTATGTATTTACAGTGGTATCTCGAACTCCTAAGCACTAGTTAAGGGTTCGATTCCCTCTGGGAACAGTTTATGAAAGCAGTAATGATTGACGAAATCATTGCTGCTTTTTTCAAGCAGAATTATAAATTCAGAGACAAAATTTGTCAGCGAAACAGAACATAATCTTGTAGTAACCAATCGGCTATATCGTGAATTTCGATTCCTTCATAGCTATATTGGGGATGAGATGCCAGAGAAAAGATGTTATACAGTTCAAGAGTTACAGGAAATCTTAGGAGTTAGCAGAAGCATGATCAACAAGTGGGCGGATAAAGGAAAGTTCACAGTAATAAAAGTTGGCGGTCGAGTTAGGATCCGTCGGGATGAATTTGAGGACTGGATGGAACAAAGAGATTTGGAAAGGAGTATGCAATAATATGGCATCAATAAGAGAACGCATTAAGGGTTAAGAAGTCTGTAAATCGGAATTGAACAGATAAGGTAAAAAGAAGTATAATAACGGATATGTATTTTTAAAAAGCTTGAATTTACGGAGGAATAAGATCATGTCAAAAGATGAATATCTGCTTACGGATGTACCTCTTAAAGCATTGACTGTTTTTGCGATGCCCATGATTCTCGGCAGTTTTTTTCAACAAGTATATAATATGGCTGATTCAATCATAGTTGGTCAGTTTGTGGGTTCTTCGGCACTTGCGGCAGTCGGTGCCTGTGCTGCTCTTACAAATGTCTTCATTTGTGTAGCACTCGGTGCCGGTGTAGGTGCGGGTGTACTCGTGAGCCGCTATTTTGGGGCCAGAGATTATAGCAAAATGAAAACAATTGTATCTACATCACTGATTAGTTTTCTGATTCTAAGCATACTTTTAGGCATCTTTGGTTTTTGTTTTTCAAATTCTATGATAAGTTTATTACAGACACCTGCTGATATACTGGAGGAAGCAGTACTGTATCTTCGTGTTTATTTTGTAGGATTCCCATTTCTGTTTATGTACAATATTCTTTCAACGATGTTTAACTCGATCGGTGAATCCGGAATTCCGTTGGGACTTTTGATATTTTCTTCTGTTTTGAATATTATTATGGATCTCTGGATGGTGGCCGGTCTTGGTCTTGGTGTGTTCGGTGCAGCTCTTGCAACCCTTATTGCACAGGGGATTTCCGCAATGTTTTCGCTTTTGATCTTCCTTTGCCGTATGTCTCGGTATAAAAGTCACTTTGATTGGTTCGACAGGAATGCACTGCATTGCATGCTTCAAATTGCCGTGCCATCGGTTCTTCAGCAGTCTACTGTGTCAATTGGCATGATGATCGTACAGGCAGTTGTAAATCCCTTTGGTACACAGGCACTTGCAGGTTATGCGGCAACGATGAGGGTAGAGAATGTTTTTTCACTGATATTTGTATCCATTGGCAATGCGGTTTCGCCGTATGTTTCCCAAAATCTGGGTGCAAAGAAAATTGAACGTATCAAAAAAGGATATCACGCTGCCCTGATATTGGATTTGTGTTTTGCGCTCCTTGCATTTATAATCATTGAAACACTGCATACTCAAATTTCTTCGTTGTTTCTGGGTAAAGATGGAACTGAACTGGCATATCAGGTGTCCGGGGGTTATATGAGATGGATTGGATATTTTTTCATTTTTATGGGTATCAAGATGGCAACGGATGGGGTTCTGCGTGGACTTGGAATCATGAAGCCGTTTCTTATTGCAAATATGGTAAATCTTGCGATTCGCTTATCCGTTGCTTTGATTTTTGCACCGCGATTCGGTATTGCATTTGTCTGGCTGGCGGTGCCGGCGGGATGGTTTGCAAATTTCCTGATTTCCTATGTGGCTCTCAGAAGTTCATGGCCGGTTGATAAAGCAGCTTTATCCTGATAATGTCCATTTTTATTATAAGTGTACCGCAAGGAGAAATGAAAGAAGGCTATAATGAAAATATATATAGATTTTGATGATGTAATTTGTGAAACAGCAGAATATTTTACAAAGATTGCAAAGGATTTGTTTGGAATTGATGTACCATACAGGGAGATCCGGTTTTTCAATCTTCAGAAATCTTTTGATTTAGATGATGAACAGTATAAAAAACTGATGGAGATAGGGCATGTCCCGGAAAATTTGTTGAGTTACAAGGAAACTCCGGGTGCGGCAGATACAATTAATAAATGGATTGATGAGGGACATGAGGTTTTTATCATTACCGGGAGACCGTTCGATTCTTATGAGCCATCCAGAAAATGGCTGGACGAACACTGTCTTGAGAGGGTTCCGTTGTTCTGTGTAGATAAGTATGGTCGTGAAACATACAGTCAGAAGTTTGTATACAATTTAACTCTGGAAGAGCTTTACAGCAAGACCTTTGATTTTGCAATAGAGGATTCGCCGGCAGCGTTTGAGCATGTCATGCATTTTGATCATTGCAGGATTGCGGTGTTTGACCGGCCATGGAACAGGCAGTCAGAGCTTCCGGATGAAAGATTTGTCAGATATAAAAACTGGCAGGAGATCGGCAGGGCATTTGAAGTGTATTCTAAAAAGAGAATCGAATGGTAGAATAAATAATTGGAAAATATTTTTTGATGCTTTATTTTTGCAGATTTTTTGAAAACGCAACAATGATGAAAATTATTGCCGCATTTTTAGATGAATAGAGAAAACTTTAAAAAATGAATTTTAAATATGTTTTTGTATGTTATACTGATTGATATAAAAAAGTTACATAATATATAGAAATAAGATGATGTTAAGTAATATTTAAAAAGGTCGAATCCATGAGAGCAGAGGAAGTTATAAAAAAAGTATCCAGAATATGTAAAGATTTTGGAGCAAAAAAAGTCATTTTATATGGTTCCAGAGCAAAAGGAACAGCCAGAGAGCGCAGCGATATTGATATTGCAGTGTCAGGAGTGAAAAACTTTGATGAATTGGTTGAAGAAGTAGAAAAGCTGCTGACTTTATATTCTGTGGACATTGTAAATATGGATACATGTAAAAATCAGTTGTTATTGGAGGATATTGGACAATATGGACGAGAAATTTAACAGACGTTTTTTATCTTTTTGTAAATCACTGGATGCGTTGGCAGAGGCCAGACAGAGAGATTTAACAGATTCCTTTGTATTAAGTGGAACAAGCGCAAAATTTAGTATTACTTTTGATCTTGCATGGAAGGTAATGAAGGATATTTTGGTGCAATATTATGCCATTATCAATTTTGTGGCAGGTTCACCAAGAGAAGTGCTCAAGGAAGCTTATCAGGCAGATATGATTTCCAATGATAAATGGATGGAAATGCTAAAGGTCAGAAATGAACTTGCACATGATTATGATTGTGAAATTGTAAAAGAACATTGCCATACGATTGTTGATGAATATATTGATTTATTTTATGATTTTGAGACAAAGGTTAAAAAATTAATGGATACTGAGGAAAAACCATAAACGGAGGATACTCATATGATACATAAAAAATAGTATTCATCATTATTCATTAAGATTTTTGTTTGACAATTTTAAAATCGGGCAATATAATAACTCAGAGAACGAGTAGCAAACCAGCGTAAATCCAGTTTTGCTGCTCGTTTTAAAATTTAATACATGTTTAAAAAGTGTGTAGCTTATCAGCGTAAGTCCGACTTATGAGATAAGAGCACATTTTTTTGTGCATAAAAACGAGAGGAGTAAATAGAAATGTCAGAAAGTAATAAGATGAAGGATATGCCGGTAAATGAGCTTATGATCCGAATGGGAATACCGATGATCTTATCTATGGCCTTGCAGGCGGTTTATAATATTGTGGACAGTGCCTTTGTCGGAAATATGAGAGTGGGAAGTGAGGCTGCATTGAATGCACTTACCCTGGTTTTCCCGGTACAGATGCTTATGGTAGCGGTTGGAATTGGAACCGGAGTGGGAACCAATGCACTCCTGGCAATGACATTGGGACAGGGAAACCACAAAAAGGCAGCAAAGGTTGCCGGAAACAGTCTGTTTTTGGGAATTATAATTTATGTGATATGTCTTTTGTTTGGAATTTTCGGAGTAAAAGCTTATATCTCATCACAGACCGTTGATCCGGAAGTTATTTCCATGGGAATGAGCTATCTGACAATCTGCTGTGTCTTTTCTTTTGGAATTATTTTCTTTTCCTTATTTGAGAAGCTGTTACAGGCGACAGGCCGTTCTCTTTATTCTACAATAGGGCAGGTCGTGGGAGCTGTCGTAAATATTATTCTGGATCCGATCATGATCTACGGTATCGGACCGGTTCCGGAGATGGGAGTAGAAGGCGCTGCCTATGCGACGGTCATCGGCCAGATCGCATCGGCAGTGCTGTTACTTGTTTTCCATCTGAAATTAAACAAGGAGTTTGAACATGATGTAAAATACATGAAACCGGATGCAGGAATTATAAGAGGAATATATGCTGTCGGACTTCCGGCGATCATCGCACAGGCGTTGATGTCCATTATGGTATATGTCATGAATCTGATCCTAAAATTCAGCCCTTCTGCCCAGACAGCATATGGACTATTTTACAAGGTGCAGCAGTTTGTATTGTTTTTAGCATTTGGATTGAGGGATGCAATCACGCCAATTATCGCTTTTGCATACGGAATGGGAAGTAAAAGGAGAATCCGGGACGGAATAAAATACGGATTGATATATACCGCAGCTTTGATGATCTTAGGTATTTTGATAACAGAAATCTTCCCCGGTGCATTTGCATCGTTGTTTAATGCCGGCCAGTCGAGAGAATACTTCATCAGCGCCATGAGGATTATTTCCATCAGTTTTATTTTTGCGGGGATCAATGTTGCCTATCAGGGTATTTATCAGGCATTGGGAAACGGTCTTGAGTCGCTTATAATTTCGCTTCTCAGACAGCTTGTAATTATATTGCCGCTTGCAGGAATTTTCTCTGTTTTTGTCAAAAACGGACAGATGGGTGTTTCCCTGATCTGGTGGGCATTTCCGATCACAGAGCTTTTATCATGCCTTGTTGGATATGTATTTTTAAAAAGGATCCAAAGGAATAAGGTAGACAAAATTACCCGGATGTGAAATTATCCGGAAGTAAAAGATATTGTCGTACCGCACCAGTTCGGATATAATAAAAAGACACATATTACGCATTTTATTATATATATCCCGATTTGTGCTGTGGCAGCATGGATTTGCACAATTTTTTTAAAATGAAAAAGAAACTTCCTATTATATTACTAACTATATATCTGATTACCTTATTGATGATAACGATCTTCAGGCCCTGGAGAGGCAGCTATCATTTCATGGGTGGAATACTCAATCTTACCTTGTTTGAAGGATATGGCGATATCATAAGAGCAAGTATACCACGTTTTATCTATCTGTTTTTTGGAAACATTGTCTGGTTTGTCCCGCTTGGTTTTTATATGTCTTTTGTGAAAAAGGCATCAGTCCTGAAAGCGTTGCTTTTTGGTTTTTTACTTTCCTTATTTATTGAGACAACGCAGTATATTTTAGGGACCGGGATTTCTGAGATCGATGATCTGATATTAAATACCTTTGGAAGTCTGGTCGGCTGGGGGATAAGCAGCTGTATCTTAGGAATTGTTAGAAAGTATAAAAAGATATAAAGGGATAACATGATATCAAAAGCTATAAAAATAGTACAAAAAAACTCACCGGATCCAACGATTCGGTGAGTTTTTCATATTAAACATTTCTAATTTCAATTTTCTTTACGGCACGTTCCTTTTTGATGTCCTTGATTGTGTCTTTGATCGTATCGTGGACAAGGCACATTTCCTCACCGGTCACAAGATCCTTGATCCATACTTCATAGCTGTTGTCAGTTGCCATGAGGCCCTTTGGCTTTTTGGCAAGAACATGATTGGCATAGATCTCAAAATTCTGTGCAGGATTGCTGCCAAACTGTTCCATTTCCTGTTTAGCATCTTTTTTCTTTAATTCCATACCGTTGCCGCAGATGGGACACATTTTGAAATATACCTTTTTATAAGGAAAAAGCGGAATGTAATCAAGATGGAACCATGATGTATAGCGTACATATCCTTTGGAATAAATTTTGTGACAAACCGGACATTCTTCTTTTGGTCCGTAGTAGCCTTCGTGCTTGGAAAAAACACGAGTGCCGTAAATAATCATACCCATTGTATAACCCCTCCCCGAGTATTTTTTCAGATAAAAATCCATCTGTAAAAGTATATCATGACCGGAGAGGGGTAGACAATCTATATTGTGCAGTTTTTTGTCGTTTTCTGGTTTTTTGTGAGTTATATATAAAAATCAGAATGAAATTTGTTTATTTGGTTTCGTTTTTCTCTGTCCAACGGTTGTAGACATTGGCAAGGATAGCTCCGGAAATATTGTGCCATACAGAGAAGATTGCTCCGGGAACGGTTGCCATGGCAAGATCCGGGAATGCAGTACCTGCAAGGGAAGTAGCAAGACCGGAGTTCTGCATACCGATTTCGATGGAGATTGCTTTTGTTTTCGGAACACTCATATGAAGCAGTCTGCCAATACCAAAGCCGCAGGCATATCCGAGCAGGTTGTGTAAAATAACAACTGCAAATACAACAAGACCGGTGGTCATGATCTTTTCAGAGTTGTGTGAAACAACGGCTGCAACGATCAGGCAGATGGCGATAACGGAAATCGTAGGAAGCACTTTGACAAGCTTCTGTGTTACCTTTCCAAATAGTTTGTTGATGATAAAACCAAGTGCGATCGGAATGATAACTACTTTGATGATGGAAAGGAACATGCTTATCGGATCTACTGTGACGGTCGTTCTAAGAAGCAGATATGTAATGGCCGGAGTAAGAAGCGGAGCAAGCAGGGTGTTGACACTTGTCATTCCAACGGAGAGGGCAACATCACCTTTTGACAGATAGGTAATAACGTTGCTGGATGTTCCGCCGGGGCAGGTGCCGACTAAGATAACACCGGCTAACAGTGCGGCATCCAGTCCGAAGATTTTACCAAGGGCAAATGCCAAAAGCGGCATAACGGTAAACTGGGCAACGCATCCGATCAGGATGTCTTTGGGACGTGTGAATACCAGCTTGAAGTCTTCAAGTTTCAGGGTAAGACCCATACCAAACATGACGATCATCAAAAGGTAATTTACCCATGAGGTCTGGACCCAGAGACAGGTGCCCGGTGCAAACAGGGCAAGGGCGGCAACGATCAAAACGATGAATGCCATGTACTTTCCGAAAAAGTCACTGATTTTTTCTAATGTTTTCATTTTATTCTCCTCCTAAAATAAATTCCAATAAGACGCTGTATTTATCTGGAAATGCCGGAAAATAAAAAAACCTCTGTCTCAATTAAGAGACAAAGGCTATTTCCTCTGCGGTACCACTCTCATTGCCGGTACATACCGGCCACTCAGCTACATATCAATCAATATGTGATAAGGTAACGGTTATCGGTCGTTCAGGCTTACTGGAAAAATCGTTTGGCCTGAAAGCTCGGGGGTGATTTTCTCAGGAGATCCGGGCTGTCTCGCACCATACCGACAACTCTCTGTACCTTTACTTCCTGATACTTTTCCTCTTCAACGCAGTGTCATTATCTTTATTTGCCTTGCAGTCTACCACCATCGTCCGGGGATGTCAATACCCTTTTGTGTAAAAATTATGTCTTGTAAAAATGCTATAAAAAATAGGAAATGGAGAAAAGACATGCCGAGCTTCGTGAAAAGCTTGCTTTAATCAAGCACAGCCGGCATAGAGCAAGCGAGATCGGCATGCCAAAAAGAGAAAATAGAGAAAAAGGATGCCGGTGAAGGAGAAAAACCGACATAGAGCAAGCGAGATCGGCATGCTAAAAAGAGGAAATAGAGAAAAAGGATGCCGGTGAAGGAGAAAATCCGGCATAGAGCAAGCGAGACCGGCATGCTAAAAAGAAAAAATGAGGAAAAAGGATGCCGGTAAAAGAGAAAGGCCGGCATAGAGCAAGCGAGATCGGCATGCCAAAAAGAGGAAATAGAGAAAAAGGATGCCGGTGAAGGAGAAAATCCGGCATAGAGCAAGCATGATTGGCATGCTAAAAAGAGAAAATAGAGAAAAAGGATGCCGTAGAAGGAGAAAAGCCGGCATAGAGCAAGCATGATCGGCATGCCAAAAAGAGAAAATAGAGAAAAAGGATGCCGTAGAAGGAGAAAAGCCGGCATAGAGCAAGCGAGATCGGCATGCCAAAAAGAAAAAATAGAGAAAAAGGATGCCGGTAAAGGAGAAAAGCCGGCATAGAGCAAGCATAATCGGCATGCCAAAAAGAAAAAAAGAGAAAAAAGGATGCCGGTGAAGGAGAAAAACCGACATAGATCAAGCGAGATCGGCATGCCAAAAAGAAAAAATAGAGAAAAAGGATGCCGGTGAGGGAGAAAAACCGGCATAGAGCAAGCATGATTGGCATGCCAAAAAGAGAAAATAGAGAAAAAGGATGTCGGTAGTATAACAGCCGGCCTTTTTTATGCTTAAATAAATCAAGAAATCTTAATTCAAAAAATGGTTAAAAGGAACAAGTATTATGAGACAGTTTATTTCCGATCACACACCAAATGATGACTACCGGAAAATGATGAATCAGGCTATAGAATGTCTGGAACCAAACGATATTTTTTATACCAACGCATATGACCCTTCGAAGATCCGCCGGACGTGGCTGCTGACAGGTTAATGAAGGCTTTGGAAATTTTAAAAACACTGAAGAAAGCCTGAAAACATTGAAGAAAGCCTGAAAACATGATAAATTAAACAAATAGAAGATGTGAAAATCCCACAATATGATGTTCCAGAAGCTGCAGAAATTTTACAAAAGGTATTATATATGGCTAAGTTTGTAAAGAGGGCTGTTGTGTACAGTATGATGAAGCTTTTGCAGAATGATTTTTAAAGGAACACGTACAGACATATTTTTCACAGTGCCCAAAAACCCGACACAGTTATTTTTTTGTCTATTTGGCAGAGCCGCCTTTTGAGTTATCATTAAGATACAAAATGAAAACCAAAGGAGGATTACAAATATGAAAAATTTAAAAGCAGTAAAAAATACTTATCTTGTCATGATTATATGCTGTATTTTAGGCGGACTGGTACTGCTGATCTGGCCGGGAATCGGGCTGAATATTCTGTGCAAGGTTTGCGGGATTTTCTTTTTATTGTTTGGATTGGCAAAGCTGTCCGGGTATTTTACCAATGATCTGTTCCAGCTGGCATTTCAGTTTGATTTTGGTCTGGGGATTGTATCAATTATTATGGGTGCGCTGATGCTTTTCAGAACAGGGCATCTGGTTGAGTTTCTTGCTTTTTGTATCGGCATTTTTATGCTGGTGGATGCTGCATTAAAGATCCAGACAGCCATTGAAGCAAAGCGATTTGGTATCAGCAGCTGGATATGGATCCTGATCACTGCCATTTTAACGGGAGTTATCGGTGCCTTACTTCTATTCTCCCCGATGAAAACAACTGATGTTATTGTAAGAATGGTCGGACTTGGCATTTGTCTGGATGGTGTACTAAATCTGGTTGTTGTGATAAATACTGTTAAAACAATCAAAAATGCCGAAAAAGACATTATCGATATCAATTAATTAACGCAACCGGGGAACAACCAGAGAACAATCAGGAAACAACCGGAGAACAACCAGAGAACAATCAGGAAACAACCGGGGAACAAATCAGGGAACAACAAGGGAACAGTGAAAACACATCTGAAAAAAGGAGGATTTTGATGGAACATATTGAAACTTATGCACAAAAGCAGGCTGAGCTTTGCAAAAAATACGGAAGCATCGATTCGGAACTTTATCGGATTCATGGTGTAAAAAGAGGTTTAAGGGATGTTAACGGTCAGGGTGTTGTGACCGGACTGACAGATATTTCCAAGATTACAGCTTTTCAGACAATCAATGGAGAAAAAGTACCCTGTGAAGGTGAGCTGCTATACCGTGGATATGATGTCAAAGATCTGATCGCCGGAATGTCAGGACGTAAAAATAAATATGAAGAGGCTGCATATCTGCTTCTCTTCGGAGAGCTTCCCAGTAAGCAACAGCTAACTGAGTTTAAGGATATAATAGTTGAAAATATGACATTGCCGACCAATTTTACAAGGGATGTCATTATGAAAGCTCCGGATTCGGACATCATGAGTTCGATGACCAAGAGTATTCTGACACTGGCCAGTTATGATACGAAGAAAAATGATCTGTCCATAGAAAATGTTTTGAGACAGAGTATCCAGCTTATCAGTACATTTCCGATGCTTGCTGTATATGGATATCATGCTTACAATCATTACAAAAATGATGAAAGTATGTTTATCCACAGACCGGACAGTGAGCTTTCCATAGCAGAGAATTTTCTGCGCATGTTAAGACCTGACAAGCAGTTTACAGATCTGGAAGCGCAGGTATTGGATGTGGCACTGCTTTTACATATGGAGCACGGTGGTGGTAACAACTCTACCTTTACGACAAGGGTTGTCACGTCTTCCGGTTCCGATACTTATTCAGCTATTTCTGCAGCAATGTCATCCTTAAAAGGTAAAAGACATGGTGGAGCCAACCTGATGGTTATGCAGATGATGGATGATATCAAAGCACATGTACATGATAAAAAAGATGATGAAGAGATTAAGGCATATCTGACGAAAATTGTCCGGAAAGAGGCTTTTGATCAAAAGGGCCTGATCTACGGAATGGGTCACGCTGTATATTCTTTGTCCGATCCGAGAGAAAAGGTGTTCAAGGGATTTGTTGAGCATCTGGCTGTTGATAAGGGACGCGATGAAGATATGTATTTGTACAACAGCATAGAAAGAATCGCGCCGCAGGTCATTGCAGAGGAGAGAAAAATTTATAAAGGTGTCAGCCCCAATGTAGATTTTTACAGCGGATTTGTATATGACATGATGGAAATTCCGCGCGAACTTTTCACACCCTTATTTGCGATCGCAAGGATTACCGGCTGGAGTGCTCATCGTCTGGAAGAGTTAGTTGCTGATAACAAAATTATCAGACCGGCTTACAAGAGCCTGGTAGAAAAAAAGGATTATGTTTCGATAGAAAAGCGAGAGTGAGTTTATGATTAGCAAAATAACACCATATATTATTGTGGTCGTTGCAGTATCGATCCTGGGATTTGTTACGGAAAATATATGGATCGGAATGCGCTTCGGTTATTTTGACAACAGAGGAATGATGCTGCCCGGTCTTCTCGGCTACGGCATGGCTATGGTTGGGATATTTCTGATCCTTGGAACACCGGGTACTCCACAGCTTCTCTGGTATAAATTATCTTTTGAAAAAAGAGGATATGGTGTTATCTATTATGTCATAATGGCAGCAGTACTGGTTTCTGTGGGAGAGATTATCCTGGGAAATCTTGTAGAGCGCTTCTGTCAGATCGAGTGGTGGAATTACCTGACCCTTCCTTTGCATATCGGCAAATATACATCGGTATTTACTTCTCTTGGTTTCGGTTTGCTGATCACTATTTTCATGGATTTTATTTTCCCGGAAATTTTTAAGTGGAGCATTGCCGTAAACAGTGTCTCTGTGAGTATTGCCGTAACAGGCATGCTGATTTTACTGATCGTTGATTTTATATATGCGGCAAAGTATATGATACAAAATAAAAAGATCAACAGGATCTGGAAGGTTGATATGCGGGATAAATGTATTGAAAATCGCGGTGAGGTCATGACTTACGGAAGGAGACGCGAATCATGAGTAAGACAACCACAAAGCTTGCTATTACCTATGCTTTCAAAGAGTTACTGCTGGAAAAGCCGTTAGATAAAATCACGATCAACGATATTACTGAAAAATGCGGAATAAACCGCCAGACCTTTTACTATCATTTTCATGATATTTTAGAGCTTACGGAATGGATCTGCGAGGAGGATGCAGAGCACGCATTAAAGGAAAACCGCACCTACGATACCTGGCAGGAAGGCTTTCTTGCCATTTTCAATATGATAAAAAGAGATAAAGCTTTTATTATCAATATTTATCGCCATGTGCCAAAGGATTATCTGTATCGTTATCTGTACCGGGTGACCTATCAGCTGCTTTATGACGTATTGGAGGAAAAGGCAGAGGGCATGGTGATCCGGGAAGAGGACAAGGCATTTATTGCAAACTTTTACAAATATGGGTTTGTAGGGCTGGTGTTAGAATGGATCGACGAGGGAATGAAGGAAGATCCGGCATATATCATAGAGCATCTGAATTTCCTGATACAGGGCACCTTTGACCATGCTTTGGGAAATGCAAAGAGAAATAAAAGCTGATCTTGTACGACAAATAGCAGGATCTGTCGCAATTTAAATCAAAAAAGAGAGACTGTCTTAAATGACGACAATCTCTTTTTTTTATGCATTTTATTTTTTATATGAATGGATATACTTAAGAACATAGAAACGAAAACAAACCGAATTGACAGGTTATGGAACGAAAAGAAAGGAAGCGTATTGCTATGTATTATTCAGCAGGAACATATGAATCATTTGCAAAACCCGAAAAACCCGAAGGAGCTGACAGAAAATCAGCATATATTATAGGAACAGGACTTGCGGGACTTTCCGCAGCCTTTTATCTGGTAAGAGACGGGCAGGTCAAAGGAGAGAGGATCCATCTTCTTGAAAAACTGGATCTGGCAGGCGGCAGCTGCGATGGAAGAAAGGATTTCAGAAAGGGCTTCTACATGAGAGGCGGCCGTGAGATGGACAATCATTTTGAATGTATGTGGGATATGTTCCGTGATGTGCCGTCTATTGAGACCCCAGGTGTATCCGTTCTCGATGAGTATTACTGGCTCAACAAGCATGATCCCAACTATTCACTCTGCCGTGCATCAGAAAAATGCGGACAGGATGCACATACTGATAAAAAATTTACTCTGGATAAGGAATCTGCAATGGCACTTTCCAAACTGTTTATGACACCGGAAAAGGATCTGGAAGATAAGAAGATCAGCGAAGTACTGCCGGATTCCTTCTGGAACACCAATTTCTGGCTGTACTGGCAGACCATGTTTGCTTTCCAGAGATGGTCATCCGCACTGGAAATGAAGAGATATTTGTGCAGATACTGCCATCATATTGATGGACTTCCCGATTTTACAGCGCTTCGTTTTACTAAATACAATCAGTATGAAAGCATGATCCTTCCGCTTGTAAAATATCTGGAAAGCCACGGAGTTATTGTAGATTACGGCATTGATGTCAAAAATGTTGTCATCAAAGACGACAACGGCAAAAAGACTGCGACACAGATCGTATACGAAAAAGACGGACAGACCGGTACGATCGATTTAGTAGAGGATGATCTGGTATTTATCACCAACGGATGCTGTACCGATACCTCCTGCTATGGCGATCAGAATACCGCACCGGATCTTAGCAATGTCAAAAACGGCAGCGGTGAATCCTGGGATCTGTGGAAAAATATCGCTGCCCAGGCGGTAAACGGAGAATATGGCAATCCGGATAAATTCTGCAGTGATGTGGATGCTACCAACTGGATGAGTGCAACCGTTGAGACCTCCGATGAGGAAATTATTCAGAAGATCATCAGCATCTGTAAGAGGGATCCGAGAGAAGGAAAGGTCACAACCGGTGGTATTGTAACTGTCAAAGACAGTACCGATAACTGGTATCTGTCATGGACCATCAACCGCCAGCCCCAGTTTAAGGCACAGGATAAAAATACAGTCCTGATCTGGGTTTATGCGCTTTCTACTGATAAGGAAGGCAATTATGTCAAGAAACCGATGCGTGAGTGTACCGGTGAAGAGGTCTGCCGTGAATGGCTGTACCACATTGGCGTGCCGACAGATAAGATTGATGACTGGGCAAAAAACCGCTGCAATACAACCACCTGCTTCATGCCTTATATCAATGCCTTTTTCCAGCCCAGAAAAGAAGAAGACAGACCCCTGGTTGTACCGAAGGGTGCCGTTAACTTTGCTTTCCTCGGACAATTTGCAGAGACACCCAGAGACACCATTTTCACAACAGAGTATTCTATCCGTACCGGTATGGAGGCTGTATATACGCTCTTAAATGTTGACAGAGGTGTTCCGGAGGTATGGGGGTCCAAATACGACGTCAGAGAGCTTTTACGAGCTGCATATTATGCGGTTGATAAAAAATCCATTGACGAGCTCCCGTTATCTTTCAAAGAGAGATTTTTGTTAAAACAGGTGCTCAAGGCTGTAAAGGGAACCGACGTGGAGACTTTGCTGGAGGAAAGCGGACTGTTAAAAAAGTAGTTGGAAGCCCATGATCACAATGCCAAGGACAACCAGTACGACACCGGTTGCACGGTTTAATGTTTTTGGAGTTGCCTTATTGGCAAATACGGCGGCAATCCGCGCCCATAACAGGGTGAAGATCACGCAGAGTATCCATACCAGTTTATCGGGCAGGCCGCCGATCGTGAAATGGGAAATGGCGCCCGTCAAAGCCGTAAATGCCATGATAAAGACGCTGGTGCCGACTGCTGTTTTCAATTCGTAGCCAAGAACCGATGTCAGGATCAAGAGCATCATCATGCCACCGCCGGCACCGATAAAGCCGCAGATAAATCCGATCATCACACCGCAGATGACAGACTGGATCGCACGTTTTTTGGCAGAAACGCCCTGCATGGCTTCCTTGGTGGTCAAGACCGGACGCACGATAAATTTGATACCGAGTAAAAATGTCATAAATACAGAAAAGCCGCCCATGGTAGATGAAGGCACGAGGCTTGCAACGAAGCTGCCAACAACCGTGAAAACAAGGATGCTTGCCATCATAATCAGACCGTTTCGGATGTCCAGATTTTTATTTTTGTGATAGGTATAAGCGGAAATGGCGCTTGCCAGTACGTCGGAGGATAAGGCTATTCCCACCGCCATATAAGGGTCCATGCCAAGAAAAGTGATCAGCATGGGGCTGATGACCGCAGCGGCGCTCATTCCGGCAAAGCCGGTGCCAAGTCCGGCGCCCATGCCTGCAAAAAAGGTAATTAAAATCGTAAAAAATATGTTCATAGCTTAGTGATCCTCCTTTAAGATGCTGTCCAGATTTGTTCCGATCACATCCAATGTTGCAAAAAAAGTCTTTCTCATTTCATCATCGGTATGGTCGAATATTTTTTCAAAAAATGTATTTTGAAGCTGTCTGCCGTGTTCAATGACAGGAACTGCCTTGTCGGTACAAAAAAGCTCTGTCTTGCGGCGGTCTCCCTTGACAGACTGACGGATCAGATAGCCCGTCTGTACCAGCCGTTCCACGTAAAGCGATACCAGATTGGCTTTGATATGCCGAAGTTCAACAATTTCACTTGCGGTTTTGCAGTCCGGATTGTTGCCAAGAAACATCAGGATGTCAAATGCCGTCTGTGGCAGATCGAGCTCTTTGCAAAGCGGCTTACAGGCCTTACTGTATGCAAGAGACAGTTTTTGGGAAAATTCTATACTGGGATTCATGTGATCTCTCCTTATGCTGTGTATTTAATAGTTCAAAATAATATATTTCAAATTTGAAGTATTATAGCACGCATATATAAAATTAGTCAAATGTCTAAGTCAAATCTCTTCACAAGACAGGAAATCCGGAGCACATGAAGAGTAATGCCGAAGTGGATTTTGAAATCAGCGCCAAGGATATGGAAACGCTCAAAAATTTTAAAAAGATTGAAAGCTATAATTTAATAATCAATTCTGGCAAATCAATAAAAGATGCCCTATGACAAAAGGTCCGATAGCGCTTTTTTTAATCAACCATTAAATGTATTGCAAAAAGCGATACATTGTGGTACAGTTAAATAGACAGGAGGTGTATATTATGGCAGCAAAAACAGCAAATGTTACAGCACGGATTCAACCTAATATAAAGGAACAGGCAGAAGCGATTTTGGAAAGACTTGGTATTCCGGTATCTGTATTTATTGATATGACATATAGGCAAGTCATTATGAGGGATGGAGTTCCTTTTTCAGTTGATATTCCTGATAAGCTTATTACGAGAGATACATTAACAAAGGCAGAATTTGATACGATGATGAAAAATGGTCTGGCACAGGCTAAGTGTGATGATTCTATTTCCGTTGATGAGGCTTTCAGTCAGTTGAAAACGGAGATTTGATGTATGGATAATAAATATGAAGTAAAAGTAACCAGACAGGCATTAGAGCAGATGAGGGCAATTATACATTATATTTCATATGATCTTATGGCTCCGCAAGCCGCCGATAATTTATTGGACGATTTAAAATCATCAATACTGAAATTGTCTGTTTTACCAAAGAAACATCCGTTGATAGAAGAAGAACCTTGGAAAAGCGAAGGAATACGCAAGATTGTTGTAAAAAATTTTCTGGTGTATTACTGGGTGGATGATGAAAATAACAAAGTTCAGGTAACAGCGGTGATTTATAGCAAGAGAGATCAGATAAAACAGTTGAGAAAAATGGATATGCAGTAATTAGATTTACGAGATAGACTTCATTTAATGTAGAATCTATGTTTTTCATCAGATATATTCGTAATTGCAGAGAAAATAGAGTTATGTTAGAATGACATTGGTTAGAATATACTAACCAATGTTTTTTTATATAACAGGAGATGAAGCAATGAGCGAGAAAATGACTCTTTCCGGTGTGCCGGAGACCATGCTGCAGACAATATATGCCAGAGCAAAGGAAACAAAGACACGTGGTGGGATTTATGATCAGAAGGCGGTTGAGATCGTAGACAAGATTGACTATGATTTTTCACTTGCTGACAAGGATCCCGCTATGCATGACGGTGTTATCGCACGTACCATCGTGCTTGACCGTATGACAAAGGACTTTTTACAAAAGTATCCGGATGCGGTTGTTGTAAATATTGCGTGTGGACTGGATACCCGCTGCTATCGTATGGAGGGCTATTCACACTGGTACAATCTGGATCTGCCGGAGACGATTGCCGTGCGTGAAAGACTGCTGCCGGAAAGCGGTACGATTTCGCAGATCGCGATGTCAGCCATGGATGACTGGAGTGACCGGATTGCAGAAAAAGACCATACAGCCCTTGTTATTATTGAGGGATTGACGATGTATCTGTCAGAGGCAGACGTAAAACAGATTTTCTCCATTATCCGCAACTGCTTTAAAGAGGCAGAAGTATTTGTAGAGGTCATGAATCCCATGATGGTAAAAAATATTAAGGAAAAATCCATTGAAGGCAGCAATGCCAAATTTACCTGGGGTATCAAAAAAGGAAAATATCTTGCAGATCTGCTGCCCGGTTTTTCTTATGTGGAAGAGCATGGCCTGACCGAAGGTATGGCTGAATTTAAGTCTATTTACAAGCTGTTGGATAAGATCCCCCTGATCCGTGATATTTCAAACAGGATCGTTGTTCTTTCAAGCATAAACAACTTTTTGACCCTTTGATCCTGACTTGATATCCACGAATTGCTCCGTTGCAAAGCAACTCCCGCAATTCTCAAACATTCGAAATCCGCTGATTTACTGCGTAAATCGCTACTTTCTCATGTTTGGCGGGTCCCAAGATCAAAAGTCTTATCGTGCAAGCATAAACGACTTTTTGACCCTTTGCCCCTGACTTGATATCTACGAATTGCTCCGTTGCAAAGCAACTCCCGCAATTCTCAAACATTCGAAATCCGCTGATTTACTGCGTAAATCGCTACTTTCTCATGTTTGGAGGGTTCCAAGATCAAAAGTCTTATCGTGCAAGCACGAACGACTTTTTGACCTTTTGACCCTGATATCATAAAATTTTCACAAATATTTGATGAACTAATATTTGACATTTAAAAATATTGTCCTTAAAATGACTCACAGAACTCCCTTATTCCGATGTCAAATCTGAGGAATACAGGGCGTTTATATTTATATGACAAAACCTTTCAATTGTTTGCGAGTACCGGATTACAAAAAGAAGAGGAGGAAATAGAATCAAATGCTTAAAACATTAGGAGCTCAGCTTAAAGAGTTTAAAAAGGATTCGATCAAGACGCCGATCTTTATGATCCTGGAGGTTTTGATGGAGATGATCATTCCGTTTCTCATGGCTTCTATTATTGATGATGGCGTGGAAAAAGGAGATATCCGTCATATTTGTATTGTTGGCATTTTTATGATCGTGGCTGCCTTTATCGGATTGTATGCCGGTATCATGGGCGGTGTCTGCGGAGCCAACGCATCTGCCGGCTTTGCCAGAAATCTGAGAAAAGCGATGTATGAAAATATACAGAAATTCTCATTTTCCAACATTGACAAATTCAGTACAGCGGGACTGATCACACGACTGACCACGGATGTGACCAATGTGCAGAATGCATATCAGATGTTACTTCGTATGTTTGTCCGCGCACCCATCAGTATGGTATGTGCCATGATCATGTCTTTTTATATCAATGCGAGACTGGCGACAATTTATCTGGTTGCCGTTTTGATCCTGGGTGTTGCTTTATTTTTCATTATTCACAAGGTATCGGGATATTTTCAGGAAGTCTTTGAAAAATATGATGATCTGAATGCCAGTGTGCAGGAAAATGTATCCGGTATTCGTGTGGTAAAAGCATATGTCCGTGAGGATTACGAAAACCGGAAGTTTTCCAAGGCAAGCTACAATGTATACAGGATGTTTGTAAAGGCAGAAAAGATACTGTCCTACAATGCGCCTCTGATGCAGATCACGGTTTATGGCTGTATTCTCGGTATCAGCTGGCTAGGTGCAAAGATGATCGTTTCCGATACTCTGACAACCGGCGAGCTTATGAGTCTTCTGACTTACTGCATGAACATTCTGATGAGTCTGATGATGTTATCCATGGTATTTGTCATGTTATCCATGAGTACCGCAAGCTGTGAGCGTATCGCTGAGGTGCTCAATGAAAAATCAGAGCTTTCCAATCCAAAAGAACCCATTATGGATGTGGCTGACGGAAGTATTGTCTTTGATCATGTGGATTTCAGCTACAAAAAAGGCAGCGGTGAATATGTATTAAAGGATATCAACCTTGATATCAGGGCTGGCGAGACGATTGGTATTATCGGCGGAACCGGTAGTGCCAAGTCAAGCCTTGTCAACCTGATCAGCCGACTGTATGACGTGACAAACGGCAGCATTCGCGTCGGCGGAAAGGATGTTCGTTCCTATGATATGGAAGTGCTGCGAAACCAGGTTGCGGTCGTATTGCAGAAAAACGTCCTGTTCTCCGGTACGATCTTAGACAATCTGCGCTGGGGCAATAAGGAGGCAACCAGAGAGGAATGTATCCGTGCCTGTCAGTTAGCATGTGCTGACGAATTTATTGAAAAAATGCCGGACGGATATGACACCTATATTGAACAGGGCGGCTCCAATGTATCCGGCGGACAGAAGCAGCGTCTGTGTATTGCAAGGGCACTACTGAAAAATCCCAAGGTATTGATCTTAGATGATTCGACCAGTGCCGTGGATACCGCGACGGATGCGCGTATCCGCGAAGCCTTTGCCAGGGAAATTCCGGGTACGACAAAGCTTATCATCGCACAGAGAATATCCAGTGTGCAGAACGCAGACCGGATCATTGTCATGAATGATGGAGAGATTGACGGCTTTGGCAGTCATGAGGAGTTGCTTTCAGCTAACAGGATTTACAGAGAAGTATACGAATCCCAGACCCAGGGTGGCGGAGATTTCGATGAGAAAGGAGGCTTGTGATTATGGCTGGACCGGGAAACAGAGGACCCAGAGGAATGAAGCCCCAGGTTGAAAATCCGGGGAAGCTTATAGGACGCCTTTTAAAATATGTCGGTAAAAACTATGGTATCCATCTTGTTATTGTGGCAGTCTGTATTTTTATCAGTGTCATCGCCAATGTACAGGGAACCATGTTTATGAAAAATCTGATCGACCTTTATATTATGCCGATGATCGGTCAGAGCAATCCTTCGTTTGCACCGCTACTGGGTGCGATCACCAGAGTGGCAGTCTTTTATCTGATCGGTGTAATTGCGACCTTTGCCTACAACCGGATCATGGTATATGTGACACAGGGTACGCTGAAAAACCTGCGTGTTGATATCTTTCACCATATGGAAAGTCTTCCGATCAAATATTTTGACACACATGCACACGGGGATATCATGTCGATCTACACCAATGATATCGATACCCTGCGGCAGATGATCAGCCAGAGTATGCCTCAGCTTTTATCCAGTGTCATTACGATCGTCAGTGTATTTGTCAGTATGCTTGTTTTGAGTGTATCGCTGACACTGGTATCGCTTGTCATGATATTTATCATGCTGTATACGACCAAAAAGGTTGCGGGCTTAAGCGGCAAATATTTTATTGCGCAGCAGAAATCCCTCGGTGTGGTCAATGGCTACATCGAAGAAATGATGGAAGGCCAGAAGGTTGTAAAGGTTTTTTGTCATGAAAAAGAGGGTATTGATAAATTTAATGAGTTAAACGACGCTTTGTATGACAGTGCAAACCTTGCCAATAAATATGGAAATATGTTGGGACCTGTCAATGCGCAGCTCGGAAATGTCAGCTATGTTGTATGTGCTATTGTGGGCGGTATTTTTGCATCCTATCATGTGGGAGGCCTGACGTTAGGAGCACTGGCAAGCTTTCTGACCTTTAATAAGAGCATCAATATGCCGATCAACCAGGTCAGCCTGCAGCTCAACAGTGTGGTTATGGCACTTGCCGGCGCAGACAGGATTTTCAGACTCCTTGATGAAAAACCGGAGCTGGATGAGGGCTATGTGACCCTTGTCAATGCGGTTGTGGAAAACGGAGAGGTCAAAGAAACCGATAAGCATACCGGACGCTGGGCATGGAAGCATTATCACAAGGCCGATGATACGACGACCTATCAGCTTCTGGAAGGTGATGTGGTATTTAACGGTGTGGATTTTGGCTATGATGACCGGAAAATGGTGCTTCACGATATCAAATTGTATGCAAAGCCGGGTCAGAAGATTGCTTTTGTCGGCTCTACCGGTGCCGGTAAGACGACAATCACCAATCTGATCAATCGTTTTTATGACATACAGGATGGTAAGATCCGTTATGACGGAATCAATATCAACAAGATCAAAAAAGCGGACCTGAGACATTCTTTGGGAATTGTACTTCAGGATACGCAGCTTTTTACGGATACCGTTATGGAAAATATCCGTTACGGAAAGCTCAATGCCACGGACGAGGAGGTCATTGCCGCTGCAAAGTTAGCCAATGCTGACGGATTTATCAAAAGACTTCCGGATGGCTATCAGACAAAGCTGACCAACAATGGTGCTAATCTCAGTCAGGGACAGCGACAGCTTTTGTCGATCGCGCGGGCAGCCATTGCCGATCCGCCGGTCCTGATTCTGGATGAGGCAACCTCTTCCATCGATACCCGTACTGAAAAGCTGGTGCAGGATGGTATGGATAAGCTGATGAGCGGAAGGACGACCTTTGTCATTGCACACAGACTTTCAACCGTCAAAAACAGTGACTGCATCATGGTACTGGAAAACGGACGTATCATCGAACGTGGTACGCATGATGAACTGATTGCCGAGAAGGGCAAATATTATCAGCTCTATACCGGAAATACCGGGGAGCTTGCGTGATATTAAGACCAGTTTCTTTATGGGACTGGTCTTTTTTTGAAAAAATGTTCCGAGGTTATGCTCAGTAAGGAATTGTAGGGGATAAAAGATAAAAATGCCCCTCAATTTTGAGAATACCTTCATCCTGCATGCGGCCAAGCTCCCTTGAAAGTGCGCTTCGGTTAGCATTGAGAAACTCGGCAAGTGTGGTCTGGGAAAATGGAACGAACCGCAGATTATTTTCATCAGGACGGATACTTTTGAGATATACAAGGATTTTGTCCCGGAGCGATTTCTGGCTTAGGATGCGCAGCTTCAAGTTGGAAAAGAGATTTTGATTGACCATCCGCTCCATCACGTTGAGGAGTAACTGGTGCTGGAAGGAGCAGGAAGCACAGCACCGCTCCGTGGATGTAAAAAGATAGTTTAAATCTAAAAATAATATGGAAGAATCGCTGATTGCCTGTACCTGGATCGGGCTGTAGGCGATTTTTTTTAATGCAAGAGCTTCTCCGAAGATTTCGGAAACGGAAAAGTGATTCATGTTGAGCTTGTCAAAATGGTTGTTGGTGTAGGAGACCTCCACCTTGCCGGATAATACAATGCCTGCGTGGGTAAATGGATCATCCAGAGATATGATGAGGTCATTTTTTTTGTAGGTTTTTACAAAGCCATGCAGAAAGGTGATGACTTCGTCGATCTTGTCCGCCGGGATGTTTTGAAAAAGAGAACATTGCAGGATGGTGGCTTTGTGGGGTTCGGTTAGAAGAGTGTGATTCATAAAGGACCTCCATGTTATATGATGTTAGGGTCAAAAGGTATTTTGGCCCTGACTTGATATCCACGAATTGCTCCGCTGCAAAGCAGCTCCCGCAATTCTCAAACATTCGAAATCCGCTGATTTACTGCGTAAATCGCTACTTTCTCATGTTTGGCTGGTCCCAAGTTCAAAAGTCATATCGTGCAAGCACGAACGACTTTTTGACCTTTTGACCATGATATCACAAAAATTGTTGCTGCGGCAACAGATTTGTTTCTGCAATCAAAGTATAATCCAATTGTAAACAAGAAAACCTAATAAGAAAGCCGTCAGAAGATGGCTTGTCTTTCCAATTATTGTATGGAGGTAAACTATGGAATATACCAATCAGGAACGAATTGATTTATTAAAGGATTTTTTGGATCGTTTAAATAAGGGAGAGGCGCTTGACGCAGTCCGGGCAGATTTTGTCAGAGAGTTTCAGGATGTTGAGGCTTCAGAGATCATGAAAGCTGAGCAGCAGATGATCAAAGAAGGAATGCCTGTTACGGAAGTGCAGAAATTATGTGATGTCCATGCCGCGCTTTTTCATGGAAATATCCGACAGGAGCGTGAACGGATGGCAGAGGAATATGTAAAAGAGGTCGGACATCCGCTTTATACCTTTACAAAAGAAAATGAAGCATTAAAGGCAGTGCTTGATGAAGCAAGAGAGGCACTTTCACGTCATGAGGTGGACCGGAAGCTGTTAGGACGTGTGCGGGAGCTTGCCATCCATTATGCAAAAAAGGGTGATCTGCTCTACCCTCATCTGAAGGTAAGATATGGGATTTCCGGGCCTTCCGATGTCATGTGGACCGTGGATGACGAGATCCGGGATGAACTGGCGGCACTGTCCCGCAAGCTGCAGGATGAAAATCCGGAATCCGTTTTACAAGGAGAAAAGGAGCTACAGAGGTTTGAAGCGGTTCTGACAAGAGCAGAGGAAATGATCTACAAAGAAGAGAAGATCTTATTTCCAAACTGCGCCTTGAATTTTACCAGAGATGAGTGGATCCGGATTTACCATGATTCCAAGGATTACGCACCGTGCTTTGGTGTGGAAAATGCAGTTTGGCTAGAGGCGGAAACTGCTGTTGATAAGATGAGAGAAGCTACTCCGGGAGATCAGGAAATTGTCATGGCAGGAGGCCATATGTCGGTTGCGCAGCTTACCGCAATGTTAAATACAATCCCGATGGAAATCACCTTTGTTGATGACCAGAATATCAACCGGTTCTTCAACGAAGGTCCCAAGGACTTCAAACGTCCCAAAATGGCAATCGACCGTGAAGTATTTTCATGCCATCCACCCAAGATTGAGGCAAAGGTAAGAATGATCCTCAATGAGTTTCGTGCCGGAACATTGGATAAGGTGCCGGTCTGGATGGAGAAAAACGGAAAGACCATGCTTGTCACTTACATGGCGGTGCGGGATCATGCTGGAAACTATATCGGCACACTGGAGCTTGTGCAGGATATGGGCTTTGCAAAAGAGCATTTTGAGATGATCCGGAAATAAGCAGAAGGAAAGCCGTAAGCAATTATTGCAAACGGCTTTCTTTCTTTGATTTTTTACCTTGCGATCCCAGAATAAACAGGATAACCAGTAAAACAACCGGAAATATCAGTCCGACACGCAGACCGGCGCGGATATTGTCACCGGCAGCCTGTGAGATTTGTCCGACAATACCGGGGCCGATGCTGCCGCCGAGGTCTCCGGCCATGGCAAGCAGCGCAAACATCGCAGTGCCACCGGAGGGAAATTTCTGAGAGGAAAGGCTAAGGGCGCCCGGCCACATGATTCCTACGGAAAATCCACAGACAATACAGCCGATCAGGCCCAGTACCGGACTGGAAGAGAGGGATGCCAAAAGGTAACAGCCCACACATAAGAGTCCGGAGCCTGTCATAAATTTCATAAGATCCAGTCTGTCACCATATTTTCCATAAATTGTACGGCTGATGCCCATCGTGACTGCAAACATGCATGGACCGGCCAGATCACCGACTGTTTTGGAAAGTCCCAATGCAGCCTCGGCATATGCGGATGCCCATTGTGACATGGAAAGCTCCGATGCTGCGGAACAGATCATTAAGCAGACTGCCAGCCAGAACAGAGGCTTTTTAGCAAGGGATTTTATTCCCATGCTTTCAGTTTCTTCTACCAGGGGCTCTATCGGACAGGTGGCGAAATTGTATATATTGATCGCAGGAATCAGTGCCCATAATACGGACAGCAATTTCCAGTTTGCGATACCGAATATGAAGAAAAATAAGGTAGAAAGTAAAATAGTTCCGACAAAGCCCCAGCAGTAAAATGAATGAAGCAGACTCATGGCTGCATCTTTATTTTCAAATGGGCAGGCCTCAATAATAGGGCTGCAGAGGACTTCGATCAGGCCGCTTCCGACAGAGTATATGATGACACTGATCATAATTCCGGCAAACGGACTGGGGAGAAGATCGGGCAGGATTGCCAGACCGATCAATCCGGCAGCAGAAAATACTTCAGATATCACAATGCAGATGCGGTAACCAATCTTATCCACCCATTTAGCACAAAACAAATCGATCAGAAGCTGCATAAAATAAAAGCAGACCGGGATCAAGGATATTTTTCCGAGTGAAATATGATAATGGTTGTGGAATGTCAAAAATAAAAGAGGTGTAAAGTTTGCGACGATCGCCTGTGTAATAAATCCCATATAACAGGCAAGCTTTGTTTTTTTATAATTCGGCATAGGTTTGTCTTCCTTTCGTTTATTGCATTATATAATACTAAAAATATATTTTCATTGAATAATATCGGATATTTGTTGTATAATATCGTAAAGTTAGGGTCAAAAGGTATTTTGCCCCTAACTTGATATCCACGAATTGCTCCGCTGCAAAGCAGCTCCCGCAATTCTCAAACATTCGAAATCCGCTGATTTACTGCGTAAATCGCTACTTTCTCATGTTTGGCGGGTCCTAAGTTCAAAAGTCTTATCGTGCAAGCACGAACGACTTTTTGACCTTTTGACCCTGATATCATATCGTAAAGTTATAAATTTTACTCGATCAGGATGTGAAAAGATGAACAAAACAGACATTTGCAAGATCGCGACAGATGATGATTTCATGGAAACAAAGCAGCATGGCGACCGGCATTATCCATTTCAATTTTATAAAGAAGATATTTCATGGTTTGATTTTTATTGCATTGACTGGCACTGGCATACGGAACTGGAGTTTATGTATGTGGAAACCGGAAATGTCAGGGCATGGATTGGAGATAGAGAGGTGGAAATAGCTGCCGGAAATGCAATTTTTGTCAATTCCAGGATCATGCATCGTTTTCAGTCCGAAGCAGATGCCTCTATTCCCAATTTTTTATTTATGCCGGATCTTATTGCCCCAATGGACAGTCGTATTTATGAAAAATATGTCAAGCCGATTATAGACTCAACTCTGACATATCAGATTTTTGATAAGGAGATTGCATGGCAGGCAGAGGCGATAGAGATGATCAGAAAAATTGTTGGAGTGCAGGAAAAAAAAGATTGCGAGCTTGCGACATCAGCCTGTATCCAGAGGCTGTGGCTTTTGCTATATGAAAATGCGGATTTTCAGACCCTTAAAAAAGATACGGATAAATCGGCGATTTCTTTAGCAAGACTGCAGCTGATCATGCAGTATATACATACCAATTATCAAAAGAACATTTCATTGGATGAGATGGCGGACTATGCCGGGGTAAGTAAAAGTACGGTTTTAAATCTTTTCAGGCAATATCTGCATACATCTCCGGTCAGCTATATGATCAATTACCGCTTAAAGGAGGCCGCATGGCTGTTGTTAAAAACGGAGAAAAAAGTTTCTGTTATTTCGAAAGAGACAGGCTTTAAAGGCGTGGATTACTTTTGCAGGACGTTCAAGGAATATTATCATATGACGCCGACACAGTATCGGGATAAGGCGAAGTCAGAGCATACCAAATACAGCAGAGGGAAGAAAAATTTGGATAGTTGAAAATAAAAATAGAATCTGTTACACTCATATACAAACATACATTCGATTGAAAGGAGGATAAAGTGATACCATGTCGGAAAAAACATACATTGCCATTGACCTGAAATCGTTTTATGCCTCCGTAGAATGTATCGAGAGAGGGCTCGATCCGTTAAAGACCAATTTAGTCGTGGCAGATGTGAGCCGGACGGAAAAGACAATATGCCTCGCGGTATCGCCGGCACTCAAAAAATATGGGATTCCGGGCCGTCCGCGGTTGTTTGAAGTAGTGCAGAAGGTCCGGGAGGCCAATATCCGTAGGGAAAAGCAGGCACCTTGTCACCGGTTTAGTGGGACATCCTTTGATGAAACAGAGCTTAACCGGTCACCGGAGCTTCAGATCAGCTATATTGCTGCTGCTCCGCGTATGTCCCGTTATATGGAGTACAGCACCAGGATTTTTGATATTTATCTGAGATATATTGCGCCGGAGGATATGCATGTATATTCGGTAGATGAGGTATTTATTGATGCGACCGCGTATCTGCATACCTACGGACTGACGGCGCATGAGCTGGCACTGCGTATGATCCGAGATGTTTTGCGTGAAACAGGTGTGACGGCAACTGCCGGGATCGGCACCAATATGTACCTGTGCAAAATCGCCATGGATATTGTTGCCAAAAGGATGCCGGCTGACGAGGACGGTGTGCGGATCGCCGAGCTTGATGAGGAGTCATACCGGAAGCAGCTCTGGAATCATGTGCCGCTCACGGACTTCTGGCGTGTCGGGCCCGGATATGCCAAAAAGCTGAAAGAGGTCGGTATTTATACCATGGGTGATGTGGCGAGATGTTCCCTGGGAAAGGATACCGATTATTACAATGAAGATCTTTTATACAAGCTGTTTGGTATCAATGCAGAGCTTTTGATCGATCATGCATGGGGATGGGAGCCTGCGACGATTGCTGAGATCAAGGCTTACCGTCCGGAGAAAAACAGTCTGAGCACAGGACAGGTGCTGCAGTGCCCCTATACGGCACAAAAGGCTAAGCTGATCGTGAGGGAAATGACAGATCTGCTGGTACTCGACCTTGTGGATAAAAAGCTTGTTACAGACCAAATGGTACTCACCGTCGGATATGATATCGAGAGTCTGACCAATCCGGAAATTCGCCGCAAATATCATGGCGAGGTGACGACGGACCGCTATGGCAGACATGTGCCCAGGCATGCACATGGCACGGCCAACTTATCCTGTCAGACATCATCGACGAAGCTTATTATGAAGGCAGTTGAGGAGCTGTATGACAGGATCATCAATCCAGATCTTTTGGTACGTCGGATCACGGTTGTGGCATCGAGAGTTGTGCCCGAGAGAGAGGCCGACCAAAAAGAAGTATTTGAGCAGCTCGATCTGTTTACCGATTATCAGGCGTTGGAGCAGGAGCGGGAACAGGAAAAGAAGGAACTCGACAAGGAAAAACGGATCCAGAAGGCCATCCTTGATATCCAGAAAAAATATGGTAAAAATGCGGTATTAAGGGGGATGAATTTTGAAGAAGGGGCAACAACCAGAGAAAGAAACGGTCAGATCGGAGGGCATAAAGCATGAGTGAATATTATCCAGATGCACACCGATATGACGATATCATCAGTCTGCCTCACCACCGGTCGTTGAGCCGTCCTCATATGACACTTCATGACAGGGCTGCCCAGTTTGCTCCGTTTGCGGCACTGACCGGGCATGAAGAGGCTATCGAAGAGACTGCCCGCCTGACTGACTCTGAGATCGTGCTGGATGAGACTGCAATCGCCGCGATCAATGCAAAGCTTTATGAAATATCCCAAAGGCTTTCGGAAAAGCCGGTTGTATCCATCACATATTTTTGTCCGGATGCATACAAAGAAGGTGGTGCATACTTAACAGATGTCGGTTTTATCCGCAGGATCGATAAAGAGGAAAAGGTACTTTTCATGGATAGCGGCATCCGGATCCCGATGGACCGTATTGTGGAATTGTACATATAGTTTCTTGTGTTTTCTAAAAAAACTGATATCATGACAATAGAGAAGACAAGAATATTAAAGTACAGGTTTTATCTGTATGGATGCATGGTCGGGACTTTGTCCGTATCTGCGTAAGAATGCTTGTGCTTTTTATATATCTGTACAGGAGAAGATAGACTATGGATCTAAGAGTCTTGCGATATTTTTTAATGGTTGCGAGGGAACAGAGCTTTACAAAAGCTGCAAGACAGTTAAATATTACCCAGCCGACGCTATCCAGACAATTGGCAGCACTTGAGGAGGAGCTGGGTGTCCGTCTTTTTGACAGAGGTGGTCACAGCATCACGCTTACCAATGAAGGACTGCTGCTAAAACGGCGGGCTTTGGAAATTGTAGATCTGGAGGACAGAATTGTCAGTGAATTTAAAGGCGGCAATGCTTCGGTAGAGGGTATGATTACCATTGGATGCGGAGAATTTATGGCTGTGGAGCTTTTAGCCGGGATCTGCAAAAGCTACAAAGAAAAATATCCGTTGGTAAGGTTTACCATTCATACCGGAACAGCAGACGCAATTTCTGACATGATGAATAAGGGACTGGTTGATATCGGTCTGTTTTTGGAGCCGGTTGACACACAGGGGCTTGATTATATACGCATCCAGGGAAGCGATCACTGGGTTGTAACTATGAGAGCAGATGATCCGCTGGCTGTAAAAGAGGCCATTACCAAAGAAGATCTGTTGAAACTGCCTCTGATCTTACCGGAGCGCGCCAATATACGGAGTGAGCTTGCAAACTGGTTTGGAAAGGATTTTGACAGGCTGAATATTGCATTTGTCAGTAATCTGGGAACCAATGCCGGTATTATGGCAATGCACGGTCTGGGATATCCGGTTTCCGTGGAGGGAGCGGCAAGGTATTGGAGAAACGATCTGGTTGTCCAAAAAAGATTGTATCCACAAATTATCGTCAATACGGTCATTGCATGGCGCAGAAACATTCCTTATGCGGCAGCAGTCCGGTATTTTATTGATGAGATAAATGCCTATTGGGCATAATTGATGATGCAATATAAGTATTAGACATATATAAAAAGAAATTTTATAATGGATGCATAAGGTAAAATATCTTATGCATCTTTTTTATTAATACCAAAGGATCAGAAAAATAAATTTTTTACAGGAGGAATCGTTATGAGTAAAAAATTAGTTGCGTATTTTAGTGCAAGCGGAGTAACTAAAAAGGCAGCAGAAATGGTAGCAGAGGCATGCGGCGGCAGGCTGTATGAGATCGCGCCCAAGGTACCTTATACACAGGCAGATTTAAACTGGATGGACAAAAAGTCCAGAAGCAGCGTTGAAATGAGTGATAAATCCATCCGTCCGGAGATCGGCGGCGAAGAAATTTCTGTTGATGAATATGATGAAATCTTCATCGGCTTCCCGATCTGGTGGTATGTAGCACCTACCATTATCAATACATTCTTGGAAAAATATGACTTCTCTGGTAAAAAGATCATTCTTTTTGCAACATCCGGTGGAAGCTCATTTGGAAATACTGTAAAAGAACTGCAGCCATCTGCTCCCAAGGCCACTATTGTAGAGGGTAAGGTTTTGAACCACATGAGCAGACAGGATATCGTAAACTGGGTAAAAAGTGTAGAGTAAAGCGAGGAAGAAAAAGAAGCTGTTGAGATGAAGTCCGGCGACTGCATCAACATTCCTGCAGAAGTAAAACACTGGCATGGAGCTGCACCGGACAGCTGGTTCAGTCTCCTTGATTTGTTACAAAAAAGAGATTATAATAACCGCAAATATTAGTTGGAAGGACGATCATCATGGATCAGACAGAATCAATCGTCATACGTCAGTACACACCTACGGATATACCGGAGCTTATCCGTATCTGGAACCAGGTCGTAGAGGATGGAGTGGCATTTCCGCAGGAGGAATGTCTGACTATTCAGACAGGAACGGAATTTTTTGCAAATCAGACCTATACCGCAGTGGCTGTGGACAGCAATAGCGGAAGAGTTTACGGATTATACATTTTACATCCCAACAATGTGGGACGGTGCGGACATATCTGCAATGCAAGCTATGCGGTAGACCGGGATGCAAGAGGGTTGCATATCGGGGAAAGGCTTGTAAAAGACTGCCTTGAGCAGGGAAAAGCACATGGCTTTGACGTGCTGCAGTTCAATGCTGTGGTGGCGACCAATCTTCATGCGCGTCATCTATATGAACGGCTGGACTTTGTACAGCTTGGCACCATACCGGGAGGCTTTCGTATGAAGGACGGACATTATGAGGATATCTGCCCATATTATCATGTACTCTAACAAAATGATGTCAGGGTCAAAAGTTATGTATAATAATTCTTGCATAGGATGGATAGTTGCATTAAAATGACGTTAGACGCGACTAACCGTCCTTTTTTATTTCCGGATGGTAGAAAATAGAGGAGAAAGACATGACAATTTATGAATATGGCGACCGGAGCAAAGATCATAACGAGAAAGGGCTATGGACATTGTGAATATATGTTTACACACAGTGATCAATATGCGGAATTGCTGAAAAGCTATATGGAGGAGCAGTGATGTTTCTGGGACTTCTGTTTTTGATGTAGGGCTTGATTCTCCCAACAATATGTGTTAAACTTGCACTCACAAAACCCTTATGGGAGTGGATTTTTTAGAGAATTCTTTTTCGCCACACAGTTTCTGCTGTGTGGTTTTTTATGTGGAGGATATTATGGATCAGAATTTTATGAAGGAAAAGAAAATACTGCCTCTGGTGATTTCTATGTCATTGCCCATGGTCGTTTCGATGGCAACCAATTCTTTATACAATATTGTGGACAGTTATTTTGTGGCAAAGATCAGCGAGGACGCGATGACAGCTCTTTCTCTGGTATATCCGATCCAGAACCTGATGACAGCGATCGGTGTCGGATTTGGTGTGGGACTCAATGCAAAAATCGCTTATTTTCTGGGAGCAGGTGCGAAAGAGCAGGCAGACAAAGCTGCTTCAACCGGAATGCTTTTAAGTCTGATCCACGGCATTGTACTGATGGTGATCTGCCTTCTCGGAATGCTCTGGTTTTTATCTCTGTATACCAAAAATCAGGCGATCCTTGAGATGGGACTGGTATATGCAAACCGGGCATTTTTATTTTCTGTGATTATCATGCTCAGTATTTCTCTGGAGAAGATTTTTCAGGCCGTGGGCAAGATGCGGGTTTCGATGATCAGTATGATCGCCGGCTTTGTCACAAATATTGTTCTGGATCCGCTGATGATCTTTGGCATCGGCCCGTTTCCCAGGATGGGTATGGCGGGTGCCGCATATGCGACAGGAATTGGACAGACGGTGTGTCTGCTTTGTTATTTCCTGTTTTTATATTTGGATCCGGTTCCGCTTACCTTTAGCAAAAAGTATATTTCAATGGATAGCGGTCTGTTGAAGGGGCTGTATTCCATTGGTATTCCGGCTACCTTAAATATGGCACTGCCGTCACTTTTAATTTCTTCATTAAATGGTATTTTGTCGCCATTTTCAGATAAGTATATTCTGGTGCTCGGTGTCTATTACAAGCTGCAGACCTTTGTATATCTGACCGCAAACGGAATTATCCAGGGCATCCGGCCGCTTGTCAGCTTCAATTATGGTGCGGGAGAAAAGAAAAGAGTGGAACAGATTTACAGGACGACTTTGGCTTTGAGCGCAGGTGTCATGGCTGTCGGTACGGGATTATCGCTTTGCATTCCGGGACAGATGATCGGTCTTTTTACAGCACAGAATGATACACTGCAGATTGGGATAAAGACATTGCAGATCATTTGCATCGGATTTATACCATCAGCGGTTTCCGTGACCTGCTGTGGAGTTTTGGAGGCTTTGGGAAAAGGTGTGCCTTCGCTGCTTGTATCGTCCTTAAGATATGTTGCTGTAATGATACCGGCAGCCTTTATTATGAGCCGCATCATTGGGGCAGAAGGCGTGTTTGTGGCATTTCCCATAACAGAGACTGTGGCCGCGATAGCCGCATTTCTGATATATAGAAGCTTTTATACAAAAAGCTTTCAATACAATGAAAGCTCCGTTCAGGTCTGATCTTTGATATAGGTGTTGTTGCAAAAAAAGAAAGAGAAGTCAGTATCGAAAAACGATACCGGCTTCTCTTAATTTTTACAACTTCATACAGTGATGTCAGGGTCAAAAGGTATTTTACCCCTAATATCAGACCATTGGAATTCTTAACATCCCTTTGCATTTGCATCTTCGCAAATAGCATTCATTGTCTTGCAAAGCTTGTTAAAGTAAACAAACGGTCCGACAACGATACAAGATCCAAGTACATTCCACAGCCAGAAAGTAGATGCTCCAAAGTCACTCTGGATTCCCCTTGCACGAGCCTCATCACCAACACGCTGTGACATCTTGTGCATCCAGACAATCGGATAGATACCAAGTGTCAATCCAGAGAATATAAAGATCATCAGGCAGTAGTGCATTGTTTTCTTACCGTCACGTCTGGAAGCAATGGTATTTAAGTCATTTGTCATCTTGGTCATAAAATAAATGCCATAAATTCCCAGAGTAATAAAGGACAGTAAAATGAATGCTACCATACTTCTGTCTGTCTTGAAATTCTGGTTAGCGGTTACATTTTGATTGTTCTCCATACTAAATTCTCCTTTGTACATTTTTATATTTCCCACTTTAACTCTATCACACCAAAAAGTAATTTGCAAATAAAAAGTAAATTTTCTGCCCGGATTGTTTTTTTTCAATTTTTCCCGTAAGATGTATTTATTCAGTTATATAATCTTGAAAATATATATGAAAGGTACGTGAAGCACAACAAATATAAAAAGTGAAAAGGGGATCATTATGAGAGGAAGAAAAAAAACAGCAGCTGTATTTTGTATGTTGGGTATATCTTTTTTGATATGCGCATGCGGAAAAGAAAATGGTATCGGAAAGGATGGTCCGGCAAATGCGGGAACTTCTGAAGCGGATAATGTCGGGGGACAGGATGTTTCCGATGCAGGAACAAAGAAAGAAAAAAATGCCCTGAGTGTGGAAGATCTTGTCCGGGATGTTTTTGCCAGAGAGGGTGAAATAACGCTGGAAGAGGAATATACGATGGAAGTGGACTATCACGTGCCGGAAATTCTCTTGGACAGTGAAGGGGCAAAGGCGATCAATGAAAAGATCAAAGAGGACTGTCAGGATGTGATTTCCCTGCAGGATGATGATATGCCGTGGTGGCAGGTAAATTACGAAGCATATCTGAATGGAGATATTCTCAGTGTCCTTCTTATAAAGAGTAGTATGATGGATGGATATACAGAATATTATGCCTACAATCTGGATATTAAAAAAGGCAAAGAGCTGGATCAGCAGGAGCTGATAGGGACCCTCAGTGTAGCAGCCGGTCAAGGAGAATCCACTACAGAGGCTGTGCTGCGGTCTTTGAAAAAGGCAGCAGCATATCAGTGCGATCAGGATATCCGGCTTTTTTTCGAAGCAGAGTACTTTAAAACCGCAGATCCGGATGAGTCACATAATATGTATGGCCAGTGTCTTCTTATGAGAATGGAGACGCTTCAGGAGGACAATATCAATCTGGAGCTTCCTATGTATCTGGATGAAAAGGGAGAACTGTCTGTTGCCGTGCGGATTTACAACATGAGTGGCGGAGGAATTTATTATGAAATTTTGAAGCCGCTTACAACAGATACCTGTGTTGACTGTGATTTAGAGTTTGACGAAATATATATTACATACCGGGATGGGAAAATGACAGTCTGTATAGAAGAGAGTGACTGGACCATGTCGATATTTGATCAGGGAAACCTCGAATTCGGAAAAGAGTACGAGGTGCATGGTATTTACAAGGATTACACAGATGCAGCCATGATCACTGTCGTAAAGGGCAGATATGTGGTACCTGCCTTTGTGTCCGAGGATGGTCTGGTGTCATATCTGGATGTATATCAATGTGGCCGGGCCGGATATTTTTGTATGACCGAGCCTGTTTATGGATTAACAGGGATCGATGCTATTACAGAAGAAAATATGGATGTTGTGGAAGATGCATTGTATAACGCGGTGTTTGAAAGAAATGCAGAGTTTTCCCGGACGGTAATGGGGTTATATGGGGGAGACGGACTTGGTACGGATATTACATATCACACGGACGCCGGGACACAATATACAGAGCATTATTATCTGGGTTATGATATGGATGATGCGGGCACCTTTCTGTATCAGGATTCCAATTATGATGCAGACCTGTATTTCTGTTATGAGGGCAGCTGCACCTATCTTGGCATGGATGAAGGAGGAATGATTCTTTCTTTTGAACTGTATGATGCAGAAACAGGGGAGGTTATGTATGGAGCTTTTTCGGAATGCCGGAAGGATGGCTTTAATGAACAGACAGAAGAATGGGAGGAGTGGGCAGATTATATACAGCTTAGCGGTTATGATCTGTTTGGACCGGAACATAGAAATGTGAGACTGGATGTTTCCGTAGGTTAATAATATATATTTAAGTTCAAAAGTCTTATCGTACAAGCACGAACGACCTTTTGACCTTTTGACCCTGACTTGATATCTACGAATTGCTCCGCTGCAAAGCAGCTCCCACAATTCTCAAACATTCGAAATCCGCAGATTTACTACGTAAATCGCTACTTTCTCATGTTTGGCGGGTCCCAAGTTCAAAAGTCTTATCGTGCAAGCACGAACGACTTTTTGACCTTTTGACCCTGATATCATATTATGTGTAAAAGGAGAAATGAATATGAGGAAAAGAAAATGTGTGTTGATAGGGGGAGTCTTTCTTTGTATTGTGCTTTTTGCCGGTTGTGGCAGAAGTGAAAAGGTGGAGATAGAGCCATCATCTGATGTGGTGTCGGCTGATGTGGTGCCGGCTGAAGAAGTGCCGGCTGAGGAAGTGCCGTCCGGGGAGCCGGATGATAAAATATCATCGGAAATGGTCCGTAATGCATATATGGATTTTCTGGATGGAGCCGGGACGATAAAAACGGCGGAATGCTTTCGGGAAGATGATGCAGATGGAAACATTGATTATCTGCTGTATGGAGAGTATACCTTATCTGAGCTTCAGGAAGCTATTGCAGAGGCCGAAGGTGGAGAGAGTACCGTGCAATATGCTTTTTGGGGATATCCTGACGAGCGGGAGCTTATGTTCCTATGCTTTAAAAACCGGGATTCGCTCGCCCTTCATTGGACGGGAATTATCCGTTATGAGGATGACGGACCGGTGCTTGCGGGCAGTTATGAGGCCGGATACCGTTCAGAAGCTACATTATATGATACCGGCTATCTTGTCTATCAGGGCTCCGGTGGAGCCGGAGATTATGAAACACAACTGATCCGGATCGATGATAAGGGAGATCAGCATGTGGAACGTTCCTTAAGGGAGCTGTGGTCTTCCTATGCAGTCAGTTGGATTTATGAAATTGATCCGGAGGGTAATGGTCCGGAGGGAGACTATTCGGCATTATCTACCGATTTTATGATGCGTACATGTGTCACGCCGGATAAAAAGTATTTATGTGTGGATAACAGCGACAATAGCACATCGGAAGCTGCTTTAATAGAAGAGTTATCGGAGCTTGGGGTAAGTGAAATTTCCCGGGAAAAGATGGATGAGCTGTTTGATCTGTCGGAATATACAGGGAGTGAGATTGTCTGGAATGTTGCAAACAGACAGGAAACGACCGTGGCAGAAGAGCCGGTATCTGTTTCCTATGGAGATGAATCGGAGCTTTCCGGGGCAGATGATCAGCAGATCTGCATATTGGATGAGTCGGAATACCGTGTCATTGTAAAGCTGGACACAACAGAAGAGATAAGAGACCTGAAGATTTACCGGATCAGCATGGATTATATAGAGGATGAGATATGCTTTTGGGGAGAAGAGCTTTATGAGAAGCCCGAAATGGTTCCCGGTACACCTTTTTATATCCAACTGTCTTTTCCGGGAGATTCACCGTGTACCGGTATCTCCTATGTGGACAGCAGTAATGAGACCAGATATTTTACTCTGATGATGAGTGGATATGATGGTTCTCTGGTATTGGATGAGGAGAAGCCTTTCCGTTAGTGTATAGGAGGTAGTGGGATGAAAAGATGGAATATGATATCTGTTATTATGTTATCCGGTATACTGCTGTGCGGATGCGGCAAAGAGGTACCGGATACAGACCGGGAGGCAGTAACAGAGAGAGATCGTGTAATAACAACTGACAGGCAGCAGGAAGAGAGTGTGGATGCTCCGGCTGAAAAGGTTTACAACAATGGTGGCAATTTTGTCAAGGTAGGAGACAGTGTTTATTACATAAAGGTGTCTGAGGAGGCGCTGGTAAATTCTGTGCCGTATGGCGACTTTCGCGAATATTCCCAATGCGGGGAGAATAGCTGGCTGATGCGCTATGATACGGTTGCCGGCGGAGAGGCAGAGATGGTTGCTGTTGTTCCGTGGAGTAACCGGCTGATCTACAGTCAGGGGTGTTTTTATCTGAGCTATTTTGATAAAGCATCCGAGAAAAAGCTTGCTGAGGTTGATCTTGAAAGCGGCAGGCTGACGATTCTGTGTGATGAACTGATACGAAGCCTGGATCCGGATACGGGACGATATGTGATTGTTCGGTATGAGGATGATGCGAGCTTATTGGAAGCATATGAAGGAAGAACAAAAATTGCTGATATAGTTATTAACAAACCATATTGTAATCTGGTTGAGGTCAGGCTGCAGGATGATTATCTGGTATATTGTCTGGATGACGGAGTTGAAGAAGACAATCCTTATCTGAGTTACAATAATCTTTACGCCTACTGTCTTTCGACGAAAAAAACGGTATGGCTTGGCAGGATACCTTCCAATCCGGTTGTAGATTATTATTCCAATGGTGAAATTGACCAGATAGAAATACTGGATCAAATGGTTTATGTCGGGGTTGGTTATTATGAGGGAAGCGGACATTTTCTGACCGGTGGAGCAATATGCACCGCCGATGTGACGAAGGAAGGAAGCCTGAAGGTCACAGAGAAAGAGGCAGATGGTCCGACAGAGAGAATGACCTTTCTCAAATCTGCACTGCCTGAAATCAAAATCTCCAATCACGATGAATATGAGGTGGTTCAGGATTTCCAATCCGACCGGCTTGTATTGATGATTCCGGACCAGTCTACAGGTCTAAAGGAAAAAGAGCTTTTTAATCTTTCCGATACCTTATTTGAGCCTGAGGGAACGGAAAGAATTGAGGTGTCCGAGTATGTTGACGGCATGGTATATCTGATTTTGGATGATGTGTATTATGATGAAGAAAGATCCTCAGACTGGGAGGACGTATATACGCTCAATGCAGTGACCTTCTGTGCGTTGGATCCCGATTCGGGAGAGATCATCAAAATGGAAGATACCATGGTATTGCCAAAATCCCGGGATGCACATTAAGCGGCCCCTTTAGAAAATCTGTTCAGGGGCGTGCTGCTGTGTATACCGTACTTCAGTCATTTGGAATATCATGAAAGCGGCCGGTCAGTTCCTCGGTTTTTACAATGTTGATAAATGCATGCGGATCAATGGAGCGTATGAGAGGGATCAGCTGCCGCTTGGCTTCCGCATTGATCACCGAATAGATCAAGGTCTTTTCTTTCTCCTCATAACATCCGATGCCCTGAAATAATGTGGCATCGTGATGAGTGGTTTCCCGGATCGTATGATAGATTTCGCGTGCTTTGTCAGAGATGATAAACAACGTCTCTTTTTTGTATCGTTTATAAAGGATCTGGATCATTTGTGTACTGCAGAACTGAAATATGATAGAATACAGGGCGATGGTCCAGCCAAACAGATATCCGGCGATGATAAGCATGATCACATTCCCCAATAAAATATAATTCCATGCATCAATCCCCTTTTTCTGAGATAAAAATATACTGATAAAATCGGTGCCGCCGGTTGTTGTACCGACATTTAAACACAGGCTGATGGCAAATCCGTTTATCAGTCCGCCAAACACGCAGTTCAGCATCGGATCCTGTGTAAATACATAGGATGGCAGAAGATCGACGAAAATACCGGACAATATAATTGTCAGAATAGAATAGAGAGTAAACTTTTTGCCAATGTAGCGGAAACCGATATAAACCGGAAACAGGTTAAGCAGGATATTAAAAAGTGAATAGGGTATTTGTACATGCAGAAATTCCTGAAAAATTTCCTGCAAAAGCAGAGAAACACCGGAAAAGCCGCCCGGAAATAAATTAGAGGGTCTTGCAAAGCAGCACAGATTCCACGCAAAGATCATGGAAGCGGCAATAACAATAAAAATCCGGAATACCTGATAAAATCCGGGATGTTTGTATTCGATGGTCTGGAACATAAGAAGCCTCCTTGTACAATGGTGTTTTAATGAATCAATATTAAAAAATATCCGAAAGTAAATTTCCAAAATGGAAAAATATCGACATAAAGCTTTATACACGATATAATAAGTACATTGACTTGTGTATATTATTATGTCTGGAAAGTCTGTAACATGAATTATATCATATTTGATCTGGAATGGAATCAGTCTCCTTCCGGAAAAACGTATTCTAACAAAAATCTCCCCTTTGAAATTGTTGAGATAGGGGCTGTCAAATTAAATAGTTGTTTTAAGGAGGTCGGCAGATTCAGTGAGCTTGTAAGACCTCGTGTATACAAAAATATCAATTATATTGTTGGCAATATCATACACATCCGTGAGGAGGAGTTGAAAAAGGCCCGTCCTTTTAAGGAGGTCATGGAATCCTTCCTGCAATTTTGCGGCACAAACTATATTTTTTGTACATGGGGAAATCTGGATCTTCTGGAGCTTCAGCGGAATATGAAATATTTTGGCATGAAGCCCTTGTCCGGAGGTCCCATCTGTTTTATTGATGTACAAAAAGTATTTGCGCTTCAGACAGAAGGAAAAAAATATCAGCATACCCTGGAGTATGCGGTGGATTATTGCCGGATCAAAAAGGATGTTTCTTTTCACAGAGCCTTTGCGGATGCTTACTACACCTCCAGGATTTTGAGCAGGATCAAAAGGAAATATCGTAAAAAGCTGTCCTTTGATACTTATTGTATTCCTCAAAGCAAAGAAGAGGAAGTCCGGATCACATTTGACAGTTATTACAAATATATATCCCGCGGCTTTTACACAAAAAAGGAAGCCCTGCAGGATGAAGAGGTTTCTTATTGCGGCTGTTATCTCTGCAAAAGAAAAGCGGAAGAAACCGTCCCGTGGTTCAGTAAAAATAACAAGCATTATTACAGCGTCGCTTTTTGCAAAAAGCATGGTTATATAAAAGCCAAAAACCGCGTAAGAAGGTCGGAATCGGGTCAGATATATATTGTCAAAACCATGAAGAAAATTTCAGAAGAAGAAAAAGATATACTTCTGGATAAATATCAGAAAACTTTAACGGAGCATTACCAGGAATCGTGATAACGGTCATTTCTGTGATGTCTCCGTTTTCTTTTTTTCGGATGCCTGATTTTGATGGAGGAGCCTCTTCTTCTGGAGGCAAAGCTGTAATTGCGGATAAAGGATATTATTCCCAATATAGCAAGTACCAGAATAAATACCAGTACAAGACCGGCTATTATATAGATAATATTGATAAATAAAATAGAATCATTATTGTTTTCCTGATCCGGATCCTCCGCCGTTGTTTCCATTTCCGCAGAAAAGGCTTCGGCTGCATCGGATTGGGAAATTGTGACATTGGCTTCTCCCAGTTCAATATTCTGATACTGATACCGGATGGTTGCCAGTACAGAAGGGGAAATATGGGCGTTATCATAATTTAGCGAAGAACTAAGATCGGAGAATGCAACGGTATTTGGCATAATAATATAGGCATCCGGATCAATTTCTATTATGGGATCACTGCTGAAAAAGATATCATTATTGCTGTCAAAAAGACTGGAATCATTTACCGTATAATTTGTTTCCTGATCGGCAATGGAGATTCTCTGGAAATTCTGAAAACCATAATCAAACAGCGCTATTGTATCCAGAAACTGATTGGGAGATTCTTCCTTCATGATCACACAGACAAGCTTCATTCCATCGCGTTCGGCACAGGATACCAAGGTTTGTCTTGCTACAGAGGTAAAGCCGGTTTTTCCACCTATATAACCTTCATAGTCATAGGTTTTTTTGGTGAGAAGGTTGTGTGTATACAGGTCAACATCGTCATCCGGCTGCGTCGGAGACTGCGGAACATGATAATAGGCTGTTCCGGACATTTTGGAAAGAGTGGGGTTGGAAAAAAAAGCACAGGCGATCGTTGCAAGATCTCTGGGTGTCGTGTAGTGATCTTCATCGTGAAGACCGTTGGTGGTAACAAAATGAGAATTGGTACAGCCAAGCGAAGCTGCCTTTTGATTCATCATATCCACATAAGCATCCATGCTTCCGGCAATATGTTCGGCAACAGCATTGCAGACCTCATTGGCGGAATATACCAGAATACCGTAGAGTGCCTGCTCCATCGGGATGGACTGTCCCTCATCCATTCCCATATTGGAAGAGCCCTTTTCGATACTGAAGACAGCATTATGTGAAAAAGTGACCATTTCATCCATTTGGGAATTTTCGATGGCAACCAGAGAGGTCAGGATTTTGGTCGTACTTGCCGGGTAAAGCCTTTCATCTATATTTTTGGCATACAGAATGGTACCGGTATTGGCTTCCATCAGGATAGCACCTTCGGCACCGATCTGAGGTCCCTGCGGCCAGTTGGCAATCTCATTGCTCTGGATGGGAAGTGATTTGCGGTCCTCAGCCAGAGCATAATAATCATTGGAAGCAGTCTGAGATGCAGAATCCGGTTCGGCAGAAACGGTCAGCGGACCTGCTAATGTACCTGTTATGATCACGGCAGCAGCCATGAGGACAGAAAAAAATCTATGAATTGATTTATGAAACATAAAAATCTCCTGAATAAATGATATCGGCTGTCAGGGGTCTGAACTATCAGAATTTGACGACAGTGATTAAAACAATAACAGTTTATATTTTGAAAACAACTATAACTATGATACAATAAAACAATCGAAAAACAAAGTAAACAATAGTAATTATTAAAAAATCATTTACAATCAGGGCCGGGCGTAAAAGCCCATGTTAACAGACAGGATTGTAATATAATATTCCCGGGAGGAGATCAACAGTGAGACTGCGCAATATTAGTGGTTCAAGAGAAATGATTGCCGATTCGAAGTACGTTATTCAGGATGCGGAAAATCAAAAAGGAAAGATCAAAACTTATTTTGAAAAGGAACAGCCGATCCGGATAGAGATAGGGATGGGAAAAGGTCGTTTTATCATGCAGATGGCAGAAGAAAATCCGGAAATCAATTTTATCGGAATTGAAAAATATTCCAGTGTTTTACTGCGTGCAATCCAGAAAATGGAACAGAATGAACTGCCCAATTTAAGGTTTATCCGTATGGATGCCGAGGATATCACAGAGGTTTTTGAAAAAGGAGAGGTTGACAGGATATTTTTAAATTTTTCCGATCCCTGGCCCAAGGACCGTCATGCCAAAAGGCGTCTGCCATCCAAGGAGTTTTTAAAACGGTATGACGAGATCCTGAAAAAGGATGGGGTGATTGAATTTAAGACGGATAACCGGGATTTGTTTGATTTTGCGGTTGAGCAGCTGGAACCGGCCGGCTGGAAAGCAGAGGTTATTACTTATGACCTGCATCATGATCCGGTTTTGTGTGAAGGAAATATTATGACGGAGTATGAGGAGAAGTTTTCTTCGATGGGGAATCCGATCTGTAAGTATGTTATTTATAGGTAGAGGGATGGAGATATTGAGAGGGGTGGCAAATTTAGCGGGAGCCGCCAGACGAGCCACGCCACCGGCACGGACACTGTGGTTGCGCAATCTTAGGACTTCTGCACCTAGTGGCACTAAATGCCGCGGGATATTTTATTTTAACGGATCGGCACAGGAACCCAAACGCGCATAGCTTGAACGAGGTTTCCTGTGCCTGTTTTTTTGTTGCGGCATTAACTGCCACACGGTTCGAAGTAAGCGATTGCACAACCACAGTGTCTGTGCCGGTGGCGTGGCTCGTCTGGCGGCTCCCGCTAAATTTGTCTGGACATTGCCTGTTCGGCTTAGGTAATAAGAGAAAGGTTAGTGTGGGGGATAAAGAGTTGGTTGTTAGGAGTTTTTGATGGGGATAATATGGTATAAAAAAAGCACCGGGTTAGGCCGGTGCTTTGTCTTTGGCAAATAATATTTTTAACAGGATTGGTGTCAATACGGAAGAACAGATGATGAGCAGGATGACGCAGGTGAAATATTCGGAGGTGATCATTCCGGCTGCCAGGCATTTCTGGGCAACGATCAGGGCAACTTCGCCTCTTGTCATCATACCGACACCGATTTTCAAGGAGTCCGGCCAGTTAAAGCGGCAGACCTTGGCCATCAGTCCGCATCCGATAATTTTTGTAAGAAGGGCAATAACGACAAATGCCACACTGAATAACAGGAACTTGGTATCCATGGCAGAGAAGGTTGTCTTAAGTCCGATTCCGACAAAAAAGATCGGGGCAAATATCATATATGTACTGATGTGGGCTTTAGTATTGATATAGTCGGCATCCTTTAAATTGCAGAGGATGATACCTGCGGTATAAGCACCTGTAATATCGGCAATACCAAAATATTTTTCAGCGATATAGGCTAGTCCGAAGCAGAGTACAAAGCCGAAGATCGGGATTCTCTGTGTGTGTGGATTACGGTTATCGAGCCATTTGAATGCTTTGTACGCAAGGAAACCACCGACAAAAGCTACAATAAAGAATAAAACGGTTTTTATGACGATCATAGAGGGTTTAACGGCTGTGTCCTTAAAGCCGATAACAATAGTCAGGACAATGATACCGATGACATCATCGATGATCGCGGAGCTCAATATGGTTGTTCCGACGAGGCCTTTTAATTTTCCGAGCTCCTGTAAGGATGCGACGGTAATACTGACACTGGTTGCAGTCAGAATGGCACCGATACTGATCGCTTCAAAAAAGGCAGCAGATCCAATTCCACCAAATCCGTAAAATGCAAAATAAAGAAGTGCACCACTTACAAAAGGAACGAATACACCGGAGCAGGCAATGGCAAAAGCCTTGGGACCTGTTTTGACCAGATCCTTCAGATCTGTTTCAAGACCGGCCGAAAACATAACCAGAATAACACCGATTTCCGCCATTTTGGCGATAAAATCAGATTGGGAGATCAATCCCAGACAGCAGGGGCCGATGAGTAAACCGGCAATAATCTGTCCGACAACCTGAGGAGCCTTGCATTTTCTGGCAAGCATTCCGCATATTTTTGCAAAAAATAATATAATAGCCAGATCACGTAGTATTTCGTATGTTTCCATAATAATAACAGTCCTTTCAAGATGCTTTTAACATCAAAATACATTTTTTAAGTATTAAAAACTTTTGTACATCACAAAATGTAGCAGAGTATGCGCAATACTTCAAGTAAAAATAGCTTTTTTTTCAAAAATAATAAAAAAAACAAAAAAATAAGTTGAAAGAAAAATTATTGTATTGTATATTATTATATGTGCCGAATAAAAGGGCATGTATATCGGGGTGTGGCTCAGCTTGGTAGAGCGCTACGTTCGGGACGTAGAGGCCGCGTGTTCGAATCACGTCACCCCGATTAAAAGATGGCTGGCTTTGGAGAATTTCAGGGTTAGTCATTTTTATTACTTACCATTTTTTGACATTTCTGATCAGTTCGATCACAAATCCAACATCAAAAATCAGAGAATCTACAGTAGTAAACTACGGCTTTCTGTGCTAGACTTAACGCATAACAACGCCAGTTACAACAAATGAAACAAAGCGGGGCACAATAGCTTCTGATATTAAAAGAAATTAATTAAGGAAAAATCATATGCAGCAATCAGTTAATATCATTCTTGCATCCGGATCACCGCGCCGCAAGGAAATGCTTGCGCGGATGGGGCTGCAGTTTACAATTATCAAAAGTGAAGAAGAGGAAGTTGTCACAGTGACAGATCCCGCTAAGGTGGTTTCTGATCTCTCCGGGCAAAAGGCGCGGGAGGTGGCCGGCCGCTATCATGAATATGCGTGGGCACTCAATTCTGCATATGAAAAAACGATTATTATAGGAGCGGATACAGTTGTTGCCGCAAACGGAAGGATACTGGGAAAGCCCGCCGATGAGGATGTGGCTGTCAGTATGCTGATGGCGCTTTCCGGAAAAGAGCATGAGGTTTTGACCGGAGTTTGTGTGATCTGTTTAGACCGGGATGGAAATGAAGTGAAATCGGATAGTTTTGATTTTGTGGAAGAGACAAAGGTCTGCATGTATCCGTTTACGAAAGAGGAAGCAAGGGCTTATGTAAAAACCGGGGAACCGATGGACAAAGCCGGAGCCTATGGTATTCAGGGAATCGGAGCGTTTCTGGTAGAGAAGATCTGCGGAGATTACAATACTGTTGTCGGGTTTCCGCTTTCCGAATTTATCCGTATTGGGCTGGACAAAAATATGTTTCTGATATCTGAACCGGAAGAGTAAAACTATTTATGACTGTACAATAGCGTTTTTAAAGAGTAATGAGAAATATAAATGTATGAAATATTATACACATAAGGAAAATAAAAATGGATATTATCAGGAATTTCAATGATATGGACCTAAAAAGGGTCCTGAAGATATGGTATGAAGGCAATTTAGAGGCTCATGACTTTATAGACCCATCCTATTGGGACAGGAATTTTAATTATGTCAAAAGGAATCTGCCGCTTTCACAGGTCTACGTGTATGAAACAGACGGCTACGTTGTCGGATTTATCGGACTGGATAATGGCTATGTGGAAGGTCTGTTTGTGGACCGGAAGTACCGCGGCACGGGCATTGGTACCCGGTTATTGAATTATATAAAGGAAGATAATGATTTTTTTACACTTCATGTGTTTGAAAACAATTATGGGGCAGTGACATTTTATCAGAATCAGGGTCTGATTATTAAGGAAGAAAGTGTTCACGAGGATCTCGGAGAAGTAGAATACCTGATGTATTACCGTAAAAAGAAAAAAGAGGAAGAGTAAATTGAGTCTGGAAAAGAAGAGCGATGGTTTTATCATGCAGGCCGGTATTCTGGCAATGGCCGGTATTATCTGCAGGATAATCGGAATTTTATATAGAAGTCCTTTGGCAGCGATCATCGGGGATGAAGGGAATGGCTATTATGGTTCAGCCTACAATATTTATACGATCATCCTGTTGATCAGTTCGTATTCGATTCCTGCGGCGATTTCCAAGGTTATAGCGGGAAAACTGGCATTAAAGCAGTATAAAAATGCGCAGAGGATTTTTTATTGTGCTTTTATTTATGTTATCGTTGTTGGCGGAGTTGCGAGTCTGTTTGCATTTTTCGGTGCGCGTTTTTTAGTTGAGCAGAAAGCAGTCATGGTTCTTCGGATCTTCTCGCCGACTATTTTTGTATCCGGGCTTTTGGGTGTATTGAGAGGCTATTTTCAGGCGCACAAGACAATGGTGCAGACCTCAATATCCCAGATTTTGGAGCAGATCTTAAATGCTGTTATCAGTATTATGGCAGCTTACCTGCTCAAGCAGTTAGTCATTGATAAGGATGCATCAACACAGGCAGTGTACGGAGCCATGGGTAGTGCGCTCGGTACAGGAGCCGGTGTGTTGATCGCTTTGGCATTTATGGTGCTTATGTATGGCATCAACAAAAAAGAGATCCGCGAGCGTATTGCAAAGGATGACCACAAGGATGTACTTAGCTATAAGGAGATTTTTGGCATTATTTTTGCGCTGGTAACACCGTTTATTCTGAGTACTTTTATTTACAATTTCAGCACTTCTCTGGATGAGACGATCTATCGTAAAATTCTCAAGCTGGTAAAGCATGTGGATGTGTCGCAGATCGCTGTCTGGTATGGGGTTTATTCTGGAAAGGCTGTTGTCATTTCCAATATTCCGATTGCCATTTCATCTGCCATGTCTGCCGCAATGATACCGAGTGTATCCGGCAAATTTGCAACCGGAGATATCGGTGGAACAAAAGGAAAGGTCCATACGGCAATTCTTACAACGATGCTCATTGCCATTCCGTCGGCTGTCGGTATTTTTGTTTTAGCAGAGCCGGTTGTCGGGTTTCTGTTTCCGGGACAGACCAATATTGCATTGGCAGGATCTTTGTTGCGGGCTCTGAGTATTACGGTCATCTTTTATTCACTTTCCACGCTGACCAATGCGGTGCTGCAGGGAATTGGAAAGGTTACTGCACCGGTTTATCATGCGGCCATTGCACTTGCTGCCCAGACTGTTGTTTTAGTACCGTGCCTGTTATTTACCAATCTGAATTTATATAGTATTGCGATTGCCACGATCGTTTATTCGCTGCTTATGTGTGTTCTCAATCAGCTGGCAGTGCGCAAATATTTAGGCTACAGACAGAATATCAAAAAAATCTTTGTACTGCCCATGATCGCATCGGTCATTATGGGCGTATGTGCTTATTTTGTTTATCAGGGTATGCACAAAATATCGGGAAGCAACCTGATATCCCTGGTCATCGCGATCATCATTGCTGCCTGTGTGTATGGTGTGCTGGTGTTGAGGCTTGGTGTCCTGACAAAAGAAGATATTGAGGCAATGCCCAAGGGTAAAAAGCTTGCGAAGTTACTTAAAAAGCTTCATTTTATACATTAAATGCTCCGCTGCGAACCGGCTTTCGCAATTCTCAAAATAGATATCCGCAGCAAAGGAAAAATTAATATCAGAGAAAGAAGGCAGAAACATGTTGTCAGTCAAAGAAAAAATAGCTGCACTCCGAAATGAGATGCAAAAAGAACATATTGCGGCATATTATATTCCAACAGATGATTTTCACGGCTCGGAGTATGTATGTGATTATTTCAAATGCCGGGAATATATGTCTTCCTTTACCGGGTCCGCAGGTTCCATGGTAGTCACACAGGATTTTGCAGGTCTGTGGACTGATGGCAGATATTTTTTACAGGCCAAGGAGCAGCTTTCCGATACCGGAATAGAGCTGATGAAGGATCGGGAGCCGGGTGTTTTATCAATACCGGAATTTCTTTCAAAAAAGCTGCAAAGCGGCGATATCCTCGGATTTGACGGAAGATGTGTCAATGCCGGGTTTGTGGAAAAATTAAAAGAGGCATTTGCCAAAGAAGAAAAGAAGCTTGCAATGGAAAGCCGTTATGATCTGGTCGACAGGGTCTGGGAGGACCGGCCAAAGCTTGTTTTTCATCCGGTATGGGAACTGCCGATGGAAAAAGCAGGTGTCAGCGCGGCAGATAAAATTGCGGCAATCCGGGCGGATATGAAAAAGCTCCGGGCGACAGTTCATATCCTGACCTCCTTGGAGGATATTGCGTGGGTCCTCAATCTGCGTGGAAATGACATCCATTGTGATCCGGTATTTTTATCATATCTTGTGATTACGGCCGGTCAGTGTATGTTATTTGCCGATGCTGATGCCTTAAAGGGTATTGATCTATCCCGGATGGAAGGCATGGAGCTTAGAAGCTACAATGATATTTATTCGTTTGTTACCGGATTTAACAATCAGAGAGTGTTGCTAAATGAAAGCATCGTCAATGCAGCCCTGCTTCAGGCAATTTCACAAAATCACAATGAGATCATCAACCGGCCCAATCCTTCGGAGCTTAAAAAAGCGATTAAAAATAAAACAGAGCTTAAAAATATCCGGGAAGCACATATCTTTGACGGCGTTGCCGTTACCAAGTTTTTGTTTTTCTTAAAAAATTACAGGGATGCTGTCCGTAATGGGGTCTGGACAGAGCCCCTGCTTACGGAAATGCAGCTTGCAGAGATCCTGTTAAAATACCGGAAGCAGAATCCACAGTTCCTGGAAGAAAGCTTTGATCCGATCATGGCATATGGACCGCATGGTGCGATCGTTCATTATTCTGCGACCAAAGAGACCGATGCAGCAGTCGGAGCCGGAAGCTTTCTGCTTTCCGATACCGGAGCGCATTATATGTGTGGAACAACGGATATCACACGTACGGTTGCGATGGCAGGCGCGGATGAGCTGACGGATGAACAGAAAAAGCATTACACACTGGTTTTGAAATCCCATCTGAATCTTTTGGGAGCAAAATTTATAAAGGGTGTGACCGGTTACAGTCTGGATGCGATTGCCAGAGAGCCTTTGTGGAGAGAGGGCCTGGACTTCAATCATGGAACCGGACATGGAGTTGGTTATATTTTAAGTGTTCATGAGGGACCGAATGCATTCCGTACCCCAAGGGGAAATACTGCCGTCAGCGTGACGGCGATGGAGCCGGGCATGGTCACTTCCGATGAGCCGGGATTGTATATCGAGGGAAAATATGGCATTCGACTGGAAAGCCTGATCGAGTGCGTGGAAGAAGGAAACGGAGTTTACGGCTTCCGTCCATTGACCTTTGTGCCATTTGACCGGGATGCAATTGATGAAAAATTATTAAATTTTGCAGAAAAAACAATTTTAAATACCTATCACAGGCAGGTATGTGATAGAATAGGTCTGTGTTTAAATAAAGAAGAATACGATTGGCTTTGTGAGGTTACAAGACCAATTTTATAAGCCGGTTGCTTTATTGCCGCATAGTTAGAGGAATCATTTTATATGATCCATGAAAGGAGAAACCATTTTTATGGCTTTTAAGATTATTACCGATTCGGCATCAGACGTTTCCAAAGAGATCATTGAGGAATTTGATCTGCATGTCATTCCGACACCGGTTACAATCGAGGGAACCGATTATTTTGACGGAGAGACTATCTTCCCGGATGATTTTTACAGGATCCAGGCAGAAGGAAAAGATATTAAGACATATCATGTCAGCCAGTATATGTTTCAGGAGCATTTCAGACCGTTTGCACAGGCGGGGGATGAAGTGCTGTATATTTGTTTTTCAACCGGAATTGCCGGTACCTTCCAGGCTGCCAATCTGGCTAAGGAAGCAATTATAGAAGAATATCCGGATTTCAAGATCACCATTATAGATTCCAAGTGTGCATCTATGGGATTTGGTCTGGTTGTTTATAAGCTGCTGACCATGCAGAGAAACGGTGCAGACAAGGATTTACTGATTGAAGCTGCCCGGTATTTCTGTGATCATATGAAGCATGCGGTAGCTGTCCGTACACTGGATTATCTGATGAAGGGCGGCCGTATCAGCAGGACATCAGCGATTGCCGGTACGATGCTTGATATCAAGCCGATCATTGAAGTAGATGAAAACGGTGCGCTTCAGGCAACAGAAAAGGTACGTGGATGGCATCGTGCAATTAAGAGAATTGTGGAAATTGGCAAGGAAAAGGGTGCTGATTTTGACAGACAGATCATTGGTGTAGCACATGGTGTTGAGCCGGAAAGCTATGAGAAATTAAAGGCTCTTTTACAGGAAGAACTGCATGTAAAAGGCTTTATGGAGACCCGTATCGGCTGCGCGATCGGCGCACATACAGGCCCCGGAATCGTAGCCTTTGTATATCAGGATGAAATCAATGAAAAATACCAGAAATATCTGGATACCTGAGCATGGCAATATCCAATGCATAGATAAATAAAGACAGATACCGATTTTTGAATGTCTTATCAAGGAAACATTCAGAGATCGGTATTTTTATGTCTGCCCGCACTTAACAGATCCAACAGCCCTTTTTCTTTGATAATGGCAATGCCCTGACCTTCGTCACCCAGTACGATCAGATTGTCACCGGGATTTATGCCAAAGATCTTCCGGGCCTTGCTCGGAATGACGATCTGACCTTTATCTCCGACCTTGACGATGCCAAAGATATGTTTTCCCTTGGGCGGCACTCCAAGGCCCAGATTATCGGTATCTTCTTTATCATAATTGGTCAGATCATCCATGCTGACACCGAAAACATCGGCTAAAAGCCGGCATTTTTCAATATCCGGCAGGGATTCGCCGGTTTCATATTTTGACAGGGTCTGTCTGGAAACACCGATTTTTTCTGCCAGCTCATCCTGTGAAAGATTGAGATTTTTACGAAGAGATATCAGATTATCCTTAAACATGTTTTTTCTCCTTTTTGATTCCCAGCACACACCATCTGATGAGGGGAATCCTGCTTATTATTTCATATAATAGATAACCGCCCAAAAAGGCGCTGATTCCTACCAGAATATAAACAATGGCAGGTGACATTCCGGGAGCGTAAATGTGCAGGTAGTAGGATACCATGGCAAGGGGGAGATAGTGAAAAATATATAGTCCCCAGGATTTTTTGGACATCCATGTGGTAAAGGAATTGACCTTATTTCCGTATTTTTTCATGGTCGTGAGGATGGCGAGGATTGCAAACCAGCAGTAGGAGCAGGCAAGTACATTGTTGATCACAGGCTCTGTGGCATAATTTTCACCAAAATAGATGACGGTATATGCAATTCCCAGACCGATGGCGGTCACATCCCACAGATACCACCATTTTTCCAACCGCTGTATGACCCCATCATGTGAAAAAAGAAAGTATCCCGCAAAGAAGCAGAAGCCATAAATGCCAAAGCGATAAACGGTAACAACAGGTGTATTTAAAATCTGTGCAAATCCATAGGCAAAGACGGCCATTACAACGATCAGCCGGACCGGTGTATGGGCACATAGCTTCCAGAGACGATCTTTTTCTAATTTCACGATCCATAAAAGCAAAATGGAAAAAATCCATAAAACCTGGATATACCAGAGCACCCCGATACCGGACAATGTCATAATAACATAAAGAATGGGGCCGGGAACAGCCGATAAGCCGTCAAGGGCTCCGCCAATCTTCATATTATAATATCCCAGAATCCAGTGAAATGCAAAAAGTCCGATTGTAGACGGTACGAGCAATTTGCGGGTTTTATCCTTTACAAAATCTTTGTGTGTATGATTTTGCAGATAATATCTGGCGCTCATACCGGATACGACAAATAAAAGCGCCATAAACCATGGATATACCAGATACTGGAAGGCATCCTGCCATTGATTTTCGTGAAATGCTCCGATAACGCCGAAGGGCTGTACACCGTTAAACATGTAGATTATATGATAGATGACAACGATTAAAACAGTGATCCAGCGAATGTTATCAAGGTACAGCTTTCTTGTGGGATTCTGGGTCGTTTTATGGTTTGTCGGGTCTGTATTATTCATATTGTTACCACCTTTGCAACTACTTTTAACATATTATAGCACCAAAAAAATCAGACTACGACCAACCGTTCTTAACAGAAACAGCCGTTTTTTGTTAAAAATCGTTGCAAAGGTGGTTATTGTACTTTTCTTTTATTGCACCAGATGTAAAATCCGACATTGAGAAGAATACCGAAAACTGTGGCAAGTGATAGTATAACAACTTAGCAATAACTCATCTATAGGATTAGAAGTGCAAAATAAAATTGTTATATGTAAAATATACTTGACATAAGCAAAATATAATTGTATATTAGGCTTATCAAGAAACGAGAGAAGAAAGTAGGTGGTTGATATTGAAAAATTTAAAAATGAAGCTTGCGAGAATGGAACAGGATATTTCCCAAACAGATCTGGCAAAGCGGATTGGTGTGACCAGACAGACGATCGGCATGATCGAAGCGGGAGATTACAATCCAACATTGAAGCTTTGTATTGCAATCTGCAAGGAATTGGGAAAGACATTAGATGATTTATTTTGGGAGGAAGATTGATATGAAAAGACGAAACAATTTAGATGAAATGCAGGAACAGAAGCTTTTACACATTGAAAGCAGAGGATATTGGCTTGCTTTCCTGGGACTTGGCGCAGCCTTGATCATACAGCTTGTCTTATATGGACCGGATGCTGATTATAAGCTTATGCTTCCGGAGTGGATCGTATTTATGGGAATTTGCTTATATATGGTGATTGGATGTATCAAAGCCGGTATCTGGGATCGTGCGTTAAAGCCGAATTTCAAAGATAATATTTTGATGAGTGTACTGGCAGGATTACTGATGGGAGTTGTACAGTTTATCATAAGCTATCGCAATTATCACAAGCCTGTCGGTTCTGTTGCAGCCGGCATTTTCACAGGGATTATAGTTATGGTATTGTGCTTTGCTGCATTGAGTGTGTGTGCATCCGTGTATAAGAAGAGAAAGGAAAAGCTGGAAAAAGAGGATGAAGAATAGATGATCATAACAAAAACCACCATGTTTTATCAAACATTGAGGTGACCCCAAAAAGTTAGACTTTTTAAGCGTAGCAGTTTAATGGCTGCTACGCTGTTTTTATGCAGCCAAGAGACTGAGCCGGTATTCCACCGGACTCATCCATCCTAGTCGTTCCTTG